>Ga0255371_10023_pt1 | contig 24349 bp, 17 predicted proteins | sample ANMaggSSYBR01I12_FD_182097 | JGI IMG/M metagenome (GOLD analysis project Ga0255371, IMG submission 182097) | Sediment cell enrichment communities from methane seep in Santa Monica Basin, California, United Staets - ANME aggregate JGI... | ecosystem: Environmental > Aquatic > Marine > Cold seeps >...
AAATTGGATCAAGAACAACTGTTATTGAAGAATTTAAGGAAATCCCAGAACCCTTAAAGCTGGAGTTTTATATTTCAATTTTGATTGCTCTTAAATACGGAAAAGAATTTGCCATTCGTCCAAATTATAAAACAGATCATATAGGGAAACCTTATTCTCATGCCCCAGGTAATATTGGGGATATTGAAATTTATTCGTCAAAAATTTATTGGTTGGTTGAGGTAACTCTAATTCGCAACAAAACCCAACAATTAAATCACGAAACAACCTCCGTAATTAGACATTTGTATTCAAATGAAGAATTTAAGAATCATTTTACAAAATATCTATCTTTTGTAGCTCCAACAGTTCATGAAGATACAAAAGAATTTTATGATATTTCTATAATAAAAAATCAGAAAAAAGGTTTTAAAGTAAGTTTAAAACCCTATTCAATAAATGAATTCGTAGAAGTAACTCTGAAAAAAGAAAATTTTAATGATATGAAAGTATATGCAAAAAATGTGATATCTGATTTCAGATCACAGTTAGCATAATAATTTTCTCTGAAAATGATTAGCAAAATATCAAGAACGGAGAATATTGAGTGAAGCTCAGAAAGATCATTGTAAAGAATTTTCGCTGTCTGGTGGACGTAGTTATTCCTGTAACTAATACCACGGTCTTGGTCGGCGGTAATAACTCTGGCAAGACGGCTCTGCTTGAAGCGCTGAGGATTGTATTGCCTCGGAGCGCAGTGGGCCGAGGGATGCCCTTTAATGAATACGACTACCATATGGTCAAAGCTAGTGACTCGCCCCAGACAAGTGAAGGCATTATTATAGAACTGTGGTTTCGAGAGGATTCCCCTGATGAGTGGCCTGATTCTTTAGTCCAAGCTCTTACTGACATTATCCAAACGGATCCTGTCATGGATTTAGACTCCATAGGATTACGGCTATCGAGCAAATATGATACAATTGCCAAAGAGATCGTCACCAAACGGGAATTTCTCGCATTGGATGGCCAGCCGTTGGGAGGAAAAGGTGCAAATCTTGGTAACCTGACGAAATTTCTCTCTTATACACGTTTGTTTTACTTGTCCGCTTTACGTGATTCAGATGATGAATTTTCCCCGCGTTCTCAGTTCTGGGGGCGAATACTCCGTGACATCAAAGTTAGCGATGAACAAAAAAAGACCCTAGGTAAGGATCTATCGAAGCTTAACGATGCCTTGCTGAAAGCGGACCCAAGACTTGAACAGGTAAGAGCATCCTTAGACAAAGTTCAAAAAATTATGGCATTGGGAGCTGACCAAAAAACTTCAATACAGGCTTTGCCACTCAAGCCTTGGGACTTGATGTCGAAATCGGAGGTGACCATCAGAGCCTATGAAAGTGAGGTTGACTTTCCGCTTTCGTGCCATGGACAAGGTATACAGAGTTTAGCTGTTCTTTTTCTTTTCCAAGCCTACATTAATGTTTTTCTCAAGCCAATGTTTCAGCCAGAAACAGAGGCTATCTTGGCTTTGGAGGAGCCAGAAGCACATCTCCATCCACAAGCATCTCGCGCACTTGCAGCAAATCTGGACGAAGTTAGAAGTCAGAAGATTGTCTCAAGTCATTCACCCTACTTCATTCAGGAGATCCCATTTACACAGATTCGGATGTTTCGTCGGAAAGGTCCATTGTCTAAAGTCCTTTATGTAAAGCGGTTCTTTACCGCTAAGTTGCCGAACATACCTGATCTATTGAAGTTTTGCACAGATAACACGCCGAAATTTGAGTATAAAACGGGTACTTCTATCCTCACTGTGAACGGCAGGATTGAAGAGAAAGAATATCGCGATTTACTTAGAATCTACCCAGACCAAAACGAGGCTCATGCGGAACTCAAACGACTTATGAATGAATCTCAGTTGTATCTTAGTGACAACGACCTTACTAATCTTGATACCTACGCAAAGCGTATTCGTGGGGAGGTGCTCTTCGCACGTGCATGGTTCCTGTGCGAGGGCCAAAGCGACTATCTACTGCTTCGATATTTTGCAGAATTATTGGAGAAGCCATTGGACCAAGCAGGGGTTACGGTAGTCGATTTTCAAAACAATGGTTCGCCAGGCGTTTTTGTGAGCCTGGCATGGGCTTTTGAAATTCCATGGATTATGGTTTGTGACAATGATAACGCGGGAAAGGAATTTATCAAAGAGATTAAAAAACGTGGCCTAGGAGATGAAATAATCAAAGAGTCTGTCCGACCATTGCCAGGAGAAAACATAGATTTGGAAATGTTTCTTGTGAAAAACGGGTTTATCCAAGAATACAGACAGATTCTTGTTGAGCGGGGTATTAAGCTGACTACAAATGAAGATGACGCAGAATTCGAAAGCGAAATTGTCTCGGAAATAAGGAAAGATAAAACAGGTCACACCATTGCGCTGATTGAAAAACTTCGAGCAGCAGGGGCGAACAAATCAAGAGTCCCTGAGTTTTTTGGCACAGCTATTAAAAACATAATTGCAAAGGCAGTATAGTATGAGCACCAGAGAATTTATCTCAGCTTGGAAAGAGTTAAGCCCTATTCAGAAGGAAGCAGCGGAATGGGACGAGTCCCCTCTGTTGGTATTGGCGGGACCAGGCTCGGGGAAAACAAGAGTACTTACTTGCCGGATAGCGCGTATTCTTGATTCTAGTTGTAATAAGAATTTCCGTATCCTCGGTCTGACTTTTACCAATAAGGCGGCAGATGAAATGAGAAGCCGTGTAACCAATTTTGTACCCGGGCAAGAGGGACGCCTTTCCCTGGGGACTTTTCATTCATTTTGTGCGGATGTTTTACGTCAACATGGAACACATTTGAACATCAACCCCGATTTTAATATATATTCGCAGGACGTTGACTTACAGGCTGTATTAAATGTTGCAGTGAAAGAAGCTAAGAAGATGTCCGACGTTGTAAGCGACCTTGATAAAAAAACACTGTCAGTTATAAAACGTTTGAAGTCACTTCTTATTTTACCTGAGCATTGCAGCAAGGTATTTAAAGATGCAGGATTCGGGAAACGAATGGACGTTGTTTATCCAGCCTATGAATTAGAGTTAGCCAAACGGAATGCTCTTGACTTCAACTCCTTGATATTCAAAACATATCTATTGTTTAAGACTTTTCCCGTCTTTGCCAAACGATATCGGACTGTTTACCCTTATATTTGCATAGATGAGTTCCAAGATACGAATCACGCTCAATGTAGTCTTATACATGCTCTTACTGAAGATCAACATAGAAACCTATTCGTAGTTGCTGACGATGATCAGATTATCTACCAGTGGAACGGAGCAAGCTATAAACGCATTGAGGAGTTTAAGAGCGATTATTCACCGAAGGTTATACAGTTACCTACGAACTATAGGTGTCCACCCGAGATTGTGGAGTTAGCTAATAATCTTATCGAGCACAATTTTCTGAGAACACGCGACAAAAAGCCTCTTAGGGCATTTCATCCTAGCTCCGGCAAATACACAGTGCGTTTGCGTCCGACGTTTCCCGACTTTGATGCTGAAGTAGATGGAGTAGCCAAAGACATCAAAAGGCTTCACTATGGTCATCTTGGTTCGGTTGTCATATTAGGGAGAAACCGTAAACTGCTTGAAGGTGCTGAAATAGCATTGCGTAGAGAAAGATTACCTGCTGTGATATCTCAGCGGAAGGACGAATTTCAAAGTACCCCGTTCGTGTGGCTTCACTCCACCTTACGTCTTGCCAATGATAGAGAAAATATTAGTCACTTGGAGGCTGTCTGTGGCACCTTTGCTCAACTTACCGAAGTAGAAGTTGATCCTGAAGATATTGTCGTTCACGCCCAAGAATCGAGCCTTGGCTACTTGCACCACTGGATCAAGCTTGTACGCCAAAATACTTCAAATGCTTTGGTAAAAGAAATAATTAATAAAACATCGCAATTCTTGGTGGCAGGCAGGGACTTCCGAAACTTCAGTAGATTTGCACTCGATTGGTTTAACGATCTAGTACAAACCCAGCAGGAAGCTGACGTCGATCCGATTGCTGAAGTATTTGCTCGTTATGAAGAAGAACGTTCTGTGTGGGAAGAATTGATGAGAGAAATAACAGGGTCATTAGGTGATGAAATAACCTTAGAGGCTTTCCTGCAAGAGCTCCAGATGCATTCAAAAGAACCACCTCTTAAGCCAAATGTAGTAATTCTCATGACTATCCATGGGGCCAAGGGCAAGGAATTTGATCACGTCTATCTAATTGGACTTGTTGACGATGAGTTGCCTTCCTTTCAGAGTAAACAAAAAGGTGACAATAGCCCAGAGATGGAGGAAGAGCGACGTAACTGTTTTGTTGCAATTACCAGGACCATTAAAACTTTAACCCTCAGTTACGCAGAGAGATATAGGGGTTGGCAAAAAGAACCCTCCAGATTTCTCTTCGAGATGGGATTGCTCAGCGATCAAGGTAAGAAAGGATAGTGTAGGATGGCACTGAGCATAAACACCAGCATAGGGGCACAACTTTATATAACACAGTGTTTGTGGCAAACTCACGCTTGCCTAAATTGGCTGACGTCAACTTCACAAACACTGAAGATGTTAGGCGCAATGATAATTAAAACAATATGAAAAAACTTTGGTTAACATATGCGTGGAAAGATAATGAAGATAAAGATATTGATTTCATTATCAAGAAATTGGACGAAACCGATATTGAAGTGAAATTTGATAGACGTAATCTTGTTCCCGGGCAAAGACTTTGGCAACAAATCGGTAAATACATCACAGATTCAAACAACTGTGAAGCCTGGGGTATAGTCCTAACAAAAAACAGTATTAACCGTGAAGAGTGCATAGAAGAGTTGTCTTATGCGCTCGATAGAGCCTTAAATGCTAAAGGTAATGCATTCCCAATATTTGCTCTTCTTCATGGAATATTACCTCGAGAACTTCCGCCTGCATTAAAAATTAGATTGTGCATTGTTCTTGAAAATAATAATTGGGTTGATCAGGTAATTGCAGCAGTCAATAAAACTGCTCTAGGCTTCACACCATCGAAAGAACTTTCAAAATTCATCCTTCGTGAACATAAAACAGATGAAGGATATTGTTTAGAGATAAGACCACGCTTTGACCGTATTAGTCCGTTTGCGATAGCCGTTGATTATCATGAGAAGGAATCTGGTAATGTAATCAGAGGCAACTTTGGTCCTTCTGGGATAATCCCTAGTGGTCATGCTGCTTATAATTGGATTGATTCTGAAAAAACTTTGACGGATGGGACTCATTGTTGGGTTTGTGGTGCAAGCAATGAAATTAACTCAACAAATAGTATATTTTTATTTTATAAGAAAAGGCCAAAGAGAATTTGGTTTGGTCATCAACAAAATTTAGAAAAATATGATTTTAATTGTCACAATGCCTAGCAGCGTATATCTGGCTACGGCTTTTATACAAAAGCCTCTGCCTAAATTGCTCTTTCCAGCCGCAACATCACATATATGCAAACGCTAGGACAAGATCTCAAATCGGAGGGTTGTGGACAAGCAAAAGGGTAAAAAGGGAATTTTTTTGTGCCGCCCGCTAGCAGATTGGCTCAGTAGCAATTCTTCTTTTAATTTATAAAATCCCCGCCGCTATGCTGGTTTTGCGAACATTCCTGTTTTCTCCTTTTGACTTCGGCTGGACAAGAAAGCAAAAGGGCAAAAAGGAAGGGGGTCTGGGGGAAGGAATTTTTGCCCTACCGTATTTAGGATTAAGGCGTTTTCGCTTTCCCTCGATTAAGAATAGGGAATTACTAATGTTATTGAAGTACATGATGAAGTTTTTAACCACCATGTGTATGGTACATGAGTTAATCGTTAAAATCCTGCGGATTTTCTTCACAAAAAGTTCGAACTTCGTCCAGAAAACACAGCCACTTTAAAAAACAGCTCTATACTAAAAAACGAGAAAACTGTTCTAAAAACATAAAACCTTTCCTTAATTTGTAATTATTATACAAATATTAAACATTATTCAGTATTTCAATTTAATCTGCTGGTGAAAAATGCCTTTATAGATATTTGTAACTCTTGTAACATTGACTTTCATATTGATAATAGTATAATTTATTTACAAATGTATAATATATATATAATATTTAAATTTCTACATTAATTATATCAATTAAATCAAGGGAGTTTACTAATGAAAAATAAATATTTATCTGTATTCCTTATATTAATTTTTACTTTTTCGGTGCTTTATACAGCAACCGGTTGTAAAGCTGAAGAACCTGATTTAGTAAAGGAACTGGAGGAAGAGAAAACACCTTCAGAAGTAGGAGATGAGGAAAAAGTAACAAAGGAAGTAGGAATTGAAGATGAAGGTGAGCTGAAAACATATTACCTTCCTGAAATACTTGATGAAGATAGCATAATTGCTGGTGACAATCAGGGAGTTGTAGGGCCGAAAACTAACCATGCTGTAGGAACTTCATATGGTCATAGGATGCCTGTTTATAGTTTTATAAGCTGGGATATTACCGGATTAGAAGGTAAGAGTCTTGAGAATGCAGAATTAACTTTTATTTCAAATAAAACTGAAGTAGATCCTCTTTGCGGTGAAATACCAAAATATGATAATGTTCCATTTTCATTGGGCCCATTATATGTCATGGCAGTTGATTGGGGTGAAAAACATTTAATGCCGGAAGATTTCTACACAGAAGGTGAAATAATTGCAACCTCTACCGAACCCGATTTTAAGATAAGTGATGGAAAATTAAAGGAGGAGATTCAGAAAGCAATTGATAATGGAAAGTCAAGATTTCAAATAAAGGTTTATTTTGATTACGATGAGGTTTACCCTGGTAGAGCCGGCTATGTGGGAATTATTGGTTACAAGCTGGGCCAGATAAAATTAAAAGTTTCAGCCAGGGGAATAGAGATTACCAGGGATGAGAGGCCCAGCCATGCATATTTAGCCGATGGAGTAACCGGAGTTTCCTATCTGTACAGGGTATTTATTCAAACCCCTAGAGATATAGCCTATGGTCCAGACGGCTATCTATATATAGCTGATGAGAATGGAAGGCATATAGTTACCATAAGCCCGGAGGGAGAAATTGGGGACATGGGTATCTGGAAAGACCCTAATGTCTGGCAGACTTTCTGGAACCATCAGCATGATACCTGGGCTCCATGGGAAACCTGGCATAGTCCTGGACCGAACTCTGTTGCTTTTGATTCCTCAGGTAAATTATATATTTCTGATCAAGTAAATATCTATTCGGTAAATGATGATTATAGTCTAGAGATACTGCCAAGTGTTGGCGGTACTGACAAAATAGCTTTCGGCCCTGATGGTAAGCTTTACTATACTAGACGTGGAGCTCATAGAGAGGGTAGGGGTAAGGTTATGAAGATTGATTCTAATGGGGAATCCGTAACTGTTGCCGATGGCCTAACAGGTCCTGTTGAATTAGTAATTAGCCAGGATGGAACTGTCTATACAAATGATGGGGATTCTATAGTAAAAATTGATCCTGAAACTCATGAAGTTAGTAAATTCTATTCTAAGGATGTGATTGAAGGAGGTCCCAAAGCTATCGATTCAGAAGGGGACATCTGGGTTTCAGGCTGGATAGGAGACGGTTTTAAGGTAGTACAATTATCTCCCGAAGGAAAGGAAAAGCCATATTATATCGATGGAAAAATTGGTTCAGAAATTGGATTTCATATGTCAGCAAGTGGAATTGCTTTTAAGGAAGATGGGAAAATGTATTGGACATCGAGACCTTCAATAGTCTGGGAATTAATACCTACCGGAGAAGGAGAGGATGAGTTCTCATTAAATATAATACATGATGGGATATATGGAGGATTTAGTTTGGAGGCAGGTCCCGATGGTAGAATCTATACTTTCGAATCTCCAAGTGAATTAATCTGTTTTACCCAGGACGGGGAGTATGAAATAATCCTGGATTGTAGAGAGAAAGAACTGCCAAACATGAGGCATTTATCTGTGGACAGCAAAGGGATAATCTATGTTAGTTTTCAAAATGGAGAGCTTTCAATTTTAGAACCTGACGATAGCCTGTCCCATTATGCTTCTATAAACGCAGCTCAAATAGTTTGTGGTTTTGATGATAATATATATGTATTAACTGATGAAAACAATCCTAAAATTGTACGTATTAATGGAATAGATTCATTTGAAACAGTAGTAAGCAACATCAGCGGTATAAAGGGTTGTCCACTTAAAGAGATGAGGATTGCAGCTTCCCCGGAAGGTGGAATATATGTTTACAACCAGTGCACTGGGGAGCTTTACTATATTAACCCTGATGGTAAGGAGGAATTCTTTATGGACTTGAGCTTCTGTAATTTGACTCACCCAAATATTAAGCCCTGGGAAATTGCAGTTACCAAAGAGGGGGAGATTTATGCAGAATCGTGGAACCTATACAGGATAGATAAGGACAAAAATGTCTATCTTCATGCTTTTAAAGCAGGTGACCCCAATGCTATAGAAGTTAGTCCGGACGGAAATTGGCTGTACTTGGATGAGTGGGGGGCTATTCAAATGATTCCCATAGATCCTGACAGTAAAAAATATGATAGAGAAATTTATAAAGGGTTCCCGTTTTATCCTAACGTCATTTGGGAAGAGGGATACAATATAATCATGGGAGGTGCAAATGAAGGAGTTCGAGAAGACGAAAATTTCTTAGGTTTAAGAGCAGCTGTAACTCCAGATGGATCTTCTATCAGGAGTTTTTTCAGTTTTGATATAGAGGGTTTAAAGGGTAAAGATATTGAATATGCGGAGTTAGTATTAGATACCTCGAAAGTTACAGGAGATGTCTTTTCATATGGCCCTCTTTGTATAGCTGTTGTTGACTGGGGAGACAGGGAGCATGTTTTGGATGATTTCTATATGGAGGGTGAATTAACAGCAGAGATATATGAGCAAAACTTTAAAATAAATAATGATAAATTGATAGAAGAGATCCAGAAGGCAGTGGATGCCGGAAAATCCAGGTTTAGGATAATGATGTACCTTGATATAGAAGATAAAGAGATTGATGAACTAATTGATATTGATTATAGTCATACATTTGGCAGGAGATTAGTGGTTTATACAAAGCAAAGATAGCAATAATAGTTTTATACACAAGGTTTCTTAGATAGTTAAATAATACAATAAAATTGTGTTGACTATTTTAGTTTTAAGGATTCCTTTCGTTCATCATCCAGTAACCTTAAAATTATATAATTGTTATGAGCCCCATAAACATATTATTATTTATAAAGGTTACCGAATAGCCAAATATTTTTCTTATGATATAAAATTTCATTTTTTCGATTTAAAAACTAAAGTTTTATTTTAGATAATAACAAGAAAAGTATTAAAAAATTGCTGAATACTTTACTTCTTGTATAAAGATATTCTTATCTAAACCAATAATTCTTGTTTGAACTTCGTCTACAGAGCCTAGACATAAATCTTATAAATAGTGAGTAGTACGGTAGGGTAAAACTTAATTAACTTCAAAAACTCAATTCTGGAATAATAATTTCCTCATTTATCAGTAAAATTCTGGTTTTAACATCGTCCACAGTGGCCAGCCAAACAATACTTTAAGCAAATTTCAGTTTATTTAATAGTAAAACATCTCTCCGAATCTGGTTCCAACTAACTTTCGGGTGGGCTCCAACTATTTTAAGTAGTCTCTTCTAATATAATTTAATTCGAACCTCCCAATTGTCTGGTAGAGTCTAAATTGGATTTAAGAATATTATTTACTCTATTATTCTAAGTAGGTTATATAAAGCTCAACGTCCTCACTACAGTTGTAAATATCTTTTGTATCTATTATATCATCACCATTAGTTATAGCATCCAGCCCGAGTTTTAACTGGAAATAATCTCTCCCGGCATCAATTGCCTTCTGTAACTCATTTCTTAAAGGTGTAGGGTCAGGACCAGTACCCCAAATGATAAAATTGGTATCAGATACAGGTATGGAAGCTATCTGAGTCCCGCCAACTGCAAAATCTGAAGCATCAAGGGAATCTCCATAATCGAATACTTTAACAACAATATTAGAAGCAAAAGACTCTGGATGATTAGAATTTCCAATGTGCTTAAATTGTATAGTACAAATCTGTACATCCACACCATGCAATGCACTAATGTCAAAACTTAAATAACCTTTCATTGCATTACCTACAATGGTATCACCTATAAGTATAGGGGAAGTACCAAGACGAACATACCTTGCTGCTATTATCATTCCCGACATACTTTCATCTGGCCAAATGGCAAGATTTCTCCTGCGAGTTCTTTCAGGCTCTTCTTCCACTTCCGTTTGTTCGGGTCCTTTTTCGACTGCTCCAGTCATGCTATCTTCATCATTTTCCTCTTCGACTGGCTCACTTTCCTGCTCAGGTTCTGGTTCTTCTTCTGCTTGTTCGGTTATACTATCTTCGGTGGCTTCCTCTGCAACTTCCCTTTCGCCAACTTCCTCTTCTGCTACTTCTTCATCAGGAGTAGCTTCATTATATTCTCCTTTAAGGACTATAGAGAAAGATGCAGTACCTTGCGGATTGGTAGCAGTAGCAGTTAGAGTATAGGAATCACCTGCTGCTACATACACTTCCACTCTGCCAGGACCGATAAGGTCAACATTATCATCAACATCAAATTCAATTTCCGGTTCAGGCATGCCTGTTACTATAGCTTCAACCTTGTAGTAGCACATATCATCAGGCTCTGAATATTCAGGACCATCATATATATCCAACGCTATGGTTGGAACCTGACCGGTTATTCCTATTCCACATTGAGCAGATAAACCTATAAAGGAAATAGTAATGATTGCTGTAAAAGCTATAAATAACTTTCTTTTTTGCATTGCAGCCTCACTTGTATTATTTATAAGTAAACTAAATAAATATTATACCTTATTAAAGTGTAAGGTAGAACTACCATAACTGAATTAGTGTTTAATAGTTTAGTTCTGGTATAAAAATATCTCTATTCGAACCGATAATCCTGGTTCTGACTTCGTCCGCTATGGACAGCCAACTTTCATTATTCGAACAACCGGCGGCGCTCTACCGATAACAGGGACCTGCACTCTCAATCAAAATAAGACACCTCAAAATTTAATCTTGATATGTACATACATTAGATGTACAATTTTTTTATGATATTTGAATGGGATCCAGAAAAAAATGGATGGCTAAAAGAAAAAAGAGGAATATCTTTTGAAATAATTATATTTCATTTATTAAAAGGAGATCTGTGGAAAATAGCAGATCATCCGGATCAAAAAAAATATCCAGGGGAAAAAATATATTTTGTAAAAGTTGATGATTATATATATTTAGTCCCTCATGTAAAGGAAGAAAAAAAGTTTTTTCTTAAAACAATAATTCCGAGTAGAAAAGCGACAAGGGATTATAAAAAAGAAACGGAGGAATAAAATGAGATTAGATAAAGAAGAAAAAAATATATTGGATTTATATGAAAAAGGAAAATTAAAGGCTAAATATCCTACAGAAGAAGATTTAAAGGAAGTTAAAAAAATAGCAGAAAAAACCTTCCGAAAAAACCGTCGTATAACTATTCGCTTATACGAACATGATTACGCAGGAATTCAGAAGAAAGCTATGGAAAAGGGTATTCCTTATCAAACTTTAATTTCGGGAATTATTCATCAATATATTGAAGGTGACCTTTTAGAAAGAAAGACTGGCTAGGATTAAACTTTAGTTTATTCAATACTTCAAAAATTAGTTCGAAATTTCACAACCCAGCCAGCCAACAGCCTATATTTAGTTAACAATGTGTATGGTTTATTGGGGTCCTCCCAGAGATTCTTTTCAATATCCAAAATGGCTGGACAAATCAAAAAATATATTGTCATACTTATTTCTTTAAAAGAAAGGGCGCGCAAAACAATCAAAAGATGTAGAGATAATTTTTCTGCCTTACTCAGCTATTATGAAGACTGGATAGAATCGCAGAATAAGGTTTTAAAAATCTGGTTGCGGATTTTCCTCAAAAAAAGTTCGAACTTCGTCCAAAAAACACAGCCAAAAAATAATTATCTGTAACAATCCCCATAAAAAATAGTCTAATTCTGTGGGGCTTTTTTTAATTTTTTTTATTCAAAAAAAACATAACTGTTGATATGTCATTTATAGATTTTTCTAGAGACAAGATTAAGAAGCTATTGACTAAAGAGGACCATATAATCCTTGAAAATAAAGTTCCTTCCTATGAGAGCATCGAATATAAGTTTCAGGATATAGATGAATCCGGGCTTTATCTTCATATTCCTTTTTGTGAACAGATATGTCCTTACTGCCCTTATAACAAAGAGATTTATAAACCTGAGGTAGCAGAAGCATATACTAATGCTGTCAAAAGGGAAATTGACTTCTATTCTGGCGTGGTTGGCGATAAGCCTGTTACTTCCTTTTATATTGGCGGAGGAACCCCTACGACAATGCTTTATAGCGGTCTTCACGAGATTTTGGAACATATATATAAAAATTTTAATATGCAATGTGATATTCACATGGAAAGCCATCTCAATCATTTAACATCAGAAAATCTCAATGCTATTATCAATATGGGTGTTAAGCATCTTAGCATGGGATTGGAGGCGCTGCAGGACAAACATCTAAAGATGCTGGGTAGACCATATACAGCAGAAAAAGCAAAGGCAGCAGTAGAACGTGCTGTTAAGATGGACTTTGAATGTGTCAATGTAGACTTCATTTTTGCTTTACCTGATCAGTCATATAAGGAGGTAGAGAAAGCAGGTCATGAGTTAGTTAAGATGGGTGTTGACCAGATCGCAGCTTACCCGCTCTTTAGATTCCCATATACTGAAATGGGGGGAAATTCTGTGGAGAGCAATTACAATATATCTACGGTAATCAAAAGACGAAGAATGCTTGGCATTCTTGAGAATATTTTTTATGATGCTGGCTTTGAGAGGACTTCTGTCTGGGCATTTACCAAAAAAGAAGTTCCAAAATACTGTTCTGTAACAGTACCTCTTTATATTGGTCTTGGTGCCAGTGGCGGAACATATCTAAAGGATATTTTTTATCTAAATACTTTCAATGTTTCCGAATATATCAGTGCAACTGAAAATGAAACGATGCCAATTGCCCTGTCGCTTGATCTCTCAGAAAACATGCAGATGGCATGGTGGTTTTACTGGAGAGTCTATGAAACCAGGTTTAAGAGAAGTGATTTTGAAAAAAGATTTGGAAAGAAGTTTGATGAAATTTATGGAAAATACATAAAATTGTTTTTCTTTTTTGGCTTAATAAAAAAAGATGATGGAGACCAGATAGTTCTTACAGATAGAGGGATATATTGGCTACATGCAATCGAGGATCTATTTTCATTAAATTATATAGGTAAATTATGGGGGACTTCAAAGCAGGAGCCCTGGCCCAGAAAGGTGGATCTGTAAAGGATTTAGAGATATGAAAAGTATAATCTATGGAATCAAATATATAATCGGTAATCAAATCTTAAAAAAGCACACCCCTCTTATTGCCGGCCTGGCCATAACCAATAAATGTAATTTGCGATGTAAACATTGCAGGGTAACCGAACGCGAGACAGAAGATATGAGTTTTGAAGAAATAATTTCTATACTTGATTCATTTTACAAAGAGGGAGGCCGTACTGTCTATATTGAAGGTGGCGAACCGTTTATTTGGCGTGACAAACAATATAATCTTGAAGATATTGTTGAATATGCCCATAAAAAAAGATTTCATACGGTTATTATTTATACAAATGGTACAATCCCGATAGAAACATCAGCTGATACTGTTTTTATTAGTGTTGATGGACTTAAGAAAACTCACGATCTCATACGCGGGAAAACATTTGATAGGATAATGAGAAATATTCATGGATCAGAGCACCCTTCTCTTTATGTAAATTTTACAATTAATAATCATAATAAAGATGAAATAGAATCATTTTGTGAACATATAGATAAAATAGATCAGATATGCGGTATATTTTTTTATTTTCATACACCCTATTATGGATATGATGATCTATATATAGAAGCTCCCGAAAGAAATGAGATCTTACTCAGATTATTAGATTTTAAAAAGAAATACAAAATATTAAACTCACGGGCAGGTATAAAATCAGCAATAAAAAATGATTGGAAGCGACCATTAGATATTTGTCGTGTTTATGAAAACGAGGATGTGTATGAATGTTGCAGATTTTCCGGAGATGCCGAATTATGTAAAAATTGTGGATATTTGAGTTATGCTGAAATAGATCAGGCATTTAAATTAAAGCCATCAGCTATTTTCAATGCATTAAAATATTTTTAATCCAATATTACTCAGAGATGAAGTGAGGGTTTGAATTTATTGCTATCTCTATTGGCTCTAAATTTTCTCCGCCAGAAAGAGCGATAATAAAGATTAAGCATCCAGAGTGGCACTAAATAACGGCGTGTAATCCCCAATCTCCTCCAAATAGAGGGTATGCTATAAAACTCGCGCCAGACCCATATTCTCTCCTGATTTTATTTCTATTGATAAATCTAAATTATAAGCGTAAATTTATAACATATAATAAATTTATGAGAAATATAATCAATGAAATACTATTGTTCAAACTGCAAAGGTCCAATAAAAGAAGGAGACAAAACCTGTCCTAAATGTGGAGAAGAATTAGTATGGAAAAAACAATATTCACAAGAAACAAAAAAACCAGAATCCGGAAAGGAAAAAATAGTAGAGCTATCTCCAGGTAAAAAAAGATTTTTAGAACAAGAAATTCCTAAATGGAAAGAAAAGAATATAATCTCCGAATCTCAAGCCACAGGTATATTAAAAGAATACGGTATTAAATATCAACCTGAAGAAAAACTAAAACCAATACCCAAAAAACCCGTACAAAAAAAGAAACCATTAGATCTGGTAAAAGTTATTTCTACTATTGGTGCAATAATTTTAGGATTGGGAATAATTCTATTTGCTGCTACAAACTGGTTTAAAATTCCAAATATAATCAGAATAATAATACTACTGATTACAACTGCGGGAGTATTTTATTTGGGATATCATTTTAGTTATAAAAGAAAAAATTATCCAATTCTAGGCAAAGCTCTTTTGTTTTTATCTACTTTATGTTACGGAGGAAGTGTATTTTTAATAGCACAGATCTACAACGTTCCTGCAAATTCACATTGGTTAATATTGATCTGGGCATTTTCTATTCTTCCTATTGCTTATTTCCTTTCTTCCACTCCTGTTTTTATTTTATCATCATTCTTATTCATCGTTTGGGACGGATTATTTAATACTATTTTCAAGATGCCAAACTACTATTACCCATTGATCATATTTTTAATCATGATTCCATTAGCAAAAAATATGAAAGCAAAATATATCCCTAATTTAGTAGGACTTTTCATAGCACAGATTTATGTATTATCTAATTATTATCATTGGGTAGCCTTATTATGGGCGGGTGGAGCATTAGTTTATTATTTTATCTATAAAAAACAATCATATTTAAAAAAAATGTACTTAATAATTGCCACTACATTATTTGTAGTTTGGAATGTGGCATTTTATCTGGCATTTGAGCATCTACCAAATTATTTCTATATTCTCCCCTTTATCGGGCTATCCTATCTAGCATATAAAAACAGATCATTTCTCACTGACATGATCAATATTGTTGGCTTTTTTATCTGGGCACCACTATTTATGCAAAGATTTTCGGCAGTTTTACAATTTGAGAAATTTTTTAGTTGGACTTTGCTCAGGTCCTTTAATTGGGCAATTTTACTCTGGTCCATATGTTTGTTGGTTTTCTATTTTATTTATAAAAAACAAGCATTAGCTATCTTAAGTTCAATTTTATTTATTTCATGGAATATTAGCTTCTTTTTCGCTTATGAATATTTTCCAAGTTATTTCTATATTCTCCCCCTGGGCACTATGCTTTATTTAAGTTATAAAAATAAATCATCCACAAATATAGGTATTAATACTTTTGGATTTATAATATGGATCAATTTATTAGTTATAACTCTTTCTGAGATTTTCTTTATAGGAGAATTTAATTTAATTTTATTCCTATTGATGCAATTGCTAATAGGTGTTCTACTATATATTATTGGTGTGTATCATCATAATAGGGAGCTGATCAAACCTTTCACTGCGATATTTAAAATATTTGGATATTTACTTATTTTAATAACTACCAATGTTCTTTCACTCAAATTTATCCTTGAAGAATTTGCCAAAGAAGATTTCCAATTATATTTCTTTACCAGTATTGTATTTATTGTTTTACCGATGATTTTAATTATTGTAAACTCAGTAAAAGGTTTTTTTGCCTCCAGATCTTCGAAATATGAGTTATTTATCCTGGTATTTATTATATTATCAGCTGTATTTATCTTAATTAGACCTGAACTGATATTAGCTAATACAATTATATTCAATGCTTTAGTATTCACGATAGCTTTTGTCACTATTTTATTTGGATTTGATATAAAGAGGCCGGTTATATTTAATATTGGTATTGCAATATTTATATTATTTATCATATCAAGATACTTTAATGTATTTTGGGAACTGTTACCAAGATCTATATTTTTCATGATAGGTGGATTATTGCTGATTTTAGGAGGAGTCTTCCTGGAACGAAAGCGCAGGAAAACTGTTACAAAGATGAAAAAATAAAAGCAGTAAAGTACTGGGTCTAACTTCGTCCAGCAGCTGTCTGAGGACACCAAAAAAGCCCGCCCGGGCAGCCGCCTCATTAAAGACATTCAGGAATTGACTTTATTGCTATCTCTATTAGCTCTAAATTTTCTCCGCCAGAAAGAGCGATAATAAAGATTCAGTATCCAGAGCGGCACTAAATAACGGCGTGTAATACCCAATCTCCTCCAAATAGAGGGTATGCTGTAGAACTCGCGCCAGACCCAGCTACGGCCCTTTTGCAGGGTCTCCCGTGACATTAGCTTCGGCTCAAATACAATGCTGGACTCATACTGTGACCAGTCTTTGGTGATTATCCGTCCGGCATTATCCAGAGATTCATATAGGGCGGTACCCGGATATGGTACAGGGCAGGCAAATTGAGCGCTCTCCAGCTTCATTTTTTGGGCAAAGCGGACTGTATCTCCGAAAACATATTCATCGTCTTCGTCCAGGCCAAGGATAAAGAAGCCGTGGATGGCGATGCCATTGGAGTGGATCTTTCTGATCACCATTTCGTATTTGTCCACCACATTGACCTTCTTGCCCATCACTTCCAGATTACCCGGGGACAATGTCTCAAATCCGATGAGTAGGATCACACAGCCACTCGCGGCCGCAAGTTTTAGTAATTCGTCATCTCTGGCTATGGTAACTGAAGCCTGGGCGGCCCACTTGAGTTTGTAGGGAATAAGGGCGGAAAAGAGCTCTTTAGCGAATTTGGGCTTGCCTGCGATATTATCATCAACAAACCAGATAAGTTTCTTATGATCCATTGCTTCGATCTCCTTAAGGATTTCTTCTACCGGGCGGCAGCGGTAAGTATTGCCGAAGAATGAAGTAACTGAGCAGAAGGAGCAGGCATAGGGACAGCCCCTGGTGGTTGAGATCGTGTTTCTGAAGTAGTATGCTCCATCGGCAAACAGATCCCGCCGGGGGATAGGCAAGTCGAGCAAGCTGGGCCGTTCACATTGGCTGTATATCCTTTGCAACCTGTTTGCCTTAAAATCCCCGATTACATTTTCCCAGATTCCCTCAGCTTCCCCGATTACTACGGCATCAGCATGCTGGATCGCCTCTTCTGGTAAAGCACTGGGATGGCTGCCTCCCAGGACAACCTTCACTCCCTTCGCCCTGAAGGTATCGGCGATCTCATAGGCGCGTTTTGCTGTAATAGTCAGTGCTGTAATCCCCACTAAGTCGGTTTCCTTTTGGAAATCAATAACTGTGACATTCTCATCAGTCAATGAGACTTCGACCTCTGGCGGGGTCAGGGCTGCAACCATCGCCAGACCCAGGTGTGGGCCCGGTGCCTTCTTCCGATTTCGGAAACTCTCTTGTGCAGCCGGGACAATTAGCTCTAGCTTCATGGGAACCCCTTCTTTAAAAAAATTATAATACTTATATTATAGACATACAACTTTGAGTAGTTAGGAATTTTAACTAAAATCCAATTCTGGTATAAAAATATCCTCACTTGAAGTCATTATTTTGGTTCTAACTTCGTCCAACTTCGTCCACTGTCCCCAGCCAATATTTAGTGAATTGCATGGTGGGGTAGATAATAATTAAGCTTGAGGAATCTATAAACTCATTCTTCAAGTAGAGGCATGGGCCAGTCTTTCAACATACCTTCAACACCTATCTAATGCATTTGATCTTCGTTAATTCCATATTTTTCAGCAATTATTGGATATGATTCTTCATTCTTTCCATTGTATTCTGGATCATCAAGTTGTATTGAGTCCTGAAGTTCTACTAAATCATAAAATGCCTTCATTCTTTCTGATTCAGTGAGACCATACTTTTCTTCATCTTCATATTGTTCAGAGGGTAATTTATCCCCAAAGCCTTAATGCTTAAATCTTCTTCTTCAATTATTCTATATTCTCTGAGTTTGAATACTAATTAAAATTAAAAGCTTTACCTATAAAACTTTTTGCTTTTCTTCCGATTTCTTTTGGTAGTCCTGGAAAACTTGCTTCAAAAGCCATGCTATCTCCAGGATTTAATGTAGCATCTACCCATGGAGTTATAACACCAAGTAAAATATTATTTTCATCAAATAAAGCAATGCATATTCTAATATCATCTGCTTTTTCATCAGAGGTGTTTATCACTTCTCCAACAACAAAATAATCTGCCCAGTCACCCTCAAAACCTCCTATTTCCTGTACATCTAAATTCTGTCCTTCTATATCTGTTTTACCATAGTCAATATTAGCTTTGGCATAAACCTCTATGTCAGCATTATCTATTTTTTCAAGCAGAGCAAGACCAGAACAATATGCTTTTTCTCCTGGTTTAATAACTTCTGGAACCGGCGATATGGAATAGATTGTACCTATTACATTATCATTTAAATCATAGATAGAAATATCAATATCTTCACCAATTCTAATTAAAGTATTTCCTGTATTAGTTATTTCAACAGCTCCATGGCCCCAAATACTATCTAAGCTATCCCATATATGTATTATAACTTGAGTTACTTCAGCGCTTACCTCTTCTTCTGCAGAAGATTTTTCCTCTTGAGGTTTTTCAATTGGTTTTTCCACCTCTACTTCTTCAGATTCTTCAATTGATTCCTGCTGAACATTTTTTTTTCCCTCTGCTTGAGGCTTTTTTGTTGGTGTGCTTAGTGCTTCACTTTGACATCCAAAAGCTAAAGTGAGACTAAAAATAAATATTAATATTACTATCGGGAGTGAGCAATGTAACTCTTTCTTTGATTTCATATTTATAACTCCTCTTCTAATTTAAATGCTTATAATATGTATAAAATATTACAAGATTTTACTTAATTAGACAACTTTCCTGGTTTTTATACTCTTTCAAGGAAGAAATATTATTTCTGAAAATATATAATGACCATACTTTACGAATAGTTCCTAATATCGCTATAAAAAGAACCATATAACACCCAATGATATCCATTTCAATAAACCAGAACTATATCACAAGCACTCACCTTGCTTATTGATTATTATTTTTTTAATTGTATTATTATAAAATAATTGGTGATGGAGCTCCCCTATAACCGCCACAGGGCTGATGACTCCTTTTAGGGTTTTTTATTGGAGGTATCAAAGATGTGGCTCAGACTAATTTATATTTTTGTAGGCAGCAGGATAGTTACTTTAGAAAAAGCCCGAATATTAAAATATTCTACAGGTAAAAATACTGACCCCTTGAAGGAATAGTTAATGATCTCTATTAATCATATCAATCTAAGCTTTGGCGGCAGGCAGCTGTTTAGTGATATTTCATTTCAAATAAATCAGAGGGACCGCATCGGACTGGTGGGAAATAATGGCGCCGGGAAAACGACCCTGCTTAAAGCTATCCTGGGACATCAAAAACCAGATAGCGGGAACATCGAAAAGCCTCCGGGCCTGACTGCAGGATATCTCCCCCAGCAGATGAGGCATACTGACGGGAAGACTCTTTTTAATGAAGCAAAAACTGCATTTAAAAAGATCCTCATATTACAAAAGAGTGTCCAAAAGATAAATAATGATATCGAGGAAAGAACTGATTATGGCTCTGGTGAATATATCAATCTTATAAATGAAGCTTCCAGTATAAATGCAAATATCGAGATGCTCGGCGGTGCAAAGATAGAAGAACAGATTGAAAGGACATTGTCCGGGCTTGGATTTAAACCCGGTGATCTTGCCCGCCAGACAAAGGAATTCAGCGGCGGATGGCGAATGAGAATAGAGCTTGCAAAGATCCTTCTGAAGCACCCTGACCTGCTTCTTTTGGATGAGCCCACAAACCATCTGGATATTGAATCCATACAATGGATGGAGGAATTCCTTTCAGATTATAGCGGAGCTGTTATCTTGATCTCGCATGACAGGGCTTTTCTGGATAATATTATCAGCCGGACCATTGAGATCTCGCTTAGCAAAATATATGATTACAGGGTCCCTTATTCAAAATATATGGTACTGAGAAAAGAACACCGGGCGCAGCAGCTCGCAGCTTATAAGAACCAGCAAAAAAAGATCGCAGCTACAAATAGATTTATCGAGCGTTTCCGGTATAAAAATACAAAGGCTGCACAGGTCCAATCAAGGATCAAGCATCTTGAGAGATTGGACCGAATCGAAATAGATGAAGAAGATACTTCTTCAATACGGATCAGGTTTCCAGCTGCTCCCCGCTCCGGTACTATTATCTTCAATGCAAAAGGTCTTTCAAAAAGTTATGGCGGAAAGAATGTGTTCGACAATGTTGGCTTCATCATAAGCAGAGGGGAAAGGATCGCATTTATAGGAAAAAACGGTGAAGGCAAGACTACTCTTTCCAGGATACTTGTAAATGATCTTGACTTTAAAGGCAGCCTGAAAGTGGGCCATAATGTTAAAATAGGTTATTTTGCACAAAACCAGGATGAGCTTCTGGATGAGGAGCTCAGTGTTATGGAAACGATCGATAGAGTGTCATCGTTAGAAACCGGAACAAGATTAAGGTCCTTGCTTGGTGCATTTCTTTTCAGAAATGATGATATTGATAAAAAAGTAAAAGTACTTTCTGGCGGAGAGAGATCAAGACTGGCACTGATAAAACTTCTCCTTGAACCATTCAATTTACTTGTGCTCGATGAACCTACAAATCACCTGGATATGCGGTCAAAAGACATACTAAAAAAAGCTCTTCAAAATTTTTCCGGAACATTGATATTAGCATCGCATGACCGGGAATTTCTTGACGGCCTGATTGATAATGTCTATGAATTCAGGGATCATAAAATAAGTAAATATACCGGAAGTATCTATGATTTCCTTGAAAAGAAGAAGATAGATTCACTCCACCAGCTTGAAAGCAAAAAAGGGGAAATAGCCAGCAAAACCCGGGAAGAACAAATATCGTCCGGAAAAGATAGCTATCTTGAAAAGAAAGCATTCCAGAAGACTTTAAGAAAAATAATAAAAGAAATCACTATCTGTGAGAGCAGTATCGAGCATCTTGAAAATGAATTAAAAAAATTAACTGACCAATTCAAATCTCCAGAAAGCCTGGCCAGAGACCAAAACGACAACTCCCTCTTTTTAAAATATGAAAAACAAAAGGACAAGCTCGACCTGGAGATGAAAAAGTGGGAACATCTTCTTAAGCATCTTGCAAAGCTTAAAAAAAGCAAATATTATCTGGTATCATAAAAAATTAAACTGCTACTTAAGACCGACGGCCCTTTAGCTCAAATCTATTATATTTTAGTAAGATCTATTTATTGAAAAGTCACCTTATCGGCGCCCTGCACAATAGCTATCCAAGTGGAGCCTCCTGTGAAGCTTATCTGCCTTCCGTTTCCATCACGGTATATGAAAGGTGAGAAGACATCGCCCCTCTCCCAGCTGCCCTGTATTGCCATGCCGTCCTGGAAGATAAATGCAGTACCGCTTCCAATCGTTCTTACAGCCATATGTCCCCACTGATCCAGCGGGCCCTCTATATCCGATACCATTGCTACAATATTTTTTACAGTTATCTGCTGCCCTGTATTATAGTCCGTGTGCGGATATCCTCCCATATAGCGCAAGTAGCTATTGCTTGACCTGTCATATATATATTTTGCATCAAAACCTCCGGGAGCATAGGCATGCGTTGCGAAGCTTATCTGAATATTAGTCACTCCTCCCCTTGCTTCCACTGGAGGATCTGATTTATATGGGAAAGGTATTCCTCCGCCCTCAAGCGGGTATCCCAGCTGAAGCGCTTTCTGCTTCAGGCTTGAAATAGACATGCAGGCAGTATGTTCCTGGATACTGCTTCTGCCCCAATCCCTCCAGTACGGGCCTGGCCGGTTATCGAGCTATGCCCCGAACGGTCAGTCATTGCACTTAAGACATACATTCCCAGACTTTCAACATACCCATAGCACTGGGGATATGTACCAAAAAAAGCATATATGGGGTCAAAGGCCCGGGCGATCTCAGCATAATAATTCCTTGTGCTTCTTACAGGTCCCACTACAGGTGCTTCATTTGAAGCAAATATGGCCACAAACCGCGTTATGCCGTATTCATCAACCACTTCATAGACTACATCTGCAAAAATGAGTCCTGATTGGGGTCTTGCGGCAAAACTGTTTTCGACCATTACAGCTATGGGACGGATTCCTGAACCTGCACCCGGCAAGCTGGCAGGTATTAAGTTTCTAATTGAAAGACTACTTTTATTTACAGTGCCCGCTACTTTAGAGTTTTGTTCTATATTAAGTCCGGAAGAATCTGTACCGCTGCATCCTGACATTGGAATACAAAAGATTATCAGTAATAAAATCAGTACCATAGCCAGAACTTTACCAGTAGTATTGTTTAAGAACATATTGCTTCTCCCTTATTTAAATTTGTATATTGCTACTGAAAAAAGATATAAAATCAAGTTTAGCAAGAATAAATACAAAAGGCTACTTCTACTGCAATCTATCAGCTCCAACGAGTTATTATTTTACCAATAAATACACTCTCACTCATAAAAACTTTCTTGCTATACACAGCAGTTTTTTCACTGTATGCCTGTTCCTGAGCACAGATCGTATTACATCAAGTACCTCCTGGCCCTGATCATATTCCCATCTATGCAGGACATTTGTATTAAATACGGTAGGAGGCAGGGCCGGAAGGACCTCTAATGATTTTAGAAGTGCTGCTATAGCAGCACTAATATGCCGTTTAGCTTGAAGTATGTATTTTTTTAGGGCTTAAAATAATTGGAGACATTTTTAAATATGCCTCCAAATTTATAAAAAATGTGAAATTGTATTATATCAGTTTTGGTTATTTTACTTTATCTTTCAGAGCCTTTCCAAATACAAACTTTGGAACAGTACGCGCAGATATCTGTATTTTTTCTCCTGTTGCTGGATTTATACCAGCTCTTGCACTCCTCTCAGATGTCTGGAATGTACCAAATCCTATCAGTGCTACTTTTTCGCCTTTTACCAGTGCGTCAGTTACTACTTCCTGAAATGCATCCACCACAGCCGCTACATCTTTTTTAGAAGGATCAGTCTTTTCTGCTATTGCATCTACCAGTTCTGTTTTATTCATTATTACCCCTTTCCTTTTACTATTATTAAAATATTTATATAATATATTTATAATAAGTTCTTAAATTAATAACACTTTAATCCATATTTTAGGAGAAATTGTATCTTCTTGAATTACAATTATACACATTTTTGACTTTTTTGGTTATACTTTCTTTCAAATATATAATAATAGCTTATTTTATTATTATTCAATGCCATATAAAGGAGAAAACATGCCAAAAACACTACACTTTAAAAAGAAGGACCTTATTGATTATACAGTAAAATTCATGCAAAAGCTCGGAGTGCCCGCCGGTGACGCAGCTATCGTAGGAGATGTACTTATAGAAGCAGACTTAAGGGGAGTATCCTCCCATGGACTTATAAGGCTCTCTTCATATTATGGCAGCAGGCTAAGAAAAGGATATATGAACCCCGTTACCACCACAAAGATAATAAATGAGACAGATACCACGATATCTTTTGATGGAGGTAATGGCCTGGGACAGGTAAATGGCCACCGCGCAATGGCTGCC
>Ga0255371_10024_pt1 | contig 24103 bp, 26 predicted proteins | sample ANMaggSSYBR01I12_FD_182097 | JGI IMG/M metagenome (GOLD analysis project Ga0255371, IMG submission 182097) | Sediment cell enrichment communities from methane seep in Santa Monica Basin, California, United Staets - ANME aggregate JGI... | ecosystem: Environmental > Aquatic > Marine > Cold seeps >...
ATAAAGCCGTATTGCTCATAGAAGCTGATAGCGTGAGGTTTGGCGGACTCATCCACTGCCAGACGAGCTATAGACTTTCAGATAATTAATTTCACAAGGCCAGAAGGAGGAAGGCGTATTAGTTATACGTCGACGACTGATAACACAGTGAAATTAATTATCTGAAAATCTATAAACGTAAAACAGGCAATGGATATCCTGGTAACCGCTTTTTCCAGGAATCAGGAATTTGATCTATTTCGATGTGGGAAGCAGAAACTGTTACAAACCCTTTGATTAGATCATCTTCAACAGCAACATAAGTAGTTCCGATATGATGCCGGAACTGATTTTGACCTGCATAACGGGCAAAAAAACGATCCGGATCGGTATTGCCTGACCGGAAGCTGGTTCGATCATCCGATGGTTTGAGGCTCCGAATCTCAATCATCCTCAAACACCTCTTTCATGGAATCGGTAGGTTTAACTGGTTTCTCAAGCTGTTCCAGAATTGCCTCCCCTGATTTCCGGCTAACAACAAGGCGTGGCGGGATAATTACATCAGCAGGTAATTTTTCAAGAGCCTGAAGATGATGCAGCAATGCGGATTCGACCAGAAAAGCTTTCTTGACACCGCGCGCCCGAACATACCGCTCTAATAGATTTTTTGTTTCTTCCGAAATATAGGCTGATATCTGTGTATGAGCCAGTGCCATAAAATACCTCCAATATATTTCTACAAAAATGTAGAAAATTAATAACAATTGGTCAAGAAAAATTTTCTAGTTTTCGTACGGGCATTAGATAATTCCAATGCAAGCTGTTTCGAATGCGCCCAAAATTCTCAAAGTTGTATTATTTTGTTTCAAAAAAAGCGAGTTCTCGTTCAAGATCCCGAAGACATTTTTTTTGCTCATAAGAACAGATTCTGGCCCAGGCAATAACGCTGATCCAACCCGCTGCGGCAAAGGAAAGAACGATGGCTGCTCTTCCGTGGAAGTGGTTTGTAATGGCCCAAATTGCCAGTGCACATGCTGCGAGTCCAACAATCAGACAGATGAATAGATGGCAAGCGCACTGATCACGCTCAGGGATTGAAGGAGTAAACCAAAGCTGTTTTCCGATCTCAGTTCGCTCAAATTCAGAATCGTCCAATTGTTTTTCAATTATTCGGTACATGAACCTGACAACAACAACCTTTCTTTCGGGCTGGTCACCTGATGATTCCACCGTCTTCTTCTCGATCACTTCGCCTTTGACCTTCAGTGCTGAAAGACGGTCAACGAGCCGTTTTTCTTGTATCGAACAAATGTTAAATCCCATTTTTTGTCCTTCCCGACTATGAGTGTATGCTCAATCCTCGCGCAAAGTTTCCTGCTCATTTATTGTGACATTCCACATTAAATGTGATGACTGTGGTAAACTTTGTGTACGCCAACCATGGGCATGAACTAATTGGGTGAAAGTCCCCTGTATGTGAACTCGTTTAATATTTTGATATATTAACAAAAATATTAGCCGAAGGCAAGATCGACTGAAAGGAGCGGCAAGCCGGAGCGCAAAGCTATGAGCCAATATCCATTAGGAATGTTGCGGCTACTAATTTTTTGACACTGACTTCTTGTTGACAACAGGAACGCCTTGTCATATGTTGAATTTCAATTCATATCATGACAAATAGTTCACCACCGATGGAGATTTAAAATGAAAAATGGCAAACCTTCAAGAAAGGAACGGGAATATTTACGCCATCGCCAAGAGATTCTTAAGGTGGCTTTGAAACTCTTCTCTGAAAAAGGCTTCCACAATGTTTCAATGCATGAAATAGCAGAAAAGTCCGAATTTGCTGTTGGAACGCTGTATAAATTTTTTTCAAACAAAGAAGACCTTTACAGAGCCCTTATGCTGGAAGCGTCGAACGTATTTCATTCGTCATTAATGGCAGCACTTTCAACATCCGGGAGTGAACTGGAAAAAATCAGGGCGTGTGTGGAAGCCAAGATAAAAGTCTTTATGGATAATTTGGATTATGTCCGCCTATATATGGCTGAAACCCAGGGGGTCAGTTTTAATGTCAAGACCAGTCTAGACCCCGAAATAATGGATAGGTATGAAAAGTTTCTTAAACAACTGGCACGTGTCTTTGAAAACGGAATTAAAAAAAGACTTTTCAAGAAATTTGAACCCTACCTTCTTGCGGTAGCACTTGACGGTATTTCTAATGCACTTTTATTTCATCATGTTGAATATCCCGGTGCTCATCCGTTTGATGCAGATCTGATTATAAACATATTTTTTCAGCAGGTTTATGAAAAGGAAGATCTTAGAGATGAATAAATTCGTTGTCTTGATAATATCAGCCTGTTTGACCATTCCTCTTTCTCTTGCGCCGATCGTTTGCGCCGCAGAGGGTGGGGACACATCTCTTACATTAAACAAGGCTATTGAGATGGCACTACACAATAATACCCTTATAAAACAGGCCATAGAAAATCAAGAGGCGGCAATTGAGGAGCAAAAAAGCGCCCGTGCCGACTTCTTGCCAAAGGCATCGGCAGGATATTCATATACGAAGCTGAAGGATGCTCCGTACGCAATCTTGGCAGGCACACAGATTGATGTTGGAGATAATGATCAGTATCACTGGGATCTAACATTGAGTCAGCCTCTTTTTACGGGCTTTGCACTTTCGACGAGGTACAAAATGGCAAAACTTGGGGTTGACATAAAAGATGCGGAAAAGGAGCAAGCCGTTCTGGATGTAGTTAAACAGGTCAAAACAGCGTATTTCAATATACTCCTTCCTGCAGTATCAACAGCAGATGACAACATCTACCGAGGTGCTGGATGCCGGGACATTTCTAACACGAGCAGAGACAAATTATTACAGCGCCCTTTATGGCTATATGATATCGCTTGCTGAACTGGAAAGAGCAGTGGGGAGAATGATCAACTAAGAGGAGTACACGGTTCATGGAAAATAAAACCGTTAAAAAAGGAAAAACAGGTACTATTATAGCGTTGACCGCTATTTTGATTTTTGTGGGTTTTGCTGTCTTTAACTATGTCAGATATAAGGCCCAGAAAAAGGGGGAAATAAAGACGACGGAAAAAATCCCCGTGCAGGTTGCCGAATCAAAGGTCATGAATCTCAAGTCGATTCTGGAGCAGACCGGAGATATCAGATCCGTGATCGAAGTCGATGTCTATCCCAAGGTTCCGGATAAGATCATTGAGAAACTCTTGGTGGAAAAAGGGGATTTTGTAAAAAGAGCTGCCCCTATTGCCGTGCTTGAAAAGGATATGATAAAGGCACGGGTAGCACAAGCAAAAGCTGCTGTTGATATGGCAGAGGCAAATCTTGACGTGCTGGAAAAAGATTATGCTCGAATAGAATATCTTTACAAAGAAAAAGCTGTCGCCAAACAACAGCTCGACCACATTAATGCCCAGTTGAAGGCCGCTAAAGCACAACTAAGACAGGCGCATGAAGCATTGAAGCAGCTCGAAATTCTCTATAAAGAGCACAAGATTTGCGCTCCCATAGATGGCTTTGTTTCCGCCCGTTATATAGACCAGGGGGCCATGTCAGACACAAAGAATCCGATTATTCGTATCTCCTCTCAAGAGCAGTTAAAAATCGTAACCTCAGTTACCGAAAAAGACTTTCCTCATGTCAAAAAGGGAATGAAGGTGGAAATTATGGTCGATGCTTTTCCAGGAAGGGTCTTTAATGAAACTGTATCAATCATCAACCCTACTCTTGATCCCGCTACCCGGACCGGTGAGATAGAAATTCATATTACGAATAAAGACCTGACGCTTCGTTCAGGGATGTTTGCCCATATCCGTTTCTACCTGGGGGAACGAAAGGGCATGGTAATCTTGAGCGATGCCTTGATCAAGCTGCCGGGCACAGGGAATTATTACGTTTATGTAGTGGAAAATGCTTACGCCGTCCAGAAAAATATCAAAACCGGTATCAGCCAGGGTGAGTATACTGAAGTGGTGTCTGGATTAAAAGCAGGTGAACAGGTAGTGGTCAAAGGCCAAAACAGGCTGAGGGACGGGGTTGCTGTTGTGGTTGAGGGACAAGTGTCAAGAGACGAGAGTCAAGCAGGGGGAGGCAGATGAGACTTCCGGAATTTTCGGTAAAACAACCAGTAGCTACGCTCATGCTCTTTTTGGCCTTGGGGCTCATCGGGGCCTTTTCCCTTACCAGACTGAATCTCGATATGTTCCCTGATATCGACCCCCCCGTGGTTTCTATCCTAACCTCCTGGCCGGGGGCAAGTGCGTCCGACGTGGAAACTGAGGTTACCGAACCCATTGAAGACGTGGTAAACACGGTCAACAATCTGGATACCCTCACGTCCAAATCACTGGACAATCTGTCGGTTATTGCCTGTAAATTTGATTGGGGCACAGACCTGGATGTGGCCACCAACAATATCAGAGACAAGCTGGAGATGGCCAAGCGTGATTTGCCTGACGATGCAGAACCCCCCATCCTGTTCACGTTCAGTAGCGCCCCAGCTCCCATTATGTTTATGACCATAACCGGTTAAAAGAGCTGGCCACGACTTTACCACCTGGTAGACAAACAGATTTCCGATGAACTGCAAAGGGTGCCCGGGGTGGGAACAATTATGGTTCTCGGGGGGGCAAGACGAAGGATAAATATCTATTTTGATATGGCCAGGATCGAGGGTTTCCATCTGTCGCTCACAGGGATAAATCGTGTATTGGCTGCAGAAAATATAAATGTTCCGGTCGGCAGTATCAAAACCGGGTTTAAGGACTATTTTGTAAGGGTCCCTGCACGGTACAAATCTATGGAGGAGATCCGAAACACAGTTGTCGGCTATCATCAAAAACGCCCGGTTTACCTGAAGGATGTGGCCAGTGTAGAAGACGACTATGAATCACAGAAGTCGAATGGATGGGGGGACGGCCAGCCAGGGCTCGTGACAATACTGCAAAAACAGACAGGAAAGAACACGGTCGAGGTCATCAAAAGGGTAAAGAATAAGTTGATGGAATTCGAAAAGACTCTGCCACCTGACGTAAAAATCAATATTGTTATGGACAATTCTGAAGATATTCTGAGTTTTATCAAAAACCTTCTAAGGACTTTGGGATGGGGGGTTCTATTCGTGGTCCTTGTCACCATTTTTTTTCTGAGAAGATTACGAACGGTCTTTATCATTACCCTGATCATCCCCTTTTCGCTGATCATCTCCTTTGTCCTTCTTTACTTTTTTGGTTACACCATCAACCTGGTCTCTCTTATGGCGCTTGCCATTGCAGCAGGTATGGTGGTCGACAACGGCATTGTGGTTCTTGAAAACATTATCCGGCATGTTGAACGAGGGAGCCGGGTCAAGACCAGCGCCATATTCGGGGCAAGCGAGATGGGTATGGCCATTACCGCATCCACAATGACCACAGTGGTTGTCTTTGTGCCTCTGATGTTTTTGACCGGACTGGCAGGGATCGTCTTCAAACAACTCGGTTTTGTTGTGGTGGTGACGCTTCTCGCCTCTCTTCTTACCGCCCTTATTCTAACCCCTATGCTCTGTTCGAAATGGATTGTGGCTACTCGTGAGGACCTTAAGGAGAGAAAAGGTTTTGTTGGTCAATTCTACTCGGTTACGGAAAAATGGTTTGAGGCTGTGGAAGAGACCTACCGGCGAATCCTTGAATGGTCTTTGACGCATAGAAAAACAGTTATTGTGCTGGCCCTGTCCATTTTTGTCAGCAGCATTTCCTTGGTCCCGTTTCTTTCCACCTCCTTTTTTCCGGTAGTGGATACGGGTGAAGTAAGCATCAGGTTTCGTCTGAGTGAAGGCTCTCGCATAGAAGAGACCAACGCTGTGGTTGAGTCCATATTGAAAAATATTGATGAAGTGGTGAAACCGGAAGAGATAAGGCACTCTTATGCCATGGACGGGGAGACCACGGAAGGGATGGGCGTTGCCCTCGGGTTTGATGAAGGGCCAAACGTGGGGAGTATCAGCTTTAAGTTGGTGGACCGGGATAAAAGGAGCCGAACAGCCGAGGACATCGCCGCACTTCTCAGGGCCGGAGTTGAAAAAATTCCCGGTATCAACAGGATCCATGTCAGGGCAGAGAGTGCAATTACGTCCGCACTTATGGGCGGGGGGAAACCGATTTCTCTGGAAATTCAGGGTTCGAACTTAAAGGAAAACCTGGCTTTTGCCCAAGAAATAAAAACGGTCATGAAGAAGGTCCCCGGCTTAGTCGACATAGAGCTCAGCCAAAAGGACCCGAGGCCTGAACTCTGGGTAGATGTGGACAGAAGAAAAGCATCTGAACTCGGGCTGAACATTGCTTCTATTGCCGGAACCCTGCGCAACTATTTCTATGGCGTTGAAGCCACGGAGTTCAGGGATGCGGGTGACAGGTTTGACATTTTTACTCGTTTTACTGAAAAGGATAAGAACCGATTGAAAAATTTGCCTGATGTCCCACTGTTTACGCCAGATGGGCGCCTGGTGAAGCTGAAAAACATTGCTCGCATTGTTGAGGCAGAGGGTCCTATCGAAATCGAAAGAAAAAACAGGCAGAGGATTGTGAAGGTGGAGGCTGATACATATCAACGTTCCCTTGGGGCGGTGACGGCAGACCTCAGGGCCGAGCTGGCCACGATGGGAACGCCGCCGGGGATATCGATTGGTTTTGGAGGCGATGTGGAGGAACAGAAAAAAGCCTTCCGCGATCTTACCACATTGCTAATCCTCGGAATCGTCCTAGTCTACATGATTATGGCATCTTTGTTCGGCAACCTGAGAGACCCGTTTATTATCATGTTTTCCGTTCCCTTTGCCTTTAGCGGGGTGTTGTATGCCTTTTTCCTGACAGAGACCAGCCTCGGCATTATGTCTTTCATGGGCATAGTTATGCTTATGGGAATCGTGGTCAACAACGCTATCGTTCTTTTAGACTACATTCATCTGCTCCAAAAAAGGGGAGAGCCCCTGTTTCAGGCAGTTACACATGCCGGAGAAAGCCGTCTGCGGCCGGTGCTCATGACCACCCTGACCACATTTTTTGGGTTGCTCCCAATGGCCACATCCGAAAGAGTCGGGGCCGAGGCGTGGAATCCATTAGGTATTACCATGCTGGGCGGACTGTCTGTTTCAACACTGGTGACCCTGATTTTGGTGCCCACGATTTACTATATGTTTGAGAAGAAAAAAGAGAACAAAGGAGGCACAGCCCCATGAAAATGTTTTTTATGATATATGACGTTGACTTTGATGATGACGTGATGGATGTTCTTTCTACCTGCTGTGTCACCGGCTACACCAAGTGGGGCCGGGTACTTGGCAAGGGTGAGCGATCAGAGCCGAAGATGGATGATTCGGTGTGGCCCGGCTTCAACTGCGCTATCATGATGGCAGTGGAAAGTGACCTGGAGCAACAAGTCTTTGAAGCGCTTCAATCGCTCCACAAGCGGATGGGTGGCAAGGCACTGAAAGTTTTCGGATGGCCCCTGGAAAGAATGATTTAAAAGGACAAAATAGTTTTTCGAATAGCAGTAGCAGATGGTGCCCGCTCGCCGTTGCAACGCTTCTATTAATGACGGACTCTCAAAAAAGCAGTTTGCGGCCGCACGGAGCCAAAATCTATATAATATGATCTTAATGTATTAGAGATGAGACCATACAGGCAGACTGAAATTTTTTCCGGAATCACCAGAAATATATTCATCGTTGGCCTGGTCAGTTTATTTACTGATCTCAGCAGCCAGATGGTCTTTCCGTTAATCCCTCTGTTTTTGACCACTGTTTTGGGTTGCGGCGCTTATGCGGTTGGTATTGTAGAGGGTGCAGCGGAAACAACAGCCTCTTTATTAAAAGTCGTATCAGGCTATTGGTCGGATAAGATCAGGAAGAGAAAACCTTTTGTTTTGTTCGGCTATGGTATGTCAACTATAACCAAACCATTATTTGCCCTGGCGAACATCTGGTCTTTTGTCCTTTTTGTCAGGGTAATAGAAAGGATTGGAAAGGGGATAAGGACTGCGCCACGCGATGCGCTTATAGCGGAATCTTGTGATGAATCTGTTCGGGGTAAAGCTTACGGATTTCACAGGGCTGCGGATGGCATCGGTTCGACTCTGGGAGCAGTACTCGCTTTGCTCCTTCTTCCAATGTGGGGATATAGAAATATCTTCTTGTTTGCCCTGGTACCTGGAATAATTTCAGTATTTATTATTTTCTTTATTCAAGAAAAAAATGCGCCGGCGAAACAAGAGACAAAAGAAGTGTCCGTAAAACTGAGCTTAAAAGAACTGCCTGCGAATTTAAGATTCTTTATTATTGTCTCTTCAGTATTTGTACTGGGGCATTTCGGCTATGCTTTTCTCCTGTTAAGGGCAAAGAACATAGGATTGGCCGATAACACTGCAATCTTGCTCTATGTAGTATTTTATATTGTGTATTCGATCTGTGTAATACCTCTGGGGATAGTATCAGATAAAGTCGGGAGAAAAGCTGTTTTAATGGCAGGGTATGTACTGTTTGGCATAACCTCTCTCGGCTTATTAGTTACTTCCGGTCTTTATAGCATCGTATTGTTTTTTATCATTTATGGAATATGTTATGCCATGATTGATGGTACGCAGAGGGCATTTGTGGTCGATTTGGCGCCGCAACATTTAAAAGGAACTGCATTAGGGGTATTTCACACAGCAATAGGTTTGGTGGCCCTTCCGGGTGGATATATCGCGGGATTACTATGGGATAAAGTAAGCCCTGAAGCCACATTTGGTTATGGTCTTATATTAGCGATAATTTCAGCGGTATCACTTGTATTTGTAAAGTGAACCAAGACACCTTCACCATGTCCATCCTGGGAAATTTTGAAATCCGGTATATCAGTGAATTGTTTCGTTATTCCGGCGAGATGGAAAGAACGTAGTTCACGATTTTCTTGTCATGAAATTAGAATCTATTTTTCTCGTTAGTCTGTTATTATTACTCCCTTTGACGGCCATGGCTCAAGACGAAACAGCCAAAGATTTCAACACATTTACCTTATACGTTGAAAATGACATGCTCCATCGTACTGACTCCCTGTACACTAGCGGGTTGAAGTTAAGCTGGATTTCACCGGACCTGATGGACTACCGAGAAAATTCCCGGTTGCCCGAATGGAGCTACCCCTTAATCAAACGGCTGCCATTGGTTAACAAGCCTGGACTTCAGTACTCTGTGTCTATGTCCCTCGGCCAAAATATTTACACGCCCGAAGATACCGAAAGCAGTGATCTGGTCAAGGATGACCGTCCCTATGCTGGAATACTCTACTATGCAATTGGGTTTCACAGCAAGAGTAGTCGCCAAATGGATAGCCTGGAATTTCTTCTGGGGATAGTGGGGCCGCATTCTTATGCCGAGGAGACTCAAGAAAAAGTGCATGAACTGAGCAATAATAATATTCTTAATGGTTGGGACAACCAACTCAAGGATGAGCCGGTTTTGGGAGTTTTCTATGACCGCAAATGGAAATTACGACAGTCAAAAATTGACGGCGGTTTTGGGTATGATTTGATTCCCCACATGGGAGCTGGTTTAGGAAATGCTTTAATCTATGCTCATGCCGGAGCGGGGCTTCGGTTTGGGTGGAACCTGCCAAACGATTTCGGCACTTTCACTATCCGGCCTGGTTCCGATACAAACGCTGCGATTGATGAAACGGATCCCCGTTTCTTTCGTCGTGACCAGCGGTTTGGAATCCATGTTTTTGCTGCCGTGGGTGGGTCGTGGGTTCTGCGAAACATCTTCCTTGATGGCAATACCTTCCGGGACAGTCACAGCGTAGATAAGGAGCCATTCGTAGGCAACTGCATGGTGGGCGCAGGGCTCGTACTCAGTCGCTTCAAAATGAGCTTTGCACACGTTTATCAGACAAAGGAGTTCAAAACCCAAAAAAATGAACATTCTTTTACGGCAATAACCCTGTCTTTTTCCTATTGAATTGGAGGGATAGTCGCTTTTGAATATGTTTTTTGAAATTTTTCTTGACAATATAATTTTTGTGCGTATTTTTAGACTTAAAAACGATATTAGTCTAATATGGATAATTCAGAAAGGAGCGCAGGTGAAAGAGGAAAAAGCTGAATCAATACTCAATACAGCGAAAAAGATGTTTGGGCGCTATGGTCTTCAGAAAACCACGCTGGATGAAATTGCGCGTATGGCGCGCGTCGCAAAGGCTACTATATACAACTACTTCGGCAGTAAAGACAGTGTTTACCTGGAAGTTCTCCGCCGGGAAGCAGACGAGATAGTAGAAAAAATATCATTTTCGGTGGGTCAAGAGGTCTTGCCGGGCGATAAGGTGATTGCCTTTGCCAGAGCCAAGTTCCGATATATGCGCAAGGCAATAAATATCCTCAATCTGGATCGGGATGGGATAGAAAAAGTTTTGCCCAAAGCAGAGAGCATTCGTAGCGAACTTTTCGAGCGGGAGGTGGATATCATTTGCTCTATCCTGGAAGAAGGGGTGGAAAAAGGTGTTTTTTGTCTTAATAATGTCCCCCTGGCTGCCAGTGCCATTGGCCATGCCTTGAGGGGATTCGAGCTTAACTGGTTAGTTCAGGAAAACGAAGAGCAGATTGAGCACCATCTCGATGAATTGACGAACATCATTTTCTATGGCCTGGTGTCCGAGAAACGGGGTGCCAATGCGTGAACTTTAATTGAGAAATACCAACATCAATTTTAAGGAGGTATGAATCATGGCGGAAAACCAGATGAAAAATCGTATTGTGGAGGAATTGAAGAAGGCCAAAGAGGCCGGGCAGATCACCACAGAAAAAGTGCGTGAGCTTGTCAGGGATGCGGTATCTGCTGCCGTGGCCGAAACCAGAGGCGGTGTTGAGGAACTTCGGCCTGTTGTCAAAAATGCTGTAGCTGCTGCTGTGGAAGGCTTAAAGGAAGCCGAAGCAGATGCAAAAGAGACTGTAAAAGGAGCAGTGGAAGGCGCCATTGCCGGCGTTCGCATCCGCGGAGATCGGGCAGTGGAGGCCACCAGGGATGAACTCCGGAAACTCGAAAAACGACTCGAAGATGAGAAGGCGGAGTTGTCACAAAGTCTCAGAAAAGGCATGGAAGGGGCAAAAGAGGCGGGCGCTGCCCTGCCCGAAGATGTCAGAGAGAGGGTTGAATCTGCTGTATCTGACATCAAGCTGAAAAGCACGGAACTGTTAGGTTTGACCAGACAGACTATTAAAGAAGCAGTCAAAGAGGCCATCGAGTCCGGTAAAGATGTGAAAGAGACTGTAGTGCATATTACCAGAGATGCTACTGAAAGAGCCGTGAAAGAAGGCCGGTTCAGCGCTGACAGGGCAAAGAGAATTGCCGAGAAAATCATGTCCGGCGCTGTGGAAGCCGCCGAGGATGCCGGCAAAGAAATTAAAGATGTTGCTGTTGGTGCTTTTGAAGGAGTTCAGAAAGGGATCGCATCAGCAGTGGAATCTGTTGGGGATAAAACAAAGGCATTTGTCCGTGAGGACCTTGCTCGGACAAAGGAAGACCTTGAGGCAATCGAAGGCCTTTTCATAGAGACTACCCGCAAAGTAGCCCAACGTTCGGGAGATGTGGCAAAGGATGTATTAAATGACCTTGCGGATCAGGGCAAAAAAACGACCTCTGTCTTGAGGAGAAAGGCTCGTCATGCTGCGGAAGAAGCCGCTGCAAGCCTGAAGCAAGCAGGAAAGGGTGTAGCAAAAGCAACCACGGAAGCTGTCGGCAAGGCAGCCCATATTATGGCCGAAGAAGCAAAGGAACTCGGAAAAAGGTCTGTGGCTGTGGCAAAAGGAGCTATCTCCGGCATGTGGAAAGGAGCAAAAGAAGCCCTTGAAAAAAAGACGGAGAAGTAATATTAATCATTGAAAGGAGGAAAATTATGTTTGATATCATTAAAAAGGTCATGCTGACTGGAGTAGGATTGGCCGCCATGACCAAAGACAAGGTAGAGGAAGTGGCCAGGGATCTCGCGAAAAAGGGGAAGCTGACAGAGAAAGAGGGAAAGGAATTAGTTGATGATCTGTTGAAAAAGTCGGAGAAGGCCAAAGAGGATCTGGAGAAAGATATAGAAAAAGTGGTAAAGGATACCATGAAGAAGATGAACCTTGCCGGCGCGGAAGAATTGTCAAATTTGACGAAACGAATAAAGAAACTGGAGCAGGCTTTGAAAGAAAAAGGCTCACAGGGCTGATGTTAAGCATCCGAAAAATCGGCATAATCGGCCGAGCCTACCGTCACCTGAACCGATACCGCCATATTCTTATGGTTTTGTTTAAATACGGCTTTGGGGATCTGGTGGACATCTTGAAAATCGAACAGTATCTTGAAATCGGTCTTCAGATGATTTCCAGAAAACGACGTGAGCAGGTCGAAAAACTCAGCAGAGCGGAACGGGTACGGATGGTTATGGAAGAGCTTGGCCCGACTTTTGTTAAGTTGGGCCAGATACTTTCCACCCGTCCGGACCTGATTTCCGTAGAATTTATACAGGAACTTTCAAAACTCCAGGATAATGTCCCTCCCTTTCCCTATACCGAAGTCAGGCAAATTATAGAATCCGAGCTTGGCAGGCCGCTCGAAGATATATTCCAACACTTTGAGGATACACCCCTTGCCGCAGCCTCCATAGGCCAGGTTCACAGAGCACAGTTGAAAGACGGCGAGGAAGTGGTAGTTAAGGTTCAACGTCCCGGCATCCGCAAAATCATTGAAGTCGATCTGGAGATTATGCTCCATTTAGCCTCCCTTATGGAGCGGCATTTAGAGGAATTGCAGGTACACCGTCCTGTCAGGATTGTTCAGGAATTTGCCCGTACCCTGGAAAAAGAGATAGATTACACCATAGAAGCCTCACATATAGAAAGGTTTGCCCGTCAATCTATGGATGATCCGACTGTTTATGTCCCCAAAGTTTTTCGGGATACAACAACAGAACGCGTTCTTACCATGGAGTATATTGACGGAATCAAGACATCCGAGATTGATCGTATTGAACGTGAAGGACTGGACAGAAAGATCATTACCGCGCGAGGGGCTGACCTGATTCTAAGGCAGATATTCGATCACGGTTTTTTCCATGCCGATCCCCATCCCGGAAACATCTTTGTCCTGCCGGACAATGTTATCTGCTATATTGATTTCGGCATGATGGGATCCATTGATCGACAGACCAGGGAAGAGTTTGCGGATTTTGTTTATACCGTCGTGATACAGCATGATGAATCCATGGCCACACAGATGCTCCTTAAGCTCACTGAATATGATGAAAAACCGGATGTGCGTGCTTTGGAAAGAGATTTGACGGACTTCATTGGGCATTATTTTTATGTGCCGCTCAAAGACCTGCAAATGGAAAAACTTCTCCAGCAACTCCTGAAGATACTTTCCAGACATCGCCTGCAGATACCGCAGGATCTTTTTCTTATGATGAAGGCATTGGCTACTGTGGAGGGAATTGGACTTTTGCTTGATCCTGATTTTGAAATGATCAAGCAAACCACCCCCTTTATCCGGCGAGTCAAGATGGCCCGTTATCATCCTAAACGAATGGCAGATGACATTGTCAGGTCCGGTGTCGAGTTTGTTCAACTCATGCAGGAAATTCCAGGAGAAACGCGTGAGATTCTGGAACAGATGAAGCAGGGCAAGATCAAGATGGAGTTCGAGCACCGGGGGCTTGAGCCGATGTTGTCCACCCATGACCAGATCAGCAATCGGATTGCTTTTGCTATTGTCATCGCTGCCCTTATAATCGGCTCCGCATTAATCGTTCTTTCCAAGACACCGCCTTTCCTGTTCGGCATTTCTTTCATCGGCATCATCGGTTTCCTGGCAGCCGCGGTAATGGGGCTATGGCTCCTTATAGCGATTCTAAAAAAGGGAAAGCTTTAGGGAGAAAGCATGCTTGCGCAACGCAAAAGCTCTACGTCTGTAAAGTTCCTTTTTAGTCGTGATGATTCGATTTTGACCTTCATTAAGAGTTCTTCCAGAACTCTGTCTTCTGTATTTGTCCTCAGACTATTGAGCTTGTAACGTAGCGCACTTTTTCCCGTCTTCTTGCCGATAAGGAATTTTCTCCGCATAGATACCTCCGCAGGATCGAATGGTTCATAATTGGAAGGATTTTTTATGAGTCCATCTATATGGATACCCGACTCGCATGTAAAGATATCTTTTCCAACTACAGGCTTTCTTGAAGAAAGAGGAATGCCGGAAACTTTTGCAACATACTCGGAAAGAGGACGGAGGCGTTTCAGATTGTATTTGTCCGCCCCCTTTCTTTTCGCCAAAAAACCTACTACTTCTTCCAGTACCGCATTGCCGGCTCGCTCACCAAGACCATTTACTGTTACATCCGCAAAATCGGCACCGGCTGCAAGGGCGCTTACTGCATTGGCAGTGGCCATGCCGAAGTCATTGTGTGTGTGGACCCCGATATCAATGCTGAATCGTTTTCTTAATTTCGTAATAACCCTGAACATGGAGACTGGATCCATGATTCCTACGGTATCTGCAAAACGTATCCTGTTAACACCTTCTTCCACGGCCAGGCAAGATATCTCTTCCACAAAATCCGGCTCAGCCCTGGAGGCATCTTCCAGACCGAGGGAAAGATAACAGTGGCTCTTGTCCATAGCCTGCCGTATACTTTCCCGCGCTCTCGTCATTACCCATGTTCTATCTTGATTCAGTTTATGTTCTATATGTATGTCTGAAACAGGAATACAAAGTGCAAGAACATCCGGCGACAGGGCCAACGTTTCTTCAATGTCTCCGGGTAGGCACCGGCACCACAAAGCAAGTTTCGGACACCCTGCGAGTTTTCCGGCTTGTTTGATGAGTTCCCTGGTCTCGGGGTTTTGCACTGCAATTCCCAGCTCTATCTCATCAACACCAACCTTTATGAGCAGATCAATGATACGCAGCTTTTCAGTCAGATCAAAATAAACATTAGCCGCCTGCTCACCTTCCCTCAATGTAGAATCGATAATTCCTTTCACCTTGGTCACTCCTCACTCAATGCTATTAGGGTGCAATACAAAAAAGTGACAACTAATCGTTGAACGAGTTTAATCAGCTTAAATGTCGAATGTCGAACAAGGAATGTCGAATTACGAAGGAAGGTACTTAGTAATTTTAAGAAAACATCCACATTTCGACATTCGACATTCCCTGTTCGACATTCATCATTCAATTGGTGCTTCTTGGCACCGAAATGGTTACGTTTTGTTCTATGTCACTTTTTTTGTATTGCACCCATGCTATTAAGGCATTTTCTCCGCTGCTCCGGTTCTCTGCACTTTTTGCCGCATAACGGATGAGGCGCATCCGGGGCAAAGCAAACCCATACATTCTCATGCACCTTAAAATCACTTGAAATTGCTGCATGCAGTGTCGTGTCGCCAATATCAACTATCGCCATAAAGCCATTACCGTTATTTGTTCTTTTTACTATTTTCCCCCTGATTCGGTTCAGTTTGCTGTCAGGTACTTCATCTTCTTTTTTCAGCATGATTTTTTCCGGATGGATGCACAGATCAATAGTTTCCCTTTTTTCAAAAACAGGATATTTTTTGACTCTAATCTTTATGGGGTATTCCATGCCGTCATTATTGATTTGTACTGTGGCTTCATGGTTGTTTATTCTGATCGGAGATACGTTTAAGATATTCTTGATCCCGACAAAACGGGCCACAAATTCGGTTTTAGGGTGATGGAACAGTTCGGAAGGGGATTCTATCTGTTCCACCCTTCCGTTGTTAAGCACTGAAACGCGGTCCCCCAACAATATTGCTTCATTCTGATCATGTGTAACATAAACCGTGGTCACACCTATTTCCTGCTGAATACTTTTCAATTCATCCCGTACTGATTCTTTGGTCATGGCATCCAGACTGCTCATAGGTTCATCCATAAGAAGTATTTCAGGTTCAATAACGAGCGCCCTTGCCAGGGCGGCTCTTTGTTTCTGTCCTCCGCTTAACTGGTGGGGGAATTTGCCCTTTTCCTTTGCAATACTTACTTTGCTCAAATAATACTCGACCTTGCGTGTTATCTCATGCCCCTTGATTCTTCTGACCCTTAGCCCATAAGCAACGTTGTCAAAAACGGTTAGATGCGGAAACAGGGCATGGTCTTGAAAGACAAAACCAATTCTTCTTTTGTCAGGAGAAAGATTGCTTACATCCCGGCCGCCAATAGAAACAGATCCGCTATCCTGTTCAGTCAGTCCAGCCATTACAGACAGTGTAGTTGTCTTGCCGCCGCCGCTTAGTCCTAACAGCACATGAAATTCTCCCTGATTAATCTTAAGGTTTAATTTTTTCAGTACTGCCCGACCGTTATAGCTTTTTGAGATTTCCTTTAATACAATACCCATCGCTATTTACCCCGCTTGTATAGACTTTCAGATAATTCATTTCACAAGGCCAGAAGGAGGAAGGCGTATTAGTTATACGTCGACGACTGATAACGCAGTGAAATTATTTATCTGAAAGTCTATACCTTGATTTGAATACCAACAGCAATGTAAAAGAAAACACCAGCAAGAGCAGGGCAATGGCGGTCGCGGAAGCCAGCTCTCCTGACATGGCATTCTGATAAATGGCTACAGTCATTGTTTCGGTTCTAAATGGAATGCAGCCTGCCACCATGGAGGTCGCACCGAACTCTCCCAGCGCCCTTGCCCAGGTCATAATCATGCCGGTATAGATGCCGTTTTTAGCCAGCGGGAGTAGAATCGTTTTAAACGTATAGAATTTTGACGCTCCCAGGGTCAATGAGGCATTGATGACATTTTTATTTATCGATTCAAATGCGTCCCTTGCTGATTTAATTAGAAACGGAATCGAAACAAAAAGCTGCGCAATTATGATTCCCTTTTTAGAAAATATCAGATCGATTCCGTGGTTGCTTAACATGCCGCCAAACTTACTATTTCTTCCCAACAGGATTAGTAGAGCCAACCCAGCGACAAGAGGAGGCATGGAAATAGGAAGATCAACCAGTGTATCTAATATCTCTTTGCCTTTAAAGTCCTTCATAGCAAGCAAATAGGCCACTGGGATTCCCAGACATAACGCAAGAAAGACTACTATCAGCGATGTTTCAAGACTTATGAGAACCGCTGACAAGACTAATGGAGACTTGAGCTGACATACCAGTTCTCCAAACGAAGTTGTTGTAAAAAGAGCGAGCATGGGAAGCACAATCAGGCACACAAAGATGCCTGCAATAAGCGATACAGCCAGGTCAAAGGAAAAACTTTTCATTTATTCCACCACTTCAAACCCATGTTTTTTGAAAATCGCTTTACCTTCAATGCCCAGAAGATAATGAACATATTCGTTTGTTTCTTTTTTATGTTTTACCATCTGACAGACCGGAATAATACTTCTGACATTATATTGCTCAGGGATGCCGACAATTCTAACCCTGTCGGACTGAACCGCATCTGCCTTCCAGACAATAGAAGCATCAGCATTATTGCCTTCAATCCATAACACTAATTGCTTAACTGCTTGTCCTTTTGCCCTTACATTCATCCTTGATTCTTCGAGGCCCGCTTTTTTAAATATTGCAGCAGAAGCGCCGCCTATGGCAGCCGCCCTGGCATCACCCAATACGAGCCGGTTGTTGCTATCGAGAAAATCACCAAGCGAGTTCACTTTACCATTCCCTTCAGGGGTAATGATAACGGGAGTATGATAGGCGATCGGAGTGTAATCTCTTACACGGCCTTTTTTCTTTAAGATTTTTGCCCACTTGTCGCTGCCCGGGATAAAGACATCAGGAGATTGCCCGACCAGTATCTTGTTGCCCAGTCTTCCGCTTCCTCCATAGTCGTATATGACCTTTATCCCATAAAGCTTCTCAAACCTTTCTCCTATTTCATTCAGAGGAAGCCGCATTCCCGATCCGGCAAACACAAGGAGTTCCTTAGATTCTTTTTGGGCAAAGGCAGTAGAAGAAATAAGGCAAACCAATAATGTCAATAAAAACGCTTTATATTTTTTCAAATCGCCAAGTGCTTTCATGATAACTCCTATTATAAATAAAGTGAGTTTGAACTTTGTTTATATGAAATGTATATCAAGATGTGTGCCAACCCTGTGCAGCGAACATGTTTATAGAGCTAACCATTGAATACTATTGTTAAAACTAATGTGTTTCATGCTATGTTACGTAGAAATAATATGGCATTGTATCCTACTGTATGGTAGGATTTGAGGTAATTTCGACAGAAATGTAGAAATAGGGATTGAGGGATTTAGTAGAGGCAGATCAATGACCCGTTCAAGCTGCGCCCTCAACTCATTGAATACCCCTCACTCAGTCCAGCCAGCTCCGCTCTGCCCGGGCGCCATATTCGTGTCAGAACCTGGTTTACTGGTCTGGGGTATTGTTTTACGACCAGAGAAAACTGCTTGATTAAACACCACTTTTTTAGTATTAGAAGAAATGTCTGGCTCAGTGCGTCCATATGCGGCGCTCTTGCCAAAGGATGTATCATTCCTGGTTTTTCTCCACACCCTTTTGTTCTATAAAAGAGGTGTACAGCTTGGCAAGATCGGCAGCAATTTGAATCATAGTGAGGTTATCCTGTTTACTGTTTATCACGCCTGGATGAATGATATCCTGTTAGAAATAGCGTAACATAGGGAGGAAATTGTAGAGAGTCACGATAATATCCCAAAAATTCAGCCTAAAATCCCACGCACGTTTGCCCAAGTGAAATTTTTCAGGTGCATTATTTTAAAAATAAAAAAGAGGTTTGTTTTTCGTAGACAGCAGGAACCGCTTTATGCCTATCATCCTCCTCCCCCATTTTGGGGGGGATAAGAGGCAATGGCATTCAGTTAAGCAAAAAATGGCATTTAAAGGGCTGCATATTGTGTAGCGCAATGAAGGCGTATGCAATATATGGATAATTTTATACTTAAAATGCCTTAACTGAATGCCATTGGGATAAGAGGGGGGGCATGTGTTATAACCCTCATAGAAACGCAAATTTCAAAAAAGAGGAGAAATAATACATGCCCCGATGGAATTCATTGATAACTGTTTTATCAGAAATTACAAGAAAAAATTGTATTACGTTTGTTTGTTGTCCCCACTGCGGGAACAGTCATGCATATATAAAATGGGGCTTTTACAGCCGATATCTGTTTAATGATGAATTGATAAATATCCAGCGCTTTCGCTGTGACAATGATTTATGTCCGTGTAAAACATTTTCAATCCTCCCCCATGCTCTTTTGCCAATAATCCGGGCATCTTTATGCATGCTGACATATATTCTTAAAATGTACGAGCAAGGAAGTAATATCGCAGATATTGTTCGTCACACCGGCAGTAACTGGCCGCGGATACAACGGTGGATAGCCAAAGCTTTTGCCATCCGTGACTGGTTCAGACAGGAATATGACATTCGCCCCTCTCCCTGTTTATCTCCTGGTAGATTTTGGACATCATTTACCTCAGAAACAAGTAAGAGGGACTTGTGTAGTGGCTGTCGCCATAACAGCTTAAATATATTGCAATTATTTTTAAAGCGCGGAAGTCGGGTTAAGGGACAACCCAGCTTTTCTACTTGGACGATTAAAATAAGATACGTTATTTTTGACTTTATGCCAGTAACTCCAACTTAAAGGGTTGTATCCTTTATGGGGACAGGTTAAGGTAATTAGTATGGGGAAACGATTGGTGGAAGATTGATCGTACTTTTTGGTGGTGCAGCCGGTGTTGGGAAGACTCCTATTGCCCGTCTTTGGTGCAAGTCACGTAAAAAAGCCGTACACATCCAACGCGATGAAATACGAAACCTGATTGTTTCAGGCCTTGCCTTCTCGAAACCAGGAGGAACATTGTGAAAAGCTGGAACTGGGTGTTGCTCTTCTACTTGGTTGGGTTCCTCGCATCTTCAGGCGCGGGATTTGCTTTCTTTTATGTGTTTAGCTGCATTGACTCTTGGGTGCTCGATTACACTATTCCATATACAGTGAAAAGGGTTGCTTTGAGCGTAAGCATAGGTTTAGCAACAATGCAAGCGTACACTGATATGCTGCGGTTCCTTTTCAGCAGAAAGCCCGTCCCTGCAGGTCAAGATGATCGAAGATGGCTGGTAAGGGTTCTACAAGAACGCCTAGTTGCCGATGATGTAGCTAGGCTTAAAGACCTTGTGACGCTGTTGCCCCCTTGGTTCAAATTCGTCATCTTGTATTTGTTTGCCATCTTCCTCGGGCTACTCTAAGATGGACTTAGGAGGAATTATGCAAGACGCTAAATTTTATAGTATTGCTCCTATTAATCCGAAAAGCAAGATAATGGTTACGCGTGGAATAGTTGACCCAGCTGGTACTCTGCTGATAAGCGAAATGGAATGCCTCGATACTGGTATCATCTGGAGAGGTACGCTTACACCGGGTGGTTTTCGGAGTGCTCGGAGCGATACGGAAGAGGGATTCCCAAAGTTCTACCTGATCCATGGTGTGCAAATCGAGGCGGTTACGCCCGAAACAGTGTTTGGGCTGGAGGAGATTCCAGATCCTAGATCCGTCTGACGTTACCTCATTCGCATCACATCGACTTCAGCAGGAGGTTACGTATCTTCTCTCTTTGAATCACCCGCTCCCGCTCCGTGTGTCGTCAACTAGGTTGGCTCTGATTGTGGCTCTTCCTCAATGTCGAAAAGTGTTCCGTTGGGTGAATTCATGAAGAGTACCGGGGTACCCCACTCTGGTCTGGTATCCACCGCAAAGAATATCTCTTTTCGTGCCTCGCCCATGGCTTGATCGACTGGTATACCAGTAGCTATATTGCTATAGAATCTCACACAGAATTTTATTGCTGCAGAATCAGATATAGGAAATTGCATAGCTACTATCGCGGGTATGCCCCCTTTCAGAAGCTCAGTGGGAATCGATGCGAACGGATCACCCTCGGGAATCCTTGCTGTTTCGCAAGCGTTCAAAAACACCAGTCGGATGGAACTAGAGAGGGCAAGCCTCAAGCCCTGTCCATCCATAGGATATCCGTTGTCATCTTCGCCCTTGAAAACCAACACAGGCTTTTCATTATCAATCCCCCCATGCCCCATAAAATGAAACACGTGGTACTCTTTCTCCTGCATTTCATCATTGAGCCGTTGAATTGTTGCTTTCTCCAGAAATTTAACCTCAATGCCTGGTATTTCAGCAACCTTCGAAAGAGAGAGCATTTCTCTGCCCAGTTTCAGAGGGGGACTGTCCTGAGGATCAGAGATAGCTACTAATATTCTCAATGGGCGCGTCATTGTCAGGGGATCAGGTGGAGTAGGCGTGATGGGATCACGGACTATTACCCTATCCGGTACCAGCTCGATACGTACGTTTGCTGCCTCATCGTACAGGAATTCCCAGGGCAAACTCATCAATTGAGCATATTCCTCCATACCAGGATCGATACGAATTCTAATTCTAAGCCCCTGCCCGCTACCTGCCACTATGCCTTTGCTCTCAGCGTACGCACTCATCACTTGGTCCTGAAACAAGGCTTGGGAAAGTTCGTTCCCCATCTCCTCGAGGTCATTTGTTGAGTCAATCGGGCCAATATCCTGCAGAGCTTCCTCAGACCGTATCTCCTCCAGTGATCTTACTTGGAGCCTTCCTCGTACTAGTTTTTCATCAAAATCAGCTTTGACAAAGGGATTGACAAACTCTCCGGTAAAGCCGCCGGCAGGTGATTCGATAAGAACGGCGTGTTTCCCTTCCTGATTGCTTTCTGTCATCGTAATCCTGAAGTCAAGGTATTCCATTTCTTTGTCCCTCCTCCCAATCAGTTTTCTGCCTAATACAGGGGTATCTTTCCGAATCTATACCACACTGAACATCAGATACCACCATTTCACTTAATGGTTCCAGTGCCCTTCCTTCATCGTCCAATACTCCAAACAGACGAGAGCAGTATTCAGTTACAGGTTAGTTTACATTTTGGACTTTGAGTATAGACTTCGTATACGAACTTGTCAATACCACTTTGGGGGAAAGGAACATTTCTCAGATAAGGGTAGCACCTTAACAATTGAATAGGAGAGCCATAGTCGAAGCTAAATTACATCATTTGGAGAGTTCTTCAATCTACTGCCTGGACATTTCGGCCCACTCAGGATTGTCTTTGAGTGTAAAAAAGGGGGACGCCCATGTAATTATGCGTTGCATAATATATTAAAGTATAGTATGTGATTACTTATGCCAAGAAAAGCAAGAATTGACGCGCCAGGAGCATTGCATCATATTATATGTCGAGGGATTGAACGAAGGCGGATATTTTACGACAATGCGGATAGAGATGATTTTGTTAAGCGGCTCAGCACTATTTTATCAGACACATCAACGCCATGCTATGCCTGGGCATTGGTACCCAACCACTTTCATCTTTTTCTTCGAACCGGCACAGTGCCTATAGCCACTGTGATGCGCCGGCTACTCACCGGTTATGCTGTAAGCTTTAACCGCCGGCATCGCAGACACGGGCACGTATTTCAGAATCGTTATAAATCCATTTTATGCCAGGAAGATCCATATCTGCTGGAACTGGTTCGCTATATCCATTTAAATCCATTACGGGCAAGAGTGGTAACAGGCCTAAAGGAATTGGATCGTTATCCTTACAGCGGTCACAGCAGGCTGATGGCAAAAATCAAGGATCAATGGCAAGGTGTGGATACGGTGTTAGCGTTATTTGGCAAACAAAAATATGCTGCTCGAAAAAAATATAGAGTATTTGTTGAAAAAGGGATATTAGATGGGAAGAAATCCGAGTTGACCGGAGGCGGACTAATCAGAAGCGCTGGAGGTTGGAGTGTTCTGAAATCGTTGCGACGTATGAATATCCACTTTAAGAGTGATGAACGCATACTGGGAGACAGCGATTTTGTCGAGAGGGTGTTATGCGGTGCGACAGAAAAGATGGAACGTAGGTACCGGCTTGAAGCAATGGGATATGGCTTTGACACAATTATTGAAAGGGTTTCCAAGATATTTAAAATAGCAGCTAAATATATATTGTCGCCAGGCAAACAACCGGAACGCGTCATGGCCCGCAGTGTTTTAGCTTATTGGGCTGTCAGAGAATTGGGTATTTCAGGAACTAACGTAGGAAAAAGATTGGGTCTAAGCCAGTCAGCGGTAAGCAGGGCAGTTCAAAGAGGTGAACAATTGGTTTCAGAGCATCGATTATCTCTATACGATATATGAAACGCATAATTACATGGGCGTCCCCCTGCATGCGCTCGTCCCCCTGCATGCGCCCTGCTTGATTAAACGCCACTTTTTTTAGTATGAGAAGAAGAAATATCCGGCTCAGCGCATCCATATGCGGCACTCTTGCCATTGGATGTATCATTCCTGGTCAGTTTCCACACCCTTTTGTTCCATAAAGGAGGTGTACAGCTTGGCAAGATCAGCAGCAATTTGAATCATAGTGAGGTTATCCTGCTCACTGTTTATCACGCCTGGATGAATGAATAATCCTCAAATATTCGGTCATAGGCATTTTGGGCTTTTCTATAAAAGCTTTCTTGAAGTGAGTAAAGAAAAGGGGTCATTCATATGAGGATTTTGAATTATCCATATTGTCATCTTTTTAGTTGAATTTGCATGTGATTTCCACTAAAATAGAAATTTTACCGGACTTTAATAATGTGAAATGGTATTTGAAGTGATAGGGGAAAAGTCGAAGCTTGTTTCTTGATGCAACCTTTGTGGGGACTGAAACCGATTGTGTAATCCCACTCGGGCTTATTGCATATATATGTTCAAGAAAAGCGAACAAGGGTCAAGGGAAGATTTTCCCCATTTTTCTTAGCCTTATCACCATGTTTTGATTTTAAAAAAATATAATTCTATCTTTGTTATAAACGTAGATTAAATCTTATGGAACTGCCACGCACACTAAGTTTGATGATCAATACCGAATGCGGAATGCAATGTCCTCATTGTGATCTTCCTGTAAAATATAATAATAACTCAAAACATTTAGATGAAAAGCAATGGCAATCTATTTTAGAAAATATTTTGCCGGCA
>Ga0255371_10014_pt1 | contig 23249 bp, 24 predicted proteins | sample ANMaggSSYBR01I12_FD_182097 | JGI IMG/M metagenome (GOLD analysis project Ga0255371, IMG submission 182097) | Sediment cell enrichment communities from methane seep in Santa Monica Basin, California, United Staets - ANME aggregate JGI... | ecosystem: Environmental > Aquatic > Marine > Cold seeps >...
GAAAGCAGATTAAGGGGTTTAGGAAGTATTTACGAAATTATGAAAAACATTGAATTTAAGAATTAAAACTAATTTAGGGATTTAGGGATTTAGGGAGATGAACTCATCAAGGCGATTTACGGGTGACCGATAGTGTCGCTGGATCATTGTCGCCAACATGGCATTTGCCTCTTTAAGAGGAAAAGCGTTATGGCGTACCAAAGCAATCAAGATACCCAATGTTCCGGAAAGGGGGTGCTGACTTCCACTGTCGTAAAAGCGACTCCGCGATATCGTGTATCGAGCAGGTCGAGTCTGCCTGTAGAGGCAAAGTTGGATAGCGCCGTAGTATCAAAGATGTAATCACGCATTGGCCGCATCCTGAAGTAGCTCGTCAACCGTACGTGGCCCCATATGAATCTCGGCCCCGCTCTCTTGGAGGATATCTTTCATTTCCTCGTGCGAGAAGCCCATTATTTCTGCTGCCTTGCCCAAGCTGATCTCACCGGCGGTGTAAGCACGAATAACCATTTGCCGTCTGATCTCTGGCCGTGATTGAAACAGAGCGCGCAGAGCGCTACGCAAGACTGCGTGTTCATCAGGAAATAAATTGGTCTTAACTAGCTGGCTGATTTCCCAGTGGATCGTATTGATTTTGCTGTGGTGAAGCGTGCCATTTTATTCAATCTGCGTTTATCTGCGTGTATCCGCGGCTAATTGAGGGTTGACAATGAGAGATTTCACCTGGTAAATTAGGCTACCAACTTAAAGCGGGACAATTCGTAGGGTGGGCTTTGCCCACCATCAATTGGAGATCGCTGTAGATTGTGTAGATTGGTGGGCAGAGCCCACCCTACTATAACTCCTTGAGATTACAAGCTGTCCCGCCTTAAGTTGGTAGCCGTAAATTAGAAATATGAAAAAAAGAACAATAGTTATGGCAGTTATGATCGCGGTGATAATGATACCGAGTTTCTTATTTGCTTTTGAGACCGCCCCAAGGATAAGCGACAGAGAGATAGTGGAGAGGCTTACCAGATTGGAAGAAGGTCAGAAAACTATTGAGATGCGTTTTGATGACCTTCGTTCTGATATGAACGGTAGGTTTGATGACGTTAACAGTCGTATCAATGACCTTCGCTCTGAGATGAATAGCCGTTTTAATACACTTCAATGGATGTTGGGGCTTTTTATTACAATTGCCCTTGTAATGCTGGGATTTGTTTTGCGTATGCAATGGCAGATGCACAGATGGCGCAAACATTGAACTATCTGAAGGCGACAGGGTTTAAGTTGGGGCTGATAATCAACTTTGGAAAGCCGAGGGTTGAAATTAAACGGGTGGTGAACAATTTTTAGTATTTAGCCGCTGATATATTTATTAGGAAAGAAAAAAGAAAAGATGAAAAGATGAAAAGATAAATTAGCCGCAGATGGACGCTGATAAACGCAGATATGTTTATATAGAAAGAAAGAAAAAAGATTAATTGGACGCAGATGAACACAGATGAACGCGGATATATTTATATAGAAAGAAAAAGATTAATTGGACGCAGATGGTTTTTTTGTTAACCTCTCAATAACCTGACGTGGGATGTAGTGCCATTTTTTAAAAGTGCTTTTTTGTTTTATCTGCGTTTATTCGCGTTTATCTGCGTTAATCTGCGGCTAAGGATATAAAAGTAAAGAAGATTCTTTTCCTGTGGCTGAACTCCTCAGTATCGTGGTAAAAAAAGAAAAGTGGGGAAGTGGAATGGCCAAGAAGCTTTTGGAAGGATTAAAAGAAAAATTTTTTGTTCAGGGCTTAAAGCAGTTTAAGGTTGTTGTAGGTGTAGAGAATATACGAGCTTGTCGTTTCTATGAGAACTCTGGAGGTAAATTGGTCAAGCGGATTGAAGTTCATAGAGGTGAGATGTCGAACGTGTATGTCTTTGAGACAATTTAGCGATTAGAGCGAATTTAGGAATTTAGGAATTGAATTAGCCACAGACACACACAGACGGACACAGACATTTATCCGGCAGACTTTGCCGGATAAAAATGGTCATCGCTTCGCGAAAAGACTGAGGACGGAGGTCAGACACACAGACGGACGAAAAGGCAATTTTGGGCTGAGCGTCATCAAGATCAAGCGGCTAGTTGTACCTCAGCATTAATTTTTGAACCTATTTTGCGTTCAGCGACCGCCAGTTCGTATCTGGTTTGAAGGTTCATCCAAAACTGAGCACTGTTTCCAAAATACCGAGATAGCCTTAGCGCTGTTTCCCCACTAACACCCCGTTTTTCATTAAGAATTTGTGTAATACGCCCTGAAGGGACACGCAATGCCAGAGCCAATTTGTTGGCCGAAAGTTTTCGTGCTGTAATTTCACGTTTAAGAATACGTCCCGGATGAATCGGTTTCATAATTTTACCCCCTGTGGTAATCTGTAATTTCAACATCAAATGCACCGCCGTCTTTAAAACGGAAACAGATACGCCATGGCCCGTTTATCGTCATCGCCCATTGTCCCGCCCTGTTCCCGGACAATTTGTGCAGACCGACACTTTTTAAAGGACTTATATCTCTAAGAGATTCTGCAGCATCAAGAGTAGCCAGCAAGTCTTCAGCAGCATCCGTATCCATGCCGCCCAATTTGGATATTTTACCTTGTTCGTAAAAGCGTCGAGAGCGGCTGTTAGCCCATGATTGTATCATGACGAGCATGCATACTACGAAAGATGTAGTATGACAAGCAGTTTTTTTGAAAACAATAAATTTGATGAGTATTATCTGAAAAAAAGCTGGGATTAGCCACCCCGCTTAAATACGCTTCGCTCCCCATTGCATGAATTTGAATGGGGCAAGGAGGGGCAAGGGTCTGACCATGGCAACTTTTTGTAAAAACAAGTAAATGCCTTAAATTTGTTGCTGATTTTACCCTTAGAGGCGCTATTTTATAGTCCGAAACTGCACTTTAAGAGAAATATCGAAAAAATGCCTCGTGCAAGACGACATTACATCCCAGGCTATGTTTGGCACATTACTCATCGCTGTCATAAAAAGGAATTTTTACTCAAGTTCGCGAGAGATCGTCAGCGTTGGATATATTGGCTTTTTGAAGCTAAAAAGCGATTTGGACTGTGTGTTTTAAACTATATGGTAACATCCAATCACATTCATCTGCTTGTGATTGACGATGGCCATGATGCTGTTATTTCCAAATCCATGCAATTAGTCGCCGGTCGAACAGCTCAGGAATACAATCAGAGAAAAAAGCGAAAAGGCGCCTTTTGGGAAGATTGGTATCATGCAACTGCTATTGAGCGCGATGAACATCTTGTTCGATGTCTTGTATACATTGATATGAATATGGTTCGTACCGGCGTTGTTTCGCATCCTTCAGAATGGAAGTTTTGCGGGTTTAATGAAATTCAGAATCCGAGACAAAGATATGTCTTGATTAATAACAGCCGGTTAATGGAATTATTGAATGTCGGCTTGATTGATGAACTGAAAGATACTCATAAACGTTGGGTCGATGAAACTCTCAGAATTGATAAACATGTACGAGAGAGTAAGTGGAGTCAGAGTGTTGCTGTCGGAAGTAAAGAATTTGTTGAGATGACAAAAAACAAACTCGGTTCTCGCGTGAAAGGTCGAAGTATAATCAGATCAGATGAAGATTACTGCATCCGTGAACAACAGACCTCTTACATTACCGATTTTGCCAATGAAAATGCAGTTCCAAGCGACGATAACACATATTTATGGAACTTTGGTGATATAAGTCAATTGCTTACCGGCTAAAGCCGGTAGTTTGTTAACAGCTTGAAAGCAATCAGTTTAGGCTAAAGCCACAAAGTTGTCCTTCGAACAACTATTTTAATTTAAAATATGCTAAAGGTGAAGGTTTATACTCTGCTCCTTGGAAATTAAACTACATAGCGTGGTCAGCCCCCTATCGCAAGCACCAGCGTCTTCATCTGTTTATAAGACTTAAAGGCTCCATTTTGGGGTCAGAAAGGTGGTTTTAAGGCTGAAAATGGCCTGCTTTTGAGAGTTTTTTTCTGTAATATCAATTAGTTGGCGTGGTCAGGCCCCCAAGAGGCAGAGCTATCTGGAATGCTGGTATGCTGGAATAAAAGATAATAGAACAAATGCTGGAATTCAAACACTATGCTGGGATTGAAAAAGGGCGTATGGAATGAAATATTCGAGGTTTGAGGATTTTACGTGTATTATACATATATATTGCAGAGCATGAAGGATATGAAGATCGCATCAAGAGATTGGGCGGCAGGAAGGAAGGGTATTGGGAGATTGACGTTGTGCCTGAAAAGGTTGAAAATCTTGAGAAGGATACACTTCGTTATTTAAAGATGCAACACTATAAGGATATTGTCATATGGAAACATTAATTGATGATAGCAAAATTAAGGTTCTCTTCAAACAGGCGATTATCGAAGTTATTGAAGAGAAAAAGGAAATTGTCCATGATTTGCTGGTTGAAGTAATGGAAGATATTGCCATGGTTCGAGCCATTCAGGATGGCGAAGATTCCGGCCCGGCTAGCAGGGATGATATTTTCCAAATTTTGAAAGGCAAAGAAGGCTCTGCATGAAAACGGATTTCAGAAAAAGCTTTGCCGGAGATTTACGAAGACGAAAAAATGATTCTGATTTTCTGGATCGTGTAAAAGAGGCAATAGAAAACGTTGAACTGTCCGAAACTACTTCTATGATCACTAATCTTAAAAAGCTTAAAGGTGAAAGTGGCTATTATCGGATTCGCTTTGGAGATTACCGCATCGGTATAAAAATTGAAGATGATTTGGTCATTTTCATCCGTGCTTTACACCGCAAAGATATTTACCGCTACTTTCCTTGAATAGTTGTGAGTCTGTGAGTCGGGGAGTTTGAGGATCTTGGGTCTTGAGTCTGAGGGTCTTGAGTCTGAGAGTCTTGAGTCTGAGAGTCTTGGAGTCGGGAGTCGAGGAGTCAGGTGAATAAGATTCGGAGATTTGAGGATATTGTTGGGTGGCCCCGGTTAAACAAGAGATACAAAGGTTTAACGGGGTGAACAGAAGGCGAGGGAACTGGTTAAGGTTATTTATCAGATGACTAATGAATTGGAAGGATTCAGGAAGGATTTTGGGCTTAAGGATCAGATTCGTAGAGCGGCGGTGTCTTCTATAAGGAACATATTATTCTCTACCGCTGTAGCTGCTATAATAGCATCACCTGATCTTAAAGCTGAAGAAAGCGTATATTCCTCAATATAGATTAATGCCCTATGTCCAATATTTTCTGTAAGAGGAAGAACTTTAAAATTATAGGAACTGATAAAATCCTTAACATATTTATGCTGTCTTTTGTTCCCGGCACACTGTAAAAGCTCCATGTACGACTGGATGGACAAACATTCAGTGTTGGGTTTGCAAATTATTACATAAATTTTCTTGACTGCACGCAAATTACGTGCGATGCGTAAAGCAGGTGAATTGTTTAAATCTGAGAAAGGAGCCTAACCCATGAAACAAAATATTACATTGAGCCTTAATAAAGATCTAATAAGAAAAGCAAAAATATTAGCTGCTCAAAAGCAAACATCTATCAGCGGAATGCTTAGCCGGGAATTACAACAAATCATAGATGATTCGGAAGAATATGAATTGCTTAAACGAAAGGCTTTAATCAATATCAATCAGGGATTTCATTTGGGTGGAAAAATTGCGGTTTCAAGAGAGGAGCTTCATGAAAGGTAAAATCTTTATAGATACTAACATTTTGATATACGCACATGACCTGGATGCAGGTGGTAAAAATGAAATCTCTGCCGACCTTATGCTAAATCTGTGGGAAAATAGAATGGGAATTATCAGTGCTCAAGTATTACAGGAATTTTACGTGAATGTTACACGCAAGATTTTAAATCCTTTGTCAAAATCAAAGGCAAGGGGAATTATTGAGAGTTATCTGGTCTGGCATGTTGAGCTGAACGGAATCAAGACAATATTATTTGCTTCCGAGATTGAAGAAAGGCACCATTTATCTTTTTGGGATTCTTTAATCATTGCTGCTGCTTATAATGCAAAAGCCGATAAAATTCTCACTGAAGATTTGAACCATGGTCAGATAATTGAAGGTATTCTAATTGAAAACCCTTTTAAAAAAGGGTCGAAATGAAATCAGTTTAAATTCCTTTTTTCCTGACACTGGTGGGTTTGTCATGCTGGAGAACATTTTTCACGAATATTTAGAGATTTGACATGGGTAAAGATAGATGAAAAAGCTGCTGATAAATAAAAATTTGTTTGTTTTGATTCTGGCCGATATTGTTCTATTGGCCATTGCTTACTTTTTGGCCTATATTGTGCGGTTTGAAGCTCATATTGGGGCAAATGAACTGCTGGTTATAAAGCAGACAATTGTTCCAATCCTCCTGTGCAAATTGGCTGTGTTTTACTTCTTTAACCTCTACCGTGGTATGTGGCGTTATACCAGCATTGTTGATCTGCTTAATGTGATCAAGGCGGTATTTGTGAGTTTTTTGATTATTATTACAGTGGTTCTCATGCTTAGCAAATTTCAGGGTTTTTCACGTTCCATATTTATCATTGACGCTGTTTTTTCCCTGATATTGATAGCCGGAATCAGGATTGTCATCCGACTGCTTTTATCTACTACTACCTTTTCTCTTAATAAGAATGGCATCAACAGCAACGAACATAAGAAAATGATCATAATCGGTGCTGGTGACGCAGGGGAAAAAGTTATTCGTGAGATTTATGATAACCCGAAGTTGAAATACAGGGTCGTTGGCTTTGTTGATGACGATAAAAATAAGGTTGGCAAACAGATTCACGGAATAAAGGTTCTCGGCAGAATCGATGAGCTTAAAGAAGTTGCAAAAAAAAGCAAAGGTGTGGATGAAATTCTGATCGCCGCGCCGTCTGCGGTGGGAAAAAACATGCGGCGTATTGTGGAAATCTGTGACGCGACAAAGATTCCCTATAAAACGCTGCCGGGTATGGGAGAAATTATCGACGGCAAGATCAGTATTAAAACAATTCGAGATATTTCATACAAAGATCTTCTTGGAAGGCCTCCTGTCCAGCTTGAAAACGATAAAATTTCGGATTTTTTGAAAGACAAATGTGTGTTAATTACAGGTGCAGGTGGTTCGATAGGTTCTGAACTGTGCCGGCAGATCTGCAAGTATGGGCCATCCCTTGTGGTTTTGTTTGATGCAGGCGAAAGTAATCTATATTCGATTCAAATGGAACTTAAGCACGTTGTTACCTACTTAAAATATCGGGCCGTGCTCGGTCGGATACAGGATAAGGCATTGGTTGATGAGGTCTTCCGAAAATACAAGCCGGATGTGGTCTTTCACGCAGCCGCCTATAAACATGTTCCGTTAGTGGAAAGAAATCCATGGGAGGCGGTATATTCTAATATCATCGGAACGGATATCCTTGTCAAGACTGCGATTGCTCACAAAGTTGACCGGTTTGTCCTGGTGTCCACGGATAAAGCAGTGCGGCCGACCAACGTAATGGGTGCCTCAAAACGCGTTGCTGAAAAAATCGTGCATGCTTATAAGTCAGGACAAACAAAGTTCATGGCAGTGCGTTTTGGGAATGTAATCGGTTCTTCAGGCTCAGTAATTCCCCTTTACCGGCATCAAATCAAAAAGGGGGGTCCTGTGACCGTTACGCATCCAGAGATAACCAGGTTTTTTATGACCATAGAGGAGTCTGCGCAACTTATACTTCAGGCATTTACAATGGGCGAGGGTGGTGAGATTTTTATCCTTGAAATGGGAACACCAGTCAAAATAGTAGATATGGCGAGAGACCTGATTCGTCTTTCCGGCAAAGAACCTGATACGGATATTGAGATAAAATTTATAGGCCTCAGGCCGGGTGAAAAACTTTACGAGGAGTTGATTACAGAGGGAGAAGGGATTGTAAAGACCGGGCATGAGAAGATTCTTGTATTGCGAAACGGTGTTCAAAGTGGAGAGCCAAATATTCAAAACTCACAACATAATGATTTAAATTGTCTTGATAAAAAAATAAAGGAATTGAAGGCGCTGGCAGATGCACACGATGCAAAAGGGATTAAGAAAAAAATGAAAGAGATTGTGCCCGAATATACGATATCAGATGATGAAGCAGTAGTGTGAGAAATCGAAAAACAAAAATATTACGAATTATAGCCCGTCTGAATATAGGAGGACCGGCTATTCATACAGCGCTTCTGACACAAGGACTTGATCCTGATCGATTCCAATCAGTCCTTGTTGCTGGAAAAGTATCTGCTAAAGAAGGGGACATGAGCTATCTCGCTGATACGTATGGCATAAAGCCGATCATCATTTCCGACCTTCAGAGAGAAATCAGTATTGCGAATGATGTTATGTGCTTCTTCCGCATTTTGCGGATCATAAATCAAGAAAAACCTGATATAGTCCATACACACACCGCAAAGGCAGGTACAGTCGGCAGGATAGCTGCTTTCATTCACAACTTAATTTATGGTGGCAAAACTCGCGTTGTTCATACCTTTCATGGACATGTATTCCATGGTTATTTTGGTAGAATAATGTCAACAATATTTATATTGATTGAGCGTATTCTGGCGAAAATTACTGATCTCGTCATTGCCATAAGTGAAAGCCAGAAGAACGAACTTGTAAACAAGTATCGGATTGTACGAGCGAGCAAAGTCAGGGTGGTAAAACTCGGGTTTGATCTGGAGCCCTTTGTTTCAAGTAAAAACTTGGCACGAGAGTCGACACAAATTTTCAATTCAGGGGAGAGTGATTTTGTTGCTGATGAATTGAAAATCGGTATTGTTGGCAGGCTGGTTCCAATAAAGAATCACAAGATGTTTTTAGAAGCGGCAAAAATTTTCCTCGAACAAAATCCATCAATTAAAGCAACTTTCCTGATTATCGGAGATGGCGAACTAAAACAGGAGCTGATTGACTATTGTAAGGAGCAAGGATTGTCTGATCACGTACAATTTTTGGGTTGGCAAAAAGAATTGCCAGAGATTTACAGTAATCTTGATATAATTGCCCTGACTTCAAACAACGAAGGGACTCCTGTTTCGCTTATCGAGGCGATGGCATGTTCGGTGCCGGTTATTGCAACCAATGTTGGCGGTGTGCAGGATCTTTTGGGTAATTCGCAATTAGGGTTTATATCAGATGGTTTTAAAATTTGTGAGCGTGGCATACTATGCAGGGACAATGATGCCAAAGGCTTTGCCTGCGGTATGAAATATCTTGTTAATAATAAGCGATTAAAGAAAGAGAAGGCAAACTTAGCTAAAACATTTGTTGTGCAAAACTTTTCAAAAGAGCGCCTTGTTAGAGAGATGGAATTGCTTTATACTGGCTTCTGATTTTCTGATACTTCCCTCTATTTACAGGAGTGAGGCTTTTGGCCTTGTGCTGCTTGAAGCTATGGCATTCGGTAAACCGGTCATATTAACAGATTTTGGGTTATGCAAAGATCTCTTATTACTTTTCATTCGCTTAAAAAAATAAGAGTTTGTTTAATTTTATTGTCACATAAAATCAATAAGTTATGCAAAGACTCTGATTTTTGCTTTAGCAAGCGTGAAATGAGTTTAATTTTGATCACTCTGTAAAGGCTTGAAATCCAGCAATAAGGATATTTTCATAATCCGATGATGTGGTTGAAAATTACTCGAATTATGAGCATGAAGCTATAAAAATATGACTGATATTGCAACCTGTTGATTATACAAAGAATAAAATTAAACGAATAGCAATTTTTTTAAGCGAATGAAAAGTTAATAGGGCAATCAACATAAAACAAGTCCGCAGATTAATAGCCGCAAAAAGGAGCAAAAAGCGCAAAGATAGCAAAATAGCCCCTCGGCAGCTTTGTTGCAGGTACGAATAGGCGAATTGTTTTTACAATAAATACTGATAAGTAAAAATTTATTTGTCTTAATTCTGGCTGATGATGCTAAGGTTTTTGGATTATAACAGCATATGACCCAACTTTAAATCCGGATAGATGGGATAAGGATTGTAAGAGGAGGCGGATAATATGATGAAATGTGCTGCTTGCCATGATAAAATGGTAATGAAAAAGGGAGAAATTGATCTCAGGATCGGAGGAAAACTATATCTTGTGAAAAAGGTTTCTTATGAAGAATGCCCTGCCTGTGGAGAAAAGGTTTTTGCTTCGAAAATCAGTCAAGAACTGTTTGAGAAAATTAAAAATAGAGAATTTGTTGAAAAGACCGTTAAGATTCCAGTATTAGATGGAACCTATGGTTAAGTAATACGCAGATTGCAACCACAGAGACCAAGCCTTAAACCAGATCAAAGACAAAAAATATTTTGAAAAATATCAGGGCTCAGGGAAAGAGATTTATCTGTTCGGAGTTGAGTTTGCGGAACACTCCCTAATTCACAATTCAAGCTTAGGAACGGGGACGAAATAACTTCACCAACTATGCATCATAGCTTCAGGCCACCTTTGCCCGATCTCAAATCACAAAACTATCAAAATAGCCTGCTATTCCATCAACTTTTGAGATTTGAAATCGAACAAATTTGACCCAAATCTATGCGCCTACTTAGGGAAATTATTTCGTCCCCGTTCCTTATAACACCGATTCCTGACATTCATCAGCTCTGTTGCTCGGTATGAGGTATTAAATGATAAAAGCCATCCGTCATGATATTGAAAACCAAACTCCTTTATGCAGGCTATGGTGTATTTTTTTTGTCTACACAGCCACTATAGCATTAATGGTACAACTGATTCTGCTGCCCAATGTATTCCCTGCCTGGCATGCTGGTGATGGACTTTTAATTGGTATTGATTGCTATTCTTTTCACCATATTGCAGTTGACCTTGCCAAAAAAATACACGCGCAGGGCTGGAGTGCATGGGAGTTGCGACCGGATGGTCAAGCTTCAGCAGGTATTGCAGGGGCTGTATATGCCCTGACTGCGCCAAAACCATGGGTCGTTGTGCCGATCAATGCTGCGCTGCATGCTACCGCCGCACTGGTATTGTTGCGCATAGTTCAGTTTTTCTTGCCGAATTGGCGCAAGGCGCTTTGGTGCGTCTTGCCGTTCTTGCTTTATCCCTCAGCGATGACTTGGTACACGCAAAACCACAAGGACGGGTACTTTATTTTGGGCTCATTTATGTTTATTTATGGCTGGATCTTATTAGCGCAGCCGGAGGCTTGGCGGAATGTATGGCGGCGGCCGCTCACCGCCGTGTTTTCCGCGCTTTTGGGTGTTGTATTGGTTTGGATCGTGCGTCCTTATGGAGTGCAAATGATGCAAGGTGTAGGTGTAGCTCTCGCGCTTCTGCTGACCGTGATTTTCGTAATTTCCGGAGCGCGCGGACAAATTGCATGGCAAAAAGCCATAATAGGGATATTCGTGGCCTGGGCTGTGGTTGTTGTGATGACACCGTTGACTAAAGATAGTATTTCAGCAGTAGTGCCAGCAAGTGCGCACGAAAAGGTCTCAGAATCTACGACTAAAGGTGGTATTTCAGCAGTAGTGCCAGCAAGTGCACACGAAAAGGTCTCAGAATCTACGACTAAAGGTGGTATTTCAACAGTAGTGCCAGCAAGTGTACACGAAAAGGTCTCAGAATCTGCATTTTTATGGAAAGAGTCTGATATGATACCATCGTTTTTGGAAAATAAATTTTATGCTCTTGTGGAGGTTCGGAAAGGGTTTAATTCCACTTATCCTAATGCCGGAAGCAATATTGATATTAATGTCAGTTTTCACAGTGTTTGGGAAATTATTGTTTATCTTCCACGTGCGGCAGAAATCGCCTTTCTTTCTCCATTTCCGAGTCAGTGGTTTAAACAGGGTACCCGTCCTGTAAATACAATGATGCGCCGCATTTCTGCCGTAGAAATGGTTGGGGTTTACCTTGCATTTATCTTTTTGCCTTATGCCATTTGGCATTGGCGTAAGCGAATAGAGATATGGCTGATCTTGTCATTTTGCAGCGGCATGATGTTGATATATGCCATAGGAATTTGCAATGTCGGTACCCTATACAGAGTACGTTATGGCTACTTAATGACTTTGGTCGGAATAGGGATTGCAGGTATTTTTGCGGCTTGGGAGGCATTGCGTTTTTCGCGAAAAGAGCAGGGCGCTGAAAAGGATACTGAACGTGTGCGGTAGCCGGCTTCCTTTTTTATGCTATGAATGAAGTTATGAGAGGTAGAACAATCATTGTCTGTTAATGTTGAGAATGCGAAATATGAGCTTACGCGCGGAAGAAGACTTGCGCGTAATACAGTACTCAATCTTATAGGTCTTGGCGCACCATTGGTGGTGGCTATTTTTGCGGTCCCAATATTGATCAAGGGCCTTGGCACAGCTCGTTTTGGAGTATTGACACTGGCATGGGCGGTTGTCGGTTATTTTAATCTGTTTGATCTAGGAATAGGAAGGGCGCTTACAAAACTGGTGGCGGAAAAACTGGGTGCAGGGCACTGTGAGGATGTTTCCGAACTTATTTGGACAGCGCTGGCGCTAATGGGAATGCTTGGCATTTTCGGTGGGCTGGTGGCAGCAGTTATTTCTCCTTGGCTGGTTCATGATATTCTAAAGATTCCTAATGCGCTACAAGATGAAACCCTGAAGGCCTTCTATCTGCTTTCTTTATCCATCCCTGTTGTGATCAGCACCACAGGCTTACGCGGCGTCCTCGAAGCACATCAACGCTTTGACCTGACGAACATAGTGCGTATTCCTCTGGGGATATTTACCTTCCTGGGGCCGCTTATCGTACTGTTTTTTTCGAACAACCTGTTTCCGATTGTAGCAGTACTGGTGGTGGTAAGGTTTTTGGCATGGATGGGACACCTGTTGTTTTGCCTGCGTATGGTGCCCGCGTTGCGCCACAATATCGGACTGCACCATACCATGGTTCGGTCGCTAATTAGCTTTGGCAGTTGGATGACGATAAGTAATATTATTGGTCCGCTCATGGTCTATTTCGACCGATTTTTTATCGGCGCGATGATTTCCATGGCGTCTGTTGCTTACTTTGTGACCCCTTATGAGTTGATCACAAAATTCGGGCTTATTTCAGGCGCGCTGGTTAGTGTATTATTTCCTGCCTTTTCCACCACAATGGTACAGGATCGAGATCGTACAGCTCTGCTTTTTGGTCGAGGGATAAACTACACTTTACTTATGCTTTTTCCGCTGATCCTTATCATTGTCACCATTGCCCATGAAGGAATGACCTTATGGCTGGGCACACAGTTTGCCGACAACAGTACTTTTGTACTACAATGGTTGGCCGTTGGAGTGTTTATCAATAGTATTGCACGAATTTCCTCTGCTTTGATCCAGGGTGCGGGACGTCCGGATGTTACAGCTAAGATACATCTTGTCGAGCTGCCATTTTACCTTTTGACATTATGGTGGCTGCTTGGTGCCTATGGTATAAAAGGAGCGGCCATTGCCTGGGTGGTGAGGGTAGGCATTGATACTTTAATGTTGTTTGCCATGGTGCAGAAGCTCTTACCCTATACAAAAGCTCTCATTCGGAATGCTCTTTTGAAAATTATTATGGGCGTATGTGTTTTTATCGTGGCTGGATACACAGTAGGCTTGTTTATGAAGGTGCTGTTTCTTGGCGGAACACTAACAATTTTCATCGCGGTTACATGGCTTTGGCTGTTAGCACCCGAAGAACGCAGGCTGCTAAAAAGGTTTCTGCTGGGCTTTAATCAGGTTTAAGCAGTATTAGAAAGGTGGGCATGTGGACATTATTCCAGCAATTTTCAAGAACGCTCTGTCTTTTTCAAAGATAGGAAAATCTATATCACGGAGATACGAGGAATGATACCACGAGAGATCCTATTGGAAAATGCGGCTTGTCCTTTTGGCTGTCCACCCGAAGATGAGACTATCCTGGTTGGCAGTGATCGGCTCCATAACCTGCCAGGTGAATTTAGCGTGGTAAAGTGCCGTACCTGTGGACTAATGCGTACAAACCCTCGGCCGACACCGGAAACCATCGGTTTCTATTATCCAGATAATTACGGTCCGTATATTGGCACCCTCGTGCCACGCGGCATGGCCGCATGCGGCCTCGTGCCATTGTGGAAACGTCTATTGAAAAGAATCTTTCAATTTAACACACAGTGTCTGCCACCACTTCCGAAGGGACGAATGCTTGAGGTTGGTTGTGCTTCCGGTGCGTTTCTTCACAGGATGGCCTGCCAGGGGTGGGAAGCAGAAGGTATTGAATTCTCCAAAGATGCAGCTAATTCAGCGCGTTCGCTGGGGTATTCGGTCTATACAGGTAGAATTGAAGATGCCCCGGATCCCAATCATTTTTATGATCTGGTTGTTGGATGGATGGTTTTGGAACATGTGCACGATCCATTATTAGCATTGAAAAAACTGCATAATTGGGTCAAACCTGGCGGATGGCTGGTTATTTCCGTACCGAATACTGCTACGTTAGAATTTCATTTATTCAAGGATGCTTGGTATGCTTTGCACCTACCGGCCCATCTTTACCACTATACCCCACGTACTTTGGAAATGCTTTTGGCGCGTGCGGGATGGTGCGTGAAAAAAGTGTTTCACCAGCGAATTTTAACAAATCTGGTTGCGAGCTTGGGGTATTGCCTGCAAGATAAAAAGCCACGGTACCGGCTGGCAAACTACCTGATAGATTTTTCCAGTAGCGGAGTTGCCGTTAACGTGCTGTTATATCCACTTGCTTATGCTTTAAGTCTTTTCGGCCAGACCGGACGGATGACGGTATGGACACAAAGGATGAAGTAACTTTCATAAATTTAGGTCTGTTGGCATAGTTCAATTTTTATTTTTTATATATCAGGCGTTATCTAGATATTATGGACAAGTGTCCGTGTCATTGCGACGGGGACGGGGATGATGGTACCCGTGTTGAGTTGGAACCCTTCTTATGAGTACTGCTGATAGATTGAATGTAGCGGCGCTTACTGGCGGAAGGAACGTGCCGTCCGCACGGTTTCGTGTGCGCCAATTGATTCCGGCATTGCAGAAAAATGGCGTGTATATGCATGAATTTATCCCACGCGTATCCAAGTATCCTCCTGCAACGAAATGGCTACGTCCACTCTGGGGTGGCGCTGCCCTTGCTGCACGCATTCCAGCTTTACTGGCTACACATGGTTATGATGTCGTATTTCTTCAGCGCGAGCTTGTTTCTACTTTTTTGACGCTTGAGTTCTTTACCAAACGTCCCCGTGTTTTGGATGTAGATGACGCTATTTTTTTACATCGCAGAGGGCACTTTGTCGAGCGTCTTGCACACCAATGCGATTTGATTGTTTGTGGCAATGACTATCTTGGGGATATCTTTAGTCAATGGAACAAGAATGTTATGATTATTCCGACAGCGGTGGACACGCAACGGTACTTTCCAAAGAAGGCAACGGACGATGTAAAGTGTGATGTTATTGGATGGACAGGAACAAGCGGTAATTTCAAATATCTTTATGAAATTGAGTCTGCCCTGGCAACAGTACTCAAAGCTTGCCCTAATGTAATCCTGCGTGTTATTGCTGATAGCAAGCCAACTTTTCGTAGCGTTCCGGAAAGAAGGATAAATTTTATTCGATGGTCGCCTGAAAACGAAGTCAAAGGGATTCAAAGTATGTCAATTGGGATTATGCCGCTTACTGATTCAGCCTGGGCACGAGGTAAGTGCAGCTTCAAAATGCTTCAATACATGGCGTGCGGGGTGCCGGTTGTGGTATCTCCAGTTGGTATGAATTTACAAGTGTTGTCTCTGGGTGCTGTCGGGTTAGGTGCGTCAAATCAAAATGAGTGGATTGAGGCATTGGTTGGTTTGCTTGTGAACGAGAAAGAACGGGTAGCCATGGGAATAAATGGCAGGAGTATTGTTGAGGAGCGCTTTAGCATCCAGGTGGTTGCGCCATGCCTTGGTGCTTGCCTGCGAGATTTGGTTGCATGAAAATACTACACCTAATCACCGGCCTCTCCACCGGTGGAGCCGAAATGATGTTGTTCAATTTGGTCTCCCATTCAATGGATAATCCTAATTTTCGACATGGCGTTGTTGTACTGACTGGGCAGGGAGTATTTGGTCAGAAGCTTAAACAAAAAGGGATTCCTACGTATTACCTTTATTTACAAGGGCGACCGTCTGATGTTATTGCTTTATTTAGATTTTATCGTATTCTTCGACACTACAGACCTCATATTTTGCAGACTTGGCTATACCATTCAGACTTAATTGGTCTTTTGATCGGTAAAATGGCCGGTGTTCAAAGCATCTTATGGAGTATTCGATGTTCGTTGGTCGATTTTGACCAATATGCTTGGACAACAAAACTAATTTTTAAATTACTTATTCGCTTATCGCACTTGCCTGATGCCGTAATTGCCAATTCATTCGCCGGGACTATATCCCATCGTCAATCCGGATATCGCTGCAAGCGATGGGTGATAATTCCGAATGGATTTGATACCGAAAGATATAAACCTAATAAAGAAATCAGAGCGAGCTTCAGAAAGTTACTTAGTTTAGGTGAATCTAATTTTATTATTGGCATGGTGGCCCGTTATGATCCAATGAAAGATTATTCAAATTTTTTTAATGCTGCAGGTAGGTTAAGTATTGTTTTTCCTAATGTCTATTTTGTTGTTGCCGGAAGAGGAATGAACAAAACAAACTACGATGTAATGAAAATGATCCAAAAACATGGCTTGAATAACAATACATTTCTTCTTGGCGAAAGAGATGATTTGCAAGAAATTATTCCATCGTTTGATGTCGGAACGTTATCATCTTTTAGTGAGGGTTTCCCTAATGTTTTGGGCGAATATATGTCTTGTGGCGTTCCTATTGTTTCTACGAATGTTGGTGACTCGGCAAATATAATAGGTAATACTGGAATAATTGTACCGCCAAATAATCCTGAAGCATTGGCTAAAGCATGGTTTGATTTGCTTGTAATGACGCCTGAACAAAGAGTTGAACTTGGTATGAAAGCAAGACAACGTATTGTGGAAAAATTTTCTATCTCAAAAGTGGTAGAAAAATATGAAAATTTTTATTTTGAAATATTGACCAGAGAGTCGTAGAGGTGGGTTGGGGAATATTGTCTTTAAATACTGACTGGTATGCAGTAGGAAACAGGATATGTGCGGAATCATCGGATTTATAAGTAAAGACAACTTCAATTATTTTAAGAGAATGCTTCCACAAGCTGTTTTAAGCCTGCATCACCGTGGCCCGGATGATTCGGGCTTTTTTTATGATGATGAGATGGGTATTGGACTTGCTCACCGCAGATTATCAATTATAGATCTTTCCAGCGCCGGCCGTCAACCCATGACAAGTAATGATGTATCCATTATATATAACGGTGAAATATACAATTTTAAAAAAATAAGAAAAACCCTTGAAGAATATGGACATAAATTTAAAAGCAAGACCGATACTGAGGTTGTACTGAAATCATATCTGCAATGGGGAATTGACTGCCTTAAAAAATTTATTGGCATGTTTGCTTTTGCAATATGGGACGGCAGAAAAAAACGCCTGCTTTTAGCAAGAGATAGAATAGGAATTAAACCGCTTTATTATCATTTCAGCAATGGCAATTTTTTGTTTGCTTCAGAATTAAAGGCTTTCATGGCCTTCAGCATATTTAAAAAAGATATCGATCCTGATTCTATTCCTCTTTTTTTGCATTACCAGTATATTCCGGCTCCAGGAACTATTTTTAAAAATACTTTTAAGTTGCTGCCAGGCCATTTCCTAATTTATAAGAACAATACTATAAAAACCCATACTTATTGGCAGTACCCTGATGTTAAAGGTGAACTAAATAATTTTGAGCTTAATGAAGAAGAAAAATTACAGCAACTTGATGATATCCTTACCCAGGCTGTTTCAGACAGAATGATAAGTGACGTGCCGCTGGGTGCTTTGCTTAGCGGGGGAATTGATTCATCAATTGTTGTTGCTCTGATGCAAAAAGTAAATTCATCTCCTGTTCGTACATTCAGCATTGGTTTTAAGGAGAAAGCATACAATGAGGCAAATTGGGCTGCCAAAGTCGCAAGACATCTGAATACAGATCACACAGAGCTTTATGTAACACCAAAGGAGGCTATTGAAGTTATTCCAATGCTTCCAGAAATGTATGACGAGCCTTTTGCTGATTCTTCTGCGATTCCTACTTTTTTAGTCAGCAAACTCACACGTTCCAATGTAACTGTGGCTCTGTCCGGAGATGGAGGGGATGAGCAATTCTCAGGTTACGTGCGTTACTGGAGTACTAAATCCATTGCAAGAGGATTGCGATATTTTCCAGTGCCGGTCAGGAGATTTATTTCCGATCTTTTAAAATCTATCCCCTTAAACTGGATAGAGGCAAGCTATCTGCCATTCAGGGATTTTTTGCCCCAACCATTTAGAGTGGCCAATTTTCCTGATAAGTGGCAAAAACTGACGGGCATGATAAGCCAGACATTAATTTCAGAGCTGTACAGAATGACCATTTGTTACTGGTCAAAAGAAGAATTGCTGTCACTTATCGGAAAACAAGTTCCAGAGAGTCAATTTGAAAATACTTTCAAAGAAACCGATGGATGGCAGACTATTTCCAGGCTTATGAGGGTTGATCAAAAGACATATCTGCCTGATGCAATGTTAACAAAAGTTGACAGAGCCAGCATGGCTGCAAGCCTTGAGGTTCGCGTGCCGCTACTTGATCATCGGGTTATGGAATATGCTGCATCATTACCGGAAAATTTGAAATACAGAAATGGTACAGGCAAGTATATTCTTAAAAAGCTGCTGGCTAAATATGTACCAGGAGAATTATTTGAAAGACCCAAGATGGGATTTGGAGTTCCAATAGATCTCTGGTTGCGTAAAGAGCTGAAAGACCTTCTTTTAGATTATCTTTCTTATGAGCGTTTAAAAAAAGAAGGTTTATTTGATCATGTGATAGTTGAGAAAAAGATTAAAGAACACATGTCCGGCAGAGTCAATCGGCAATATCAGCTTTGGGCGCTTTTGATGTGGGAGATGTGGAGAGAACAATGGCTATAACCCTGAACCGTGAACCTTGGAACTTTGAACCTGAGTAGTTACTATTTCTTTTTCATATACCTGATAATTTTTCTTAGCATTGTATCAAAATCAGTCTTTGGCTCAAAACCTATAAGTTTGTTGATTTTTTCTATACCCGGTACTCTGCGCTGCATATCTTCAAAATCTTTTCCAAATGCCTCATCATAGGGAATAAATTTGATAGTTGATTTAGAGCCTGTTTCTTTTATTATTCTCTTCGCAAGATCGATAATCGAAATTTCCTCAGTTCCACCTACGTTGAATACTTCTCCGACAGCACCATCGTTCTCCACGAGAGCCATGAGTGCTTCAACTACATCTTTAACATATGTGAATGTTCGAGTCTGATTTCCATCACCATAGACTGTTAATGGCTCGTTTTTTAAAGCCTGTGAAACAAATCTTGGGATAACCATTCCATATGCCCCGGTCTGTTTTGGGCCTACAGTATTAAATAGACGGGTTATAATTACCTGCAATCCGGTTGTTCTATAATATGCGAGTGCTGTAAATTCATCCATAAGTTTTGTAGCTGCATAACTCCATCTGAATTTACTTGAAGGACCGTATATTATATTGTCTGTTTCAACTAATGGAGCATGAAGATGCTTGCCATATACTTCTGATGTTGATGCTATAAGAATCTTTTTCTTAAATTTGTCACACAGTTCAAGAACTTTTTCTGTTCCCTGGATATTAGTTTTTATTGATTCAAGAGGATTGTTAAGTATATATTGCACTCCGACTGCGGCGGCTAAATGAAAAACAATGTCACATGTGCCTGTAAGCTCAAGCATTGCATTATGGTTTAGAATTGTATCAATATGGATGAATAGTTTGTTTTTGAAACGTTCATTTTCTTTAAGTTCTTTTATATTATATAGAGATCCGGTTGAAAGATCGTCGATAATATATACTTCATCTCCTCTTTCAAGATACGCTTCAGCAAGATGAGAACCGATAAATCCTGCGCCACCTGTGATAAGAACTCTCATGAATATATCTCCTTGGTAAAAAAATAGGTAACCGTTCACAGTTGTCGGTTCACGGTTAGAGAGCGATGAAGTCAGAAAACACCTTAACCTCACATAAAATATAAACTTTAGTTCTCACACTTGCCTGCCGCTGGCAGGACTGAATCTTTGGCTTATACGTTTTGATCAACAGTGAACCGTGAACCGTGAACCTACAACCTGAGTAGTTACATATATTATAATAATTAGTTAGGCAATCTAAAATATAGAAAATCAAAAGGAACATCTCAATTTAAAATAACTACAATGTTTTTTAACGATATCCCAGCATTATACTTTACCACCTTTTTATCATTTTTTTTATGTCTGGCATTAACACCGGTTGTCAGGCTTGTTGCGATTAAAAAAGGGTGGATTGCTTATCCTACAAAAGATCGCTGGCATAAGAAACCAACCGCTCTTTTGGGTGGCGTTGCCATATACCTTGGCATAGCAATACCACTTTTTTTTATTGCAGATTTTTCCTCAATTCTACCCCACATCATAAGAACATCAGACCACATAGCTTTGCCTTCAATAGGTGCGGTTATCTGGATTGGGATGACCCTTCTTTTTTTTCTTGGATTACTAGATGATTTTATTCATATTAAACCTCAGACAAAACTGGTGGGACAGATACTTGTGGCTTCAATGGTTACATTTTTAGGATTTCGTCTTCACTGGTTTTCATCCCTTACTGTGGATACTACTTTAACTATAGTGTGGATCGTTGGTATAATAAATGCCTTTAATCTGATTGATAATATGGACGGCCTTTGTGCGGGTACAGGCTTTATTGCCGCTTCTTATCTGGCATTATTATATGCAGGGATACTGCCGGAAGCCACTCTTGTATCTGTAATAATTGCAGGGGCATTGGCTGCTTTTCTGTTTTACAACTTTAATCCCGCATCAATTTTTATGGGAGACTGCGGAAGTCTTTTTATTGGCTTTATATTATCCATGCTGTGTCTTTACTATCCGGAAGCAGGCGCAGCCAATGTAATGTCATTATATGCTGTTCCAATAATGATCCTCATGGTTCCCATTCTGGACACTTCCATGGTTACATTAATTAGAATCTTGAGCGGCCGCAAGGCTTCTGTGGGAGGAAAGGATCATACATCACATCGTCTGGTTATCATGGGGCTAAGTGAAAAAGGTGCAGTACTATTCTTATATGGAATCGGCGCTATATCAGGCATGGCGGCATTGTTTGTAAACAAAAGTGATACATTAACATCTCCGGCAGTAATTATTCCGCTGGCTCTGTCAATTATTTTGATGGGAATTTACCTGTCCCAGATTCGCATATATCCTGAAAAGGAATTTTCAGCTTTACGTGGAAAATCTTATACTCCTATATTAATCGAGTTGACCTATAAGCGGCAGCTTATGCTGGTGATACTTGATTTCTGTTTGATAGCATTTGCATATTATCTTTCTTACCGTTTACGTTTTGATTCCAATGAGTTTCCTGTTTATTTCAAAATATTCCTGCATTCGCTTCCAGCAGTAATTGCCTGTAAGTTCGTGGCTTTTTTTGTTGTTGGAATTTACAGGGGGGTCTGGGGTTATATGAGCACAAATGATGTCTTAGTATATTTAAAGGCTTCTGCTTTAGCTACTATTCTCTCAGTTGTTACAGTAACATATATTTACAGATTTGAAGCTTTTTCTAAAGGAATTTTTGTAATAGACTGGTTTTTAACTACCGGACTCCTCCTTGGCAGCCGGGTTTCTTTCATGGTTTTTAGCGATACGATGAAGAGAAAAACCCTTGCCGGTAAAACAGTTTTAATTTACGGCGCCGGCAGGGGAGGGGAGATCCTGTTGCGTGAAATATTAAATAACAAAAGACTTAAAATTAAACCGGTCGGTTTTATTGATGATGATAAATTAAAAACTGGAAAAACACTTCAGGGCTATCCGATTCTTGGGGTGTTTAAAGACATTAAATCTCATCTTGATAAATATAAAATAAGCGGAATGCTGATATCTTTTAATAATAAAGATCCGCAAAAACTTAAAGCTATTAAGGAGGTTTGTAAGGCAAACGACCTGTTTTTGAAACAGTTTTCCGTTCATCTGGAAGATATAGACCTTGAGATATAACAAGCTCATGGCTGATGGCTCTTAAGCTCATAAAAAGGCATAACCACTTAACAGGTATAACATATAGACTGATGTCCCGCCTGTGGCCGGAGGCAAAAGGGGAGATTTTCAATGGTCTCTCTTCAAAACCGTGGATATGGGAGTTTCCCTGACGCGGTTTTTTTATTTTTTTTTTGACGGATGCTCGTTGACATTTTTATGATGCTTATATATGAGGAGCTTGAACAGTTTCTGGATTCGCCTCGAGTTTTTCTCTATTCAATCAATGAAGATACTGCTGAATTTTATAGCACTATTTTAAACGAACTAAGAAGAATAGGCAGACCTGTTCCGGCCAATGATATTTGGATAGCATCTGTGGCCTTTCAACATGGACTAAGAATATTTACCAGAGACAGCCATTTCACATATATTCCCGGGTTGGTTGTGGTTTCCTGAGGTCTGACATGAAGAATCAGAGCATTTTGAAAATTGAAAAGCTTTTAAAAAAAGGTGTTAACATACCCAATCCTGATAGTGTTGAAATCGGCAGCAAAGTAGATACAGACAGAATTTCCGGTGAGGGTGTTGTTATTTATTCGGGGTGTAAAATTTTTGGTGGTTCTACCCTGATTTTAAAGAATACAAGGCTGGGATATGAAAGCCCTGTAACAATTGAAAACTGCCAGATTGGTACAAATGTTGACCTTAAAGGAGGTTTTTTAAAAGAGGCTGTCTTGCTTGATAGGGTAAGCATAGGTTGTGGCTCACATATAAGAGAAGGCACAATCCTTGAAGAAGAAGCAAGCATTGCTCATACAGTTGGGTTGAAACACACTATACTTTTACCTTTTGTTACCCTGGGCAGCTTAATTAACTTTTGTGACTGCTTTATGTCGGGCGGAACAAGTAAAAAAGACCATAGTGAAGTCGGAAGCTCCTATATTCATTTTAATTATACGCCGAATCAGGATAAAGCTACTGCATCTCTTATCGGTGATGTGCCCAATGGAGTTAT
>Ga0255371_10026_pt1 | contig 22115 bp, 21 predicted proteins | sample ANMaggSSYBR01I12_FD_182097 | JGI IMG/M metagenome (GOLD analysis project Ga0255371, IMG submission 182097) | Sediment cell enrichment communities from methane seep in Santa Monica Basin, California, United Staets - ANME aggregate JGI... | ecosystem: Environmental > Aquatic > Marine > Cold seeps >...
AAAGTTTGGTGGGATCCGATGTAAAGATGTGCAAATAAACATGTTTGGAAGGACTTTCAATTTTTTTGACAGAGAAGAAGAAAAACTATTTTTAGGGATCCTTAAAAATGATAAAAGAGGCGGGTGCTCATATCCCGTGGCGACAGGTACATCTATAGCTGCAGGGATTATTTGGGATGAACTTAATAATCCTAAGACCTTGAATGATAATAAATATTATTTATAGATTCTACTTAGTAGGATTAATGATTTTGACGTCCTGATCACTGATAGCGGCATAGATCCTGAAATCCATAAAAGTTTAGAAAAAAACAATATTAAAATAATAGTAGTATAAAAGTATTTAAGCTATTGTTGCAATTGCCATATTACCAGCACGTATACGAAAGATGGAGTTAAACAAATTTACTTACAAGAAAAAAATACTGATTAAAATTATAAAATAATTTAATTACTAACAAGCCTATTAATTATTTGTAAAGGAAAAAAATCATGGAAAAATTAAGAACAGGTATTATCGGTGCTGGTTTTATTGGTCCGATACATATAGAAGGAGTAAGGAGATTGGGTTATGCTGAAATATCTGCTATTGCTACCTCTAACCAAAAAACAGCAGATAGGGCGGCAGAGATGTTAAAGATACCCAGGGCTTATGGAAACTGGGAAGATCTTGTGAATGATCCAGAGATAGATGTAGTTCATATATGTTGTTCAAACTTTTTGCACTACCCTATTTCCAAGGCATGCCTGGAGCTCGGAAAACCAGTAATCTGTGATAAGCCATTAACTCTCGACCTTGCAGAAGCAAAGGAACTTGTAGAGATTGCAAAAAGAAATAATGTAGTAAATGCTATAACTTTCAATTTAGGATTTTATCCAATGGTGAGAGAGGCAAAAGAAATTATTGCCAGGGGTGAACTTGGTAAAATAAACCTGGTATTTGGAAGGTATATGCAGGACTGGCTTGTAAAAGATACTGACTACAATTGGCGGGTTGAAGCAAAATACCAGGGTAAATCTCGAGCTATTGCAGATATAGGATCCCACTGGCTGCAAATGGTTCAGATGCTGCTTAACAAAAAAATTGTCTCAGTTTACGGAGAAACATCTATATTTATTCCAAAAAGAAAAAAACCGCTTGTGTCCTTAGCGACATTTGAGGAAAAAGAACTGAAAAAAGGTGAATATGAAGAGGTTGTAGTTGATACTGAAGACCATGCAACTATTATGTTAAAGTTCGAGAATGGCATAAAAGGTGTACTTATTGTTGCTCAGGTATGCCCTGGAAGAAAACAGAGGCTGGAATGGGAAATATCGGGGCTTAATAAAAGCCTTGCCTGGCAAAATGAGGAACCTGAAAAGTTATGGGTTGGTTACAGGACAAAGCCAAATGAAAATTATATGAAAGAACCCAGTATTATGAGTGAATGTTCCAGGACTTTTGTTAATTCTGCTGCAGGACTTTCTGAAGGATATTTTGATACCTGGAAAAATATAATGTCAAGGATATATGACCGTATAAAAGCTGGTGTTCAGAAAGGCAGCAGTCCACCAGATTTTCCAACATTCCAGGAAGGTTACAATATAATGATTATAATTGATGCAATACTCAAAAGTGCTGAAGAGAACGTCTGGGTCGACATTGACTGGTAATAAATTAAGTTCAGCAGATCCAAAATCATTAAAGTTGAAAAAAATTTGAAAATTATATTGACAAAACAAAAAATAATATTATAATTAGTTAAGTTAAATAATTATTATGGTACAGGGTAATTATTGTAATTATATAAACGGTATGATTTCCATAAATATTTATCGTTCTATTTAAAAATAATGTACGTAAGGGATCCAATAAGCAAAAAGTTTGTTTATTAATCATCAGTTAAAAATAAAAATTTAGGGGGTGTGGCTATGGAAAAGAAGAAAATAAAATTTAATGTAGTATTGATTTACTTATTCCTGATAATCGGCATACTGATATTTAATTTTCCAATCATATGGACTATTATAAGTTCCTTTAAACCTTCTGAATTAATTATAAGCAATGTTCCCGTATGGTTATTTAAACCGACAATAAAGCATTATACTGACTTGTTTGCTGACAAAACCACTTTTGATTTCTGGATGTATTTTAAAAATAGTCTGATTATTTCAATTTCTGCAACAGTTTTATCGATCTTACTTGGTTTCACTGCAGCCTACAGTTTTTCAAGATTTAAAACCGGGGGTGGAAATTTATTCTTTTTAGTATTGTCCCAGAGGATGTTGCCGCCGATAATCTTTATTATCCCTATAGCCATTTTATTTAATATATATCATCTGACCGATAGCCATATTGGTGTAATCTTGGTCTATCTTACATTTAATATACCTTTTTCTACCTTGGTCATTAAAAGCTTTATTGATGATATACCCACAGACTTGGAGTATTCGGCATATCTTGACAGATATTCAAAATTTGATGTCATGGTTAAAATTATTTTTCCGTTAACAAGATCAGGGATAGTGGCAGTTTCGGTGATCTGTTTTATATTTTCATGGAACGAATTTCTTTTTACTTTAATCCTGACATTCATAAAAGCTCCTACATTAACTGTAGGTGCCGCTAAATTCGTAACTGGTTATGGGATTCAGTGGGGGAAAATAGCTGCTGTTTCAATTATATCTATTATACCTACTTTGGCAGTGGGTATTTTGGGCCAGAAGTATTTAGTAAGAGGTTTAACAATGGGTGCCGTAAAATAGAAAGGAATAATATTATGTCAGAGATTATTTTAAATAAAGTCAGAAAAGTATATGAAGGTAATGTTGTGGCAGTCAAGGGCCTTGATCTAGAGATTAAGGACGGAGAGTTTATAAGTTTATTGGGCCCTTCAGGATGTGGAAAATCATCTACTCTGCGGATGATCGCAGGCCTGGAGGAAATAACAGGTGGAGAGATAAGAATAGGAGAAAGAGTTGTCAACAATGTCAGGACTGAAGATAGAAATATATCAATGGTATTTGAATATTATGCATTATTCCCATACCTGAATGTATACGATAATATAGCTTTCCCGTTAAAAATAAAAAAAATAAGAAAGAAAGAAATAGATTCCAGAGTAAAGGAATTGGTAAAAATATTTAGACTGGAAGAATTATTATACAATCCTGCAGCATCCCTTTCAGGAGGCCAGAAGCAGCAGGTAGGCGTAGCGAGAGCATTAATAAAAAAATCCGCGGATCTTCTTCTTATGGATGAGCCAATATCCCACCTGGATATGAAACTGAGAATACAGGCACGTACCGAACTTGCTAGGATCCAGAGGCTTGCAGGTACAACAACGATCTATGTCACGCATGACCAATCTGAAAGTCTTGCAATTGCAGACAGGATAGCAGTAATGGATGTAGGGGAGTTAAGACAATTTGGGACACCTGAAGAGATATATAACTATCCTGTTGATACATATGTTGCCGGATTTATCGGTGAATATCCCATGAATTTTTTTGATTCCAGATTATTTGAAGAAAACGGGAAATTGAAGTTAGTGATTGGGTCGAAAAACCTGAATCTACCGGACAGTATAAGGGGACGTTTAAAAGATGGTACGGATAAAAAGGTCTTGCTGGGAGTAAGGCCGGATGATATGGTGATACACCTTCAAGATGGCCCCGAAAGGCTGCCGGGGGAAGTGCAATATTGCGAAATAGGTCCTGAATATTCAATTATGAATCTGAATTTTGAAAGCATTAATTTTATTATCAGAACCGAGAAAGATATTTCTGATATTAAAGACAATAAAAAGATTTATCTGGAATTATTTTCGAAAAATTTTAATTTATTTGCAAAAGATAGTGGTAAATCTGTTTTATTGATTCCGGATAAACGTGGAAATAATATCTAATGAAAGGGGTACACAATTGGCAGTAAGTTTAAAAGTTCAGAATATTAGTAAGAAATATGGAAAAATAGAAGCCCTAAAAAATGTTAGTTTTGAGGTAAATCCGGGGGAGTTTTTTACAATATTTGGTCCGCCTGGAGCAGGTAAAAGTACAACTCTTGCAGTAATAGCGGGCATAACAAAACCTGATGACGGAAGCATATTTATGGATGATCTAGAAATAAACAAACTTAGGCCCCAGGATAGGGACATAGCGATGGTCTTCGAGAGCTATTCTTTGTATCCGCATATGACGGTTTTTGAAAATTTGTCTTTTCCATTGAATTCTCCATTTATGAAACATGAATTTGACAGCAAGGAAAAAATTAAAAAAAGGGTTAATAAGGTAGCAGAATTGCTGCAGATAGATATGCTCATGAGTCGATTTCCGAGGATGCTCTCAGGAGGCCAGAGACAGAGGGTTGCACTGGGAAGAGCCCTGGTCAGAAGGCCGAATTTATTTTTGCTTGATGAACACATCGCTCATCTTGATGCAAAGTTAAGGTATCTGTTAAGAGGAGAAATAAAGAAAATACAAAAAGATATGGAAATAACAATGATAGCAGCATCACCAAGTTATGATGAAGCTTCAGTGATGTCTGACCGGATCGCAGTTTTATTCGAGGGTGAAATCTTACAGATTGGAAGACCTGTCGAGATATATGAAAAACCGTATAATGAAGTAATTGCAAGATTAATGGGTGAAATACCTATTAATATTTTTGAATGTGATATTAAAAGGATCAGAGATGATGAATTCAATCTGGTTTTAAATGAGCAATATAAATTAAAAGTCAAGAATATCTTAAAAGATAAAATAAAAAAATTAAGTGGAAATAAAGTAAAAATCGGCATGAGGGTCAATGATATATCGGTATGTGATATTGATTCTTGCGACCTGTCGTCAGAAGTATATGCTTTTGAAATATCCGGCTATGGCTCAATAATCTCATTAAATTTTGACGGCAACATTGTGAAGCTAAGGTATGGTAGCAATAGGAGATTTAAAATTGGGGATAAATTGGGGATAAAGCTGAATGTCAATAATGCACTTCTATTTGATTATAAAAGCGGTAAGTTGTTGTGAGGTGGTTGTTATTTAGGAGGTGATTAATGAATTATTAAATTTTGATAAAATCTCTTATCAAGGAAGGAGGTGGCAGTAAAATAAATATAAAAGCCATGTTTATCTGAGCTTATATCATTAAGCCAGATTACAACAGGCGGATTGAATGGCTAAGCGGATTTAGTAACAATCATTTATTTTGGAGGTGTTTTAATGAAGAAGATTTCAATAATTTTAACATCTATTGTTTTGGTGCTTTGTATGGGAGCATCATTTTCAATGGCAGGTTGTGCTGCTAAACCTGAAACTATAGTAGAAACAGTAGTTGAAACAGTAGTTGAAACAGTAATAGAGACAGTTGAGGTAGAAGCTGAAACAGTCTCAACTGTTCAAACCGGAAGCGAATGGACCAAAATTGATCCGGCAGTATCAATACAGATCGGAATGTATTCCGGCCCTGAAGCAGAGGCAATGGTTCCGACAGTCGAATATTGGAATGCAAATTATGCAGAGCAGACTGGAGTATATGTATCCTCTACATCAATCAGCAGAACTGGTTATATTGAAAAAGTACATTCCCTTCTGGTATCAGGGGTAAAAGATATAAACATGGTTCTTATAATGGCTCCAATTGAAACGGGAAAACTTGTAAGTTATCTCACGCCACTGGATGAATATCTGGCAAATCCTGCGATAATGAGCGGTCCTAATGGGGAAGAGTATAAACTTGAAGACATGATCACGGCAGCTCTGGAGGCTGGTAAGGGAAATGATGGCAAGATCTATATGTTGCCAAAGGATATCAGTGTTGTAGCGTACATGTATCGTCATGATCTAATAAGTGAACCTCCCGAGACGTGGGATGATTATGTAGAGTTAATAAGACAAAATACACAATCTGAAAACACGAATGCTGCCACATTAAGGGGAGCCTCTACAATGGCGAAGGCGGGGCTTGCTTGGCCATCCATGATTTTAATGGAACTGGTTTGGTCATATGGCGGTGAACTTTTTGATGATGAAGGAATTCCTACTGTCGATACAGAAGCTTGGGTAAATGCCTTTAGGTTTTATGAGGAAGTTGCCAGTTTTAACGGTTTCCAAGCAGGGGTTGAAAACGCAGAATTTCCAGAGCAGACGGCAGCCCTGCAAAATGGAGAAGTTGCACAATCAGTTCACTGGAATGCTGCCTTCCCGATTCTTACAAATTGCGACGCTTCACCAGCTGTTTGTGATAAGTTCTCGATAAGCATGCCCCCGGCTGCTGCACCTGGAGAAGATCCATCCGTGTACCTGCATGCCCTTTCTCTGGGGATCAATAAAGCAACAGAGAATAAGGAAGCAGCAATGAAGTTCCTGGTATGGTCGACCTTTGGAGAAGGTGCAGAGATGTATGCCGAAGCAGGAGGCGCATCTCCTACAGTTGATATATGGCAGAACGGACCTGATCCTTTGCCAAAACTTTATCCAATGCTTGAATATGCAAGACCTGTACAATCTTTTGAATATGTAACTGATGTATTGGTTATCTGCACATCATGGCTTCAGAAAATAATTATAGGACAAGCTACTGCAGAAGAAGCTGCTATTGGATTTCAGAAAGAGGCTGAAGAATTTGTACAAACAAGGTAAGGATTTAGATCTTATGTAATCATGGGGAAATAATAATCACTTGAATAAGTGATTATTATTTCCCCGGTAGAAAGTAAAGGTGAGCTTTATGGTAGGTAAATCGGTTAGTAGAAGTATTCATAACAAAAGGATAAACAAGTTTCAAGTTTTTTTGGAAAAAAGGTTTAAGTGGTTGATGATGATTCCTGTTCTTATAGTTATTGCTGGGGTAGCTCTGTTTCCATTTTTCTATTCACTATATTTAAGTTTTACTAATGCATCAACTGTGAATTTTCTTCACCCTAATTTTGTTCTACCTTTCCATAATTACTGGTTGCTCTTAAAATCGTATATTTTTTGGAAAACCTTATTTTTGACTCTCTCGTATGTGGCCTTGACACTTACTTTGGAAATAATAATCGGTTTATTTCTTGCAATATTGTGCGACAGAATCATAAAAGGCCAGAGAATAATTGTATCGCTTTTATTTACACCAATGCTGATCTCAACAGTTTTTGCAGGTATTATATTTAGATTATTGATGAATCCTTCATTCGGGGTAATAGAATATATCACTCAAAAATTAGGTTTTACCGGATTCTTGCTTGATGTCAATAATGCATTCTTTACTACTGTTCTTATTGATGTCTGGCAGTGGACCAGTTTTATATTCCTGATTGCTTTTGCTGGACTTCGCGCGCTTCCAAGTGAGCCTTTCGAAGCAGGCAAGGTTTTTGGTGCAACCGCATTCCAGACTTTCAGGATGATAACACTACCACTGTTAAAGCCAGTGCTTCTTATAGCAATTATTTTTAGGATGATGGATTCTTTTAAAGCTTTTGATCATATATATGCATTGACTTCCGGCGGGCCTGGAACGGTAACCACCACCTTGACTGTACTTGTTTATAAATATGCTTACCAAATAGACTCTTTTGGCATGGCTGCAGCACTTGGAGTTTTAATGCTGGTAATAGTCATTTTTGCAACCAAAGGTTTACTCAGATTTATGCCCTTTTATAAAGAGATCGGTAATTGATTATATTATTACCCGGAATGTAGCTGAAAATAATCAATATCGGATGTTGATAGTTTGTTTTAATTGCCTGTTATGTGAACTTTAAAAATAGAATAAAAGTATCCAGAAGGATTTAGAATATAGAATATCCGAAGGGATTTAATAGAATTATTAAACTGAACTGAGAAATAAGTATCTCAGGGGATTCATAGGAGATGAAAATGATTGACAAAATGAGTAATGATGTAATTGAAAAAGGAAAGAAGGCATATGATATAGCATACAACCATGATAAGAATTATGGTCATTGTCCTCACAGTACAATAAGAGCCTTGCTTGAAGTATACGAAGGGAAGGTAAGCAACAAGGTATTTCGTGCACTAGGGGTATTTGCAGGAAGCGGCGCACTGGAAGGAGATGGGACCTGCGGAGCATATATTGCCAGCCTGTATTTCTTAGGTTACAAATTTGGTATTGATTTTGATGAAATTGATCAGATAAATATTAATATTGGCAACAATATAAGCCAGGGTGGCACATTTAAATATGGAGGGGACGGAGTCCTTTATCCCCTTACAAAAAAAATGCATGAAAGATTTATGGATAGGTATGGGAGCATAATCTGTAGCCAGATACATAGGAAGCTTTACGGTAGGCCGTTCTATAATGTAGACCCAGATGAGCATGATAAGCTAAAAAATCTATTGACCAGTAACCCCGATATGTACGGCTGCTGGGCTGTATGCGGAAATGCTGCCAAATGGACTATCGAAGTTTATGAAGAATACCTTAGGGAAAATAAATAAAGGTCAAAAAAAATAAATATTAAAAGTTTTTTACAGGAGGTAAAAATGAATGGAAAAATTAAGGTATTGTTTGCAGGTGAGACATGGTTTGTATATAAAATGCACTTAAAAGGTTTTGATATGATACCGCTTGGTGGTTATGAGGACTTTGGGGTCTGGTTTGTTGAGGCGATGTCTGAATTCAAGGAAGAAATAGAAATAAATCATATGCCAAATCATGTTGTGTTAACATCTTTCCCGAAAACCCTGAAAGAGATAAACCAGTACGATGTAATAATCCTAAGTGATTGCGGTAAAAATACACTGCAACTGTATCCGGATATGTTTACGATCCCGATGGGTCCTGATAGGCTCGATGTAATAAAGGAATTTGTGGAGATGGGCAAATCATTTATTATGGCAGGTGGATGGGGTTCCTACCAGGGAATAAGAGGAATTGCAGGTTATCATGGCACTGCAATAGAAGAGATTCTGCCGGTAGAGATCCAATCTGTTGATGACCGTGTAGAAAAACCCCAGGGTGTCCGTCCCGAAATCTTAAAAAAGAGTCATCCTTTATTTGAAGGTCTGCCGGAAGAATGGCCATTATTTGTCGGTTACAATAAGATAATACCCAAAAAAGATTCTAAATTGCTTGCAGAAATCAATGGCGATCCTTTTATTGCTGTTAGAAATTATAAAAAGGGTAAAACAATGGCTTTTGCTTCGGATCTATCCAAACACTGGGGAACCGCATTTATCAATTGGGAAGGATATAAAAACTTCTGGTATAATGCCCTGAAGTGGATCACAGGCAATTTATAATATATATAAATTAATATATAAATTTCTGTAGTAAATGATTATAATACTTTTTTGAATTATGTAGCGATTTATTAAATTGTTTTTATAAAATATTATTAGAAAAAGTTATAGTTGTATGGATGACTATTTAAAATTATTCTCCTTAAAAGGGAAAAAAGCTGTAATAACAGGTGGAGCCGGAGTTCTCTGTTCTGGAATAGCTAGGGGTCTTGGAAAGGCCGGAGCCAAGATCGCAATTTGTGATATTAAAGATACGAAAAAAATTGTCTCAGAATTAAAAAGGGAGAAAATAGAAGCCAGGGGATATTACATAGATGTAACAGATCCGGAAAAAATAGAATCATGTAAAGATAAAGTGTTAAAAGATTTTGATGGTGTGGACATACTGGTAAATGGCGCCGGTGGAAATATGAAAGAGGCGACAGTATCAAGTGAACATAGTTTCTTTGAATTAGAGAAATCTGCTTTTGAGAAAATATTTTATTTGAATCTATTCGGTGGAGTTATTTTTCCTTCACAGATTTTCGGAAATGTAATGGTAAAAAATAAAAATAGCGGCTCAATAATCAATATATCTTCTATGAATGCGTATCGTCCATTAACGGGGATACCTGGATATTCAGCATCAAAAGCTTCAGTAAGTAATTTCACACAGTGGCTGGCAGTACATCTTGCTATGGAATATAAAAAAAATTTAAGAGTAAATGCTATTGCACCAGGTTTCTTTCTGACGGAGCAGTTAAAATACTTGCATTTTAATGAAGATGGGACCCTGACCGAAAGAGCAAAAAAAGTTTTGTCACATATTCCAATGGGCGACTACGGGAAAAAAGAAGACCTGATAGGCGCATGCATCTGGCTGGCATCTGATGCTTCAAGTTATGTAACCGGTATAGTCGTACCAATTGATGGGGGGTTCAATTCATATTCTGGAGTCTGAAAATTTTTATAAAATAAATGCAGCAGCAATATATTTAGAAAGGAATTAGGAGCAGAGTTATCAAGGAGATATATTAATGGAAATATCGTTAGATGGAAAAGTCATAGTAATAAATGGTGGGACCAAGGGCGTTGGGAGAGCTGCAGTGGAAGCTGTAACTGAAGCTGGTGCTGATGTAGTATTCAGTGGCAGGGATTCAAAAGATGCAGAAGAAGTGATAAAAATTGTTAAAGAAAAAAGTGATAAAGATGCAGTTTTTTCCAAAGGATGCTTAAAGGATATAAATAATTGTGAAAAACTTATTGAAACTGCCATAGAAAATTTTGGTAAATTGGATGGGTTTGTCAATTATGCAGGAATTACAAGCATATCTTCGATCACACACACTACTGAAAAATTATTTGATGATGTTTTTAGCATAAATTATAAAGCAGCCTTTTTTTGTACAAAGTTAGCAGTAGAGAAGATGATCGAAAGAGGTGGTTCAATAGTTTATATTGGTTCCGCTCATGCTTATGGAGCGGATATGGTACGAGCAGCATATGGGACCTCAAAGGGAGCGCTGCTATCTTTATCAAAACATGTATCAAAAAATTATGCGAAAAATAAAATAAGGTCAAATGTAATTACTATGGGATGGGTCATAACCCCAAATGAAATTAAGCTTGCAGAAAGTATGGGATTTAGCAGAAAATGGCTTGATGAACAGGGCAAAAGGACGGTTCCAATGGGCAGATTGCAGGTAAATGAAGATTATACGCCCTGTATAGTCTATCTATTGTCGGATCTGTCAAATCAGTTAACTGGATCAGAAATACATATCAATGGAGGCTTCTGGCCTAATTACGGACATAAGACACATGAAAAAACTTGAGAGAATATCTGATTTCAGGGCAGTATTGGGTGAATGCCCTGTATGGGATTCAGGTAGGAAGATAATATATTGGGTAGATATTATAAGTAAAAAATTATTCTCATTTAATATTGAGAATGAGATATGTTCCGTTACTTATTTTAAGAATTTTATAGGTTGCGTTGCTCTAAGGAAGAATGGCCAGTTTATAGTTGCCTCAGAAGAAGGGATACATTTTTTTGATCAGAATAATTTATCGGTTGAAAATTTGTTTAACCCGGAAGCACATCTGGAGAAAAATAGATTTAATGATGGTAAATGTGATGCCGCCGGCCGTTTTTGGGCAGGTTCTACTTCTTATGGTGAAAATGAAAAAATTGGTTCACTTTATTGTATTGATAAAGATTTAAATTACAGGAGGACTGTTACTGATGTTACTGTTTCCAATGGTATATCATGGAGTCCGGATAATAAAATACTGTATTATATTGATTCTCCTACCAGAGAGGTAAAAGCCTATGAATATGATATTAAAAATGGAGAAATCAAAAACGAGAGAGTTGTAATAAGATTTAGTGAAAAAGAAGGCTATCCTGATGGGATGACCACAGACCAGGAAGGTAAACTCTGGATTGCTAATTGGGGTGGATATAAAGTCGGAAGGTGGGATCCGGTAAATGGAAAGATGATAGAAAAAATCGATATTCCGGTTGAACGTGTTTCTTCTGTGACTTTTGGAGGACCGGGACTGGATGAGCTGTTCATCACAACTGCAGCCAAAGGTTTTAATGAGATGGATAAAAAAGTAGATGAAAATTTAAATGAGCTTGATGGAATGCTGTTTAGAATAAAAGTAGATGTATGCGGGATCGATACTTATAGATTTTATGGCTAGGAGCCTGTCCTGGGATTTTTATTGGAAAATTAACTATTTTTTTAATCCTTGTATTTTGTTGAAAGTAGAATAATTAAAAAACAGATGGTCTTGAAAGGGTCTACAATAACGGGGTTTCCAGGATGAAAGTGTATAAATATAAGAATATTTTTTATAAAAAAGAGGTATGATGGTATCATATGAAGAAATTGCCCAGATGATCGACCATTCCTTACTTAATCCTGTTCTGACCGATATAGATATTATAGAAGGTTGTAAGATTGCAAAGGATTATAAGGTCAAATCTGTCTGCTGCAGACCTTCAGACCTGGAAATAGTCAATGGCCAGCTTGCCGGCTCTGATGTTTTAATGGCTTCCGTCATAGGGTTTCCTCATGGAACAACAACTACAAGGGTAAAGGTCTTTGAAGCTAATGAGGCTATTGACAGTGGCTGTGCTGAACTTGATATGGTTTTGAATATCGGAAAACTCAGGACAGGTAATTACGAATATGTTAAAGATGATATCAAAGCTATAAATGATCTATGTCATAAAAGAGGAGTAGTCATAAAAGTCATTTTCGAAAATTGTTTTCTTGATAGCAGGCAAAAGATCGCAGCCTGTGAGATCTGTAATGAGATAAAGGTAGATTATATTAAGACATCAACCGGTTACGGCACCGCTGGAACTACAGATGAAGATCTGAAATTAATGAGAAAATATGCTGATCCTGAAATCAAGATCAAGGCTGCCGGTGGAATAAGGACTCTCGAAAGAGCAATAGAGGTCAGGAATCTGGGAGTGACGCGCTTTGGTGCTACTGCAACTGTAGGTATACTCGAACGTTTAAAATAAAGGATTTTATAGTATAATCATTATGTTTTTTTATTTTTATAAAGTATTATTTTTAAAATGAATGATTTTTTTAAAATTAGCAGGACACTAAGTTCAAAATTTCAAAATGAAATAAATATATCTATTGTCTTCAATTATCTGAGGGAAAATGGGCCTATTTCCAGGACTAAGATCTCCAAAGGTTTGGGTTTGAGTGCACCTTCGGTATCAAAAGCAATAAATAATCTGGAGAGAAAGGGATATATATTAGAAATAGGTCAGGAAAAAACCTCTGTAGGTGTAAGACCAAAATTATTAAGGATCGATAATAAGGGTTATGTCATTGGTGTAGATCTCGGTAAAAGAAAGATCAAAATAGCCCTGGTCAATCTTTATGATGGTTTCATTTTTAAATATGATGGATTTGAAGTTCCTTCAAATATAGAAGTGGATGATAAAAAAATTACCAAAGATATGATCTCATTGCTAAAATCTGTGATTACCAGAGCTGAAAATAAAAAATTGGTGGAACGTGGTAATCTTAAGGCGATATGCTTTGCCGTTTCTGCGCCTGTTTCTAGAAAAACAAAAAAAATTGTAGATATTCCATTATATGGCAACTACAGGAAAATTGATTTTGTAGATGTTTTTGGAAAGGTATTCGATGTACCGATTATTGTTGAAAATGATGTTAATTGCTCGGCTTTTGGAGAAAAGAAGGTTATAAACGACAAAGATCTGTCAGATATGATATTTATTGAAATAAGCAGAGGTATCGGTTCTGGTATTATATTAAATGGCAGAATCTTTAAAGGTTCTTATGGTACATCAGGAGAAATTGGAAATAGTATAGTAAATACTTCAAATCTAGACTTTAAGTTCAGGAATAAGGGATTTTTAGAAAAATACGCCTCTGTTGAGGGTATGAAGAAAAATGCGATAAGGGGAATCACCAATGGTAAAAAATCATTGATAACCGATCTTGCCGGTGGCGATTTAAAGAAGATAGAGACAAGGGATGTATTTCTGGCTGCGATCAAGAAGGATAAATTTGCAAAAAAGATCGTAGATAGTGCTGTAGATCTGCTATCAATAGTCATATTGAATCTGATTTTAATCATAAACCCTCAATTGGTCGTAATAGGTGGGGATATATGTAAGCTTCCGGAATCTCAAAAAATATTTTTAGATCCAATCATCAGGAAAATTAAAAATACTTTTACTTTTGATGTACCTGAATTAAGATTTTCACAGACGAATGAGGACGCAGGAGTATTTGGAGCATCTCTGATTGCTATTGAACATTTAATTTTGGAGGAATTTCCTTTCAAGATTAATTTTTAATTTCCGTATGAACTATAAGAAAGAAATAAGTTATTTTGAAATTTTTTAAGATATACAATAGCTCATTAACTTAAATATTATGAATGATTATTAAAAAATATCCAAAACTTAAAGAAAAGTTTTTTATTAACCCGACAGGGATAAGGGTCTATGAAGAAAGAAATAAAGGAAAAAGCAAGAAGAGCTTATAAGGTAGCTTATGAATATGAAAAAAATTATGGAGAATGTTCTCAGTGTACAATTAGAGCTCTGCAGGAAACTTATAATGAAATTGATAATAATATATTCCGCGCTATTGGAGGTCTTGCGGGTGGAGGAGGAAGTGAAGGAGATGGTACGTGTGGGGCTTATGCTGCCTGTTTATATTTTTTTAGCTCTAAATATGGAAGAAGATTTGAAGATCTTGATATAGACAAGGATGATACAAGGTCAGGAGGATTTAAGAATAACCTCTATTTTTTAACAGAAAGCCTGCATAAAAAATTTTTAGAAGAATATGGGACAATTATTTGTTCCCAACTCCACAGAAAGATCTTTGGTAGACCTTTTTATCACAGAGATCCTGATAATCTAAAGAAATTTGATAAAATGGGAGGGCACGAAAAGGGATGTCCTCATATTTGTGGTAATGCTGCAAAATGGACTGTTGAGATTTTTGAAAATTTCACTAACAAATAAATAAGCTGTTTGGGTTAAAGATTGTTTAATAATCTACAAACATCTATAGATATGCTATGCCAACTACTAAAAAGGGATAGGGGCAGACTATCTGAAGCTTACTTCATGTAATACCACAGGCTTTATAAGAGCAGTAGACTGCGTAGACAGGGAAGTAAGGAGTAGAAAAGGTAGTGGTCACAATCTTAAGGAGAGTTGCAGACCCTGGTGATACTCACAGAGGGCTGGTAGATGTGGCCATGGTAGAACCGGTACCCAATCATCAGGCGATAGAAGACCTTATGTTAATAATGCCTCATATCGAAGCTGCCGGGGTACTGGTTCACCTCTCTATAACCCGTGGCCGTATAATAATCCTTCTTGTAACACCAAAGGAGTCCATATCAGCAGAGAAGGCCTTAGAGTTATTTTATGCCCATCCCAGGATAAAGGTAGTAGAGATAGCAAAGGGCTTTAATTCCAATACCGCTCTATTCAGGTACGCTAGGGACAAGGGAAACAAAAGAGGGGACATGTATGAGATAGCTGTATTTAAGGAGATGGTGGCAAAATCCGGGGAAGACCTTTTCTTCACCATAAGCATACCTCAGGAAGCCGTGGTGATCCCGGAATCCATTGACGGGATAAGGAGCGACCCTTTCCATGCAAATAGAAGGCCATGAAGCCGTGGCAATCACCAACAGGTACCCTGGTATGGTATAGGTAGGGAACTATTATTATGAGATATGGTATAAAGACACTAGATGATTTTGACTTTGGGGGAAGAGCTTTATAGAGCTAATGGAGCCAATCTCCATAGAAGGTATGGGCAGGATAAATGATGCAATAGCTACTTTTATGAGGATAGATCCAAACGGCATGGGAACTGAAAAGATTAAAACCATAGTGCAATAAAGTACCATTGTACCAGATGGCATTAAATCCATAAATATTTCAGATACGGAAATAAGCTCTAAAGAGATAACCAGTGAACTTGACCGGATCCTGAACGGAGAAAGTATCGGAAGCGAGGTGAGCCTGGTATGAAGAATAAAGAGAGAAAAGAACTCATAGAAAAGATCACTAAATTTGAAAAGGAGCTAAGGCTTCCAGCGATAAGAAGGACTATAGTAGAAGAAATAGAAGAAGCAGAAAAGAAAAACCTAAGCTATGAGGATTTCTTATGTGGCCTGTTTTTAAAAGAATCTGACTTAAGGATAGAAAATGGCAAGAAAAATAGAATAAGAGCTGCAAACTTTCCATATAAAAAATTGATACTCCATCTGAGGGATTTTTCTTGTGCGCAAACTTCAAAAAGCATTGTTAAGAGATTATATTGTTGATGTTGCAAAACATTCCGGAAAAATCAAATCAGTAAAAATAGAGGCTGTTTTTAAAAATATTCCAATTCAGCTTGTAAGGGAAGCAGGAGGAATAAAAAAATTCGTTTTTAAAGGTGTTTTACCTAATACATCAAGGTATTCTATGCTTGAAGCACTTATAGAATGGCTGATAAAAGCAGGATTGGTCATAAAAATGCCAATTTGCACCAGGTCTTTATTTCCATTACAGGCTTGTTCAGAAGAAAAAAGATTTAAACTATATATGTTTGATGTAGGGATATTGGGATGTATACTTGATCTCTTACCAAAGATAATTTTCTCCTATGACTATGGTTCTTTTAAAGGATATTTTGCAGAAAATATTGTGCTTACTGAATTAACTTCTCATTTAGATAAAATAATATATTCATGGAGTAGAAATAGTTCTGAAATTGAATTTTTAATCGAGCATAATGAAGAGATTGTTCCGGTTGAGGTTAAAGCCGGAATAAATACAAAGGCAAAAAGTTTGAGAATATATATCGAAAAATATTCTCCAAAAAATGCATTATTGTTTAGTGGTCGTCCAATAATATCAAAAGATAAGATCAAAACTCAATTACCACTGTATCTGGCATCGAAATTTGATTTGATTAAATAATTTGAGACTATTCAAAAAAGAGGTTAAAAAAGAAATAAAGTATTTATATGGATAATATAGGAATGTATAAAAATAAATTTATTAATAAAAAATAAAATTACACCCTGGTACACCAGTGGGAATATTCGTCGATCTTATTCTTCACGACTTTGAAATAAAGATCCTGCAGTTTCTTTGTAACAGGTCCCATTCCGCCATCTCCAACCGTCCTTTTATCTACAGAACCTATGGGAGAGACCTGGGCTCCTGTGCCGCATAAGAAAAGTTCATCTGCAATATAGAGCTCGGTACGGTCCATCGGCCTTTCAACAACATCTATGCCTACCAATTTCTGGGCAAGTTCGATTATAGTATTTCTGGTTATGCCTTCAAGTATATCATTTGTAACAGGGGGAGTGACTAGCTTGCCGCCACGCACCATAAACACATTCATAGCGCTGCCTTCGCTGACATGTCTGCCATCTGTTGATAGCACAATAGCCTCATCATATCCATTTAAGACAGCTTCTGTCTTCTGGAGAGCGGCGTTTACATAAGAACCCGATATTTTTGCCCTGGGAGGAATGGCATTGTCTGAGAGCCTGTCCCACGATGAAGTACATACAGCTATTGCCTTATTAGTATCCAGATACATTCCCAGAGGCATTGAATAAATAAAAAGGTCCTGTTCATTCCCAATAAGCTTTGGACCGATGTTTAATCCGCTATTATAAGCAAAGGGTCTTATATATGCATCATCTATATACTGTTCTTTTTTTAGGAGTTCAAGAGTGATATCACAAAGTTCATCAACGCTGTATTTGATCTCTATCATTAATATTTTTGAATTTAATATCAGTCTCTCATAATGTTCCCTCATCCTGAAGACATAGCTGCTTTTTTCAGTATCATCCCAATAGCTTCTGATGCCTTCAAAAATTCCGGTCCCATACTGAAGGGCATGTGTCCTTATATCGATCTTTGCTTCCCCGATAGGCATTATTTTACCTTTTAAAAAAGCATATTTGGGATGCGTCATTATATCCTTTCTTGATATATAGAAATATTAATATTTTTATGATTTTAAAATTTTTTTTACAAAAAGAAAACCCCGAATTATCTTTTGCCATTGCTTACGCTTTAGGCTACTTAACATCTCGGGATCTCAACCTTAAAACTTTTCTCAGGTTCTTTTTAGAATATTGACTTACTATTTATCTTCTTTCGTTGATCTACCTCAGTCAATTCTTTAAAAGTTACCTCCTTTTTTAAGGTGAAATTAATATATCAAAAATATTCTATAATGTCAAATTTTATTTACAGATTATTTCATTTATAGGTAAATAGAAATTAATCATTTTAAAAAAATTGCTAAATAAGTCCATACTATATTGCTTTGAATTAGAAGATATGGATGATTTTAAAAAATACTGTATGGTAGAATTTTTATCCTGGAAACTTTGATTTGAAAAATGGACAGGAAATTATTTTTGTAAAAACAATAAATTAGAAGATATTAGGGATAGATTTAAAGAAAGATGATTAACCGCTATAAATTATTTTGGATCATTGATTTTTAAAAATAATATGATATAATACTAAACGTTTACGGTAAGCGTTTAGTATATAATATTATTAAATAATAACCGAAAATAGACAATATTTGATTATGGATAAAAAATTATCTATTAACAATTCCATACAAACTATCAATGAGCCATCAAAAAAAATAGAAGTTATAGATAATGTAGATATTATTGTTGTTGGCGGTGGCGTAGCAGGAGTAGCTGCAGCGATTGCAGCAAGTGGAAATGATGTAAAAGTATGTATAATAGAAAAAGAAAATTGCCTTGGAGGGCTTGCTACATTGGGTCTGGTTGCTTACTACATGCCTTTATGTGATGGAAAGGGTCATAAAGTTATTGGAGGATTGGGAGAAGAATTATTAAGGAGATCTATAAAATATGGACCAGGGAAAATACCTGATTGTTGGAAAGGGAAATCCAGCATAAAAGAGAGAATTAAAAATAGATACAAGTTATATTTTAATCCAGCTTCCTTTATGATATCACTGGAAGAGCTGGTATTGGAAAATAATATAAAATTATATTATGACACCCGTTTCTGTGATGTGGTTTTAGAAAATAATGAAATTAAGGCAATATTAATAGAAAATAAAAGTGGGAGATGTGCAATTCTTGGCAAAAATATTATTGATGCTTCGGGTGATGCAGATGTATGTTATAAAGCTGGAGAAAATGTTGTGTCTCTTAGAAATAATAGAAAATCGGGCTGGTTTTTTTCATACGATAATTCCAGGATGGAACTACATATGTTAAATGATCCTTTATATGAGAAACTTCCATCCTGTATTAAAACTTTTTCGGGAGATAACTGGCAGGATGTATCTGAAATCAGTATTCAGGGCAGAAAAATGATACTAAAGGAAATTCTGAAACTTAGAGAGAGCAACAAAGATATATATCCTGTGCTGATACCGACCATACCACAGCTTAGAATGACAAGACGGTTGAAAGGCAATTTTGAATTGGATGAGAAAGATGATAAAAAATTTTATAGAGATTCAATTGGTATGACAGGGGATTGGCGTATGCCTGGTCCAATATATTACATACCCTTTAGATGTTTGGTGGGAAATAAACTAAAAAATCTAATTACTGCCGGGCGTTGTATTTCTGTAACCAATAGTGCATGGGATATTATCAGAGCTATTCCTGCTTGTGCCGTAACAGGAGAAGCCGCTGGAACAGCAGCTTTATTATCCATAAAAAATAATAGAGATCTTTATGATATTAATATAATAACTCTTCAAAAAAAACTGAAAAAACGTAATGTCATTATTGAAAAAGAATTTGTTAATAAAAATTAAATTAATGAATCTCATAATTATATTTTAGCAAGGGGAATTTTATTAAAAATCAAAAAAATTTTATCTGTATATTACCAAAGAATTTTAAAATTTTATTAATTATATTGTATTTTTAAAAGAATATGGTATAATACAAAACGTTTACAGTAAGCGTTTAGCATAATGACATAATAAAGAAATGAAGAATATTACAATCAAAGACATAGCAAGAGAAGCAAAAGTATCCACCTGTACAGTTTCTCATGCCTTAAATGATACAAGATACGTAAAAAAAGAAACAAAAGAAAGAATAAAAAAAATAGTAAAAAAATATGGTTATAGGCCCAGTTATGTTGCAAGTGCTATGGTAACCGGTAGAACCAGATCAGTTGCTATAATAGTACCAAGCTTAAAAGAGCCATCAGTTATAGAAATTGTTAATAGTGTAGAAATGAAGCTTTCTGAACATGGATATAGTTTGAATATTTATGATACTGGTGGAAACTTTGAGAGAGAATTAGAAATAATTGAGATAATTAATAGGAGAACAATTGATGGAGTAATTGCTTTTGGTATAAATGAAGGCAAAGAAAATAAAATAATAATTCAAGAATTGGATAAAAGAAAAATCCCCTTAGTTTTTGTAGTCGGATATGTTTTCAACAGCGATGTTCCATATGTAGCTATAGATGATTATAAGGGCGGAAAAATCACTGCAGAATATTTATTAAGTAAAAATCATAAAAGTTTTGGATTAGTTTTTTATGATTCAAAAATTAATATTTTTAAGGAAAGAAAGAAAGGATTTTTAGAAATTTTAAAAAAGAATGGCCTGTGTGCTAATTTTATACTGGAGTTACCAGCTGATATTACATTAGTTAAGGATAAAATTATTGAAAATAAAGATATTATTCTGTCCAGTGATGTATCAGCTGTTTTTGCTTCAACCGATATGATTGCAATTTATTTATTAGATTTATATCGTGACAATAATATTAAAATTCCAGAAGAAGTTTCCTTAATAGGGTTTGATAATATCATTTATTCTGGGCTGGTAAGTCCAAAATTAACCACGATTGATTATCATCAGAGCGAAATTGGAGCTCTGGCGGTTGAGAATTTGATTAATAAAATAGAAAAAAATAAATTTTTAAAAAAGAAAATAGTAATAGATCCTAATATTATTGAGCGAGAGTCAGTTAAAGGTTTATAAAATAGGACATTTATCTTTAGAGAAGAAAATTTTTATTAAGAGTTCTGTAAGTTTAAATATAAAAATAATTATTAACACTTAGAAGATAAAATTATGATTTACTCACTTCTAATAGAAGGAATTACAGTTGGTTCGATTTATGCTATTGCAGCTATTGGTTTCGTTATGCTCTTCAGGTCCACGGGTAGCATAAACTTTGCTCATGGAGATACCATGATGCTGTCAACTTTTGTCGCTTATGCACTTTTAGTTCAATTCAGGCTTCCCTTGATCATTGCAATATTTGGTACGTTACTCTTTGCAGGTCTTCTTGGAATTATTGTAGAAAAGGTAATAATCAAGCCATTAATTGATAAATCACACAGCGGGGTAATCATAGCAACTCTGGGTCTGGCTTTTATTTTTCAAGGAGTAGCAGGAATAATATGGAGTGACAAAGTTTATCCCTTTCCTAAAATATTTGAAGGTGATTTAATATATATAAAAGATATTGCTATTGCTCCACAAAGTATAGGGATTGTAATTTCATCTGTAATTATTATCGCGCTGCTTTATTTTTTCCTGAACCATACAAAGATCGGAACAGGTCTTCGAGCTGTTACCCAGAATAAAGAAGCTGCTGCCCTGATGGGTATCAAGCTAAGCGGCATGTATTCTATTTCCTGGGCAATAGCTGGAGCACTGGCAGCAATAGCTGGATTGCTTTTAGCTCCTACATTGTTTTTAAGCACTGGAATGGGTTCTATTACATTTACTGCAATAATTGCTTCGATTATTGGCGGTTTTGGAAATATTTTTGGAGCAGTAATCGGAGGATATCTTTTAGGTATTCTGCAAACAGTCTTACCATTATATATCCCAACTGAATTACAAAGTCTGATACCATTTGTATTACTTATGTTAGTACTATTTATTAAACCTACTGGTATTCTGGGGAAAAGAACAATAAAGAAGGTTTGATTGTAAAATGAGAAAATTTTCATCAAAAATATCAACAAAAATAAAGTTATTAATTCCAATTATATTAATGATTTTGTATTTAATCTCACCTCTTTTTCTAAGAGAATATTTTCTTTACCTTTTAACCTTTATGTCAATTACATTTATTATAGTACAGGGACTAAATGTAATGCTTGGCTTAACAGGATTGTTTTCCTTTGGTCAAGCAGGATTTGTAGCTTTTGGCGCTTATCTGGGTGCAATTGTGGTCAAGAATATTCCGTGGATGCCTTTTCCAGCAGTTTTGTTAATAGTCTGTATCGGCTCAGTAATTTTAGGGGTAATAATCGGATTTCCATGTCTGAGGCTTAGTGGATTTTATCTGGCTATGGCAACTTTTG
>Ga0255371_10027_pt1 | contig 22057 bp, 19 predicted proteins | sample ANMaggSSYBR01I12_FD_182097 | JGI IMG/M metagenome (GOLD analysis project Ga0255371, IMG submission 182097) | Sediment cell enrichment communities from methane seep in Santa Monica Basin, California, United Staets - ANME aggregate JGI... | ecosystem: Environmental > Aquatic > Marine > Cold seeps >...
ATTGGAAGAGCCGCTATAGGCAATCCATGGATTTTTGCTCAGGTATTAGCACGTTTCAGAGGGGATGAAACGCTTTGTATAGATTTTGAACAACGCTTTAAAGTTATGGTCAAATATGTTCATGAGTCAGTAAGATACTTTGGAGAAAAACGCGCATGTGCTATGATGCGCAGCCGGCTTGGGTGGTTTGTTAAAGGATTAAAGTACAGCAGTAAATTCCGTGAATCGATAAAGACGATTTCATCAGAAGATGAAGCCATGGATATTTTAAAATCATATATGAGATTTTTAGGTTACGAGTAACATTCAGGTTTTTGAAAATATATCCGCTTCAGGTGTGATACATTCAAACCATGAAAAACTCACGCATAAGACATCATAAAAAACTTGACTTTAACTATCAGAAAATGTAATAATGTAAATGTAATAATGTTAAAATAACGTGTTGCTTTTGCCTTGTACATGTACAAATTATTAGAAAACAATTTCATATCAGTCACCCATAAAAAGTTCAAAGTCTTTTGAATGGCCATTGAAAGACTTTTTCTTGGCTATTTGATTTATTGTCTGTTAATTTAATTAAGGAGGAAGGCATGAAGAAAAACTTGGAACATAAAATTGAAGAAGACGTCGAGAAATTCAATCAAAAGCAACCTTACGAAAAACCGAAACTGGAGGAACACGATCCGTTGGAAGAATCAACCGCATACGTATACTACTATTACAATTGGTAAGCACGATTTATACTTAATTTTGGCTCAACCGGAACTGGTGTGATGACTAACACCGTCAACCGGAATCAATGTGGTCAATGAAATCAAGCCGTTACGCAAACTATTGTTAAGATATCAATCTTTTAACGATGGTATTAAGAGCAAAAAAAAATGGCACTTTTTGATTTTGATATAACTGCTTGTAAAACAACGCAAAAATGGCAAAAAGAAAGTTATTTTACCACACCAGTTCCGGCAGTCCCTACAAAACAGTGCGGGTCAATAATTTCAATAAGTTAGATATCATGTCTTCTGGCAGCACATAGTGAAAAATCAGGTGTTTACAAAGTAAAATAGGGCAGTATTCCCAAACCTGCACTGCTTTGTAGGGACTACCCCAGTTCCGGTTGATCCTTAATTTTTTCCTATCTCCTGTTAAGGGAGCCTCTTGCAGAAACACATGAAGCCACATTGCGCGCACTATATATGGCATAGAGGCGTGGACTGTAGCACATTATGTAGTAGTGCATTATCGATCGGCGTTGTTTCTGCAAAAGGCTCAAGGGGATAGAAAAAAATTTTTGGTGTTTTTATTGCTGGGTATCTGGTTTTGGAGTAATTTTTTTATTGGATGGAGTCGCTTTTGCGGAGTTACCAAAACTATTCGTCTTGCCTGTCGTTTGGCGCGGGCGTTTCCATTGCGGAAAGGGTTGCTTGATAGATTTTCAAGGAAGGTCGATCTACTCCTTTGCCGTCTCCCATTTCTTTTTCTGGATAAAAAACAAGGTTGCCTTATCCGAGGATTTTTACTATACTTCTACGGAAAAAGGCTGGGTATAAATGTCTGCCTTCACTTCGGCAGTCGGTGGGAGCAGGGAAAGCTAAGGAATCATTGCTGGATAGTTCAACAAGGAGTCGTCTGTTACGAAGTTGAGGAAGTTATAAGAAATTATGTTACGATTATTGAATACTGTTAGGGGATAGTCATGTCATATTCGTTATCAAAAGAATATGTGTGGAAGGAAGTCGGAGACCAGGTCGTTGTTCTCCATATTGAGACGGGACGTTATTATTCGCTTAATAACCCAGGCAGCTTGATTTGGAAAGGACTTATGGAAGGGGTTGCTCAGGACCGGATCATTGAGCGGCTTTGCTCCATTTTCGATGTGGATAAATCGACTGCTAAAAAGGATACCGAAGAAATGATCTGTGATCTTCTGACCAAAGAAGCTATCATAAACGATCAGCCCTTGTGAGATAAAAGGACTAAATGTTACGCGTTGTCTTTTTTGGTATGGATCTCAATGTTCTGGATGAATTGAGATCTTGTTCCGTCCACTTGATAGGAGCCTATCTCCCACCTGCATTGTATTGGATTCGTAAACGTTTCGCCTCACTACTAAGACTCCACCCACGGATTCTTAAAAAATGTTTTGGAACTGTTGCGGTTTATGGACATCTATCCGATTTTCTTGTAAAATATAATATCACGGCTCTGCAGAGTTCCGATATTAATGGCTCTGAATTTCTGCAAACTTTAACCAGAATAAAACCTGATTTGGGCATCGTGTCCAATTTTGGTCAGATCCTTGGTGATCGGTTGCTTAGCATTCCCAAGTACGGCTTTATTAATTTCCATCCCTCGTTATTACCTCGCTACCGTGGTCCCTCTCCCTTAGAACACATTCTGCTTAACAATGAAATAAGTTCCGGCGCAACCTGGCACCGTATGACGAAAAAAATCGATCAAGGAGATATTCTGGCGCAGGAGACCTTTCCCATCAAATTACAATACACCTTGAGAGATCTGGGAGCAAAATCATTAGTTCTCGCTATCAGAATGCTCGGTCCTTTATTGAAGGATATTGAAGAAGGGAGAGCACAAGCGCAACCGCAAAATGAAGCTGATGCTACTTACTACCCGAAGTTGACGAAAGAAGAAAAGAAACAGCTCGAAGAAATGGAAAAGCTTTTTTAAGATGAAAAAACATAGCTTCTATCTTGAACTGGGCGCCGCCGGTATTTGCTTGAATTTTTCCTGCAGCCGTTTTGCCGCACAGGCTCGGCAGCACATTTTTCTCTCCAACGACTTTAACGGTCGAACAGTGGGTAGCATTGAATACATGGAAGATAACTCTGTATCCCGGATGATTCGGGTTCCATGCAAGCCCAACGTGGTACACATAGCTAAGGAAGACTTGGACAAAGGGCATCAAACGATACTCCTGCGGATGTTTGATAAATACACAATTGCCCTCGACGTTCAAGAAGATAGGGTAACCGTTCGTTACCCCTCCGATGCCCCCTTAAGGCTCATGCTTGATGATGTGCTCCAGGCCGCTCTACAGCCGATTCTTGACAGGCAAGGGGGGTTCATTTTACACGGCTCCTGTATGGTCTATAAAGGGATCGCTATTGTTTTTATGGGAAATTCCGGCGCTGGAAAATCCACAACAGCTTTTAACTTAATCCGTTTTGGATTCCACTGCTATGCGGATGATGCTGTGTTGGTTACTCCTGTGGGCGATGCCCTCTGGGTTTGGCCTCTGGCCCGGGAATTTTCCATTCGTCCTCTTTCATTCAGATTGTTTCGTGAACATGGTGTTAGGATCGGTGACTACAAGAAAGATGGAGAAAAATATTATTTCAATCAAGGTTTTGGAAAATATTCTGGCGCAATTCTAAAACACATCTGCTTTGTTGAAGTGAGCGGTGAAGCTGAAACGGACATCTCCTGCCTTACTCCTGAGGAAACCCTGCAAATACTGCTTCAAGAAAACAGACATTTTTCTTTTATGGGACGTCAATCTGCGAGGGTTTATTCCAAAATTTTGGCGCAAAAGGTCCCGATGCCTCTTAGGGCATGTGTTGGGATAGATTTGGATTCCCAGGGCAGTGCTTTAAAAGATGTTGTCATAGAGCATGTTCCGCCTTCAGCGGAAAAATGCTCGGCATCAAGTTTTGATGTCGGCCGTAAACAAAAGATGGCTCTGATTCGGCGGGTATGGTCCAACGCCGGACAGGAACCCCTGGAGGAACTCATTCCTTTGTTGGGAGATTTTGACCTCAAGGTATTCACTTTGGCGCTTGGATTTTTTCAAACATACCCTTTTGCCCATATTGAACCTGTAGAGGCACCTTTTTCCAATGGTATTATTCCCCAAAAATTCGAGGCTTCCTGGCTGCGGGCTGCCAATTGGGTTGAAGGATGCCGAAAACTGTTATCGCTTACAGGCGTTGAAGTCTTGGAGCGCTTTGCTTTAGCATGGATTAAGTCAGCTCCATTTATTTATCCGTTTTTGAAAGTTTTGACGTCTCTTGACCCTGAAAAATCTGAACAGGTTGAAAAAGCATGGAATCTCTATAAGGGAGAAAACGCTAAATCCAACAATAACGACAGTAAGCGTATCAAAATCCACCTGTCAAATTTTCAGAACGTTTTTGCACGGTCAAATCCGGCGTTTCAAGACTGGCGCAGTTCCCTTCTTTCGTCCAAAAACGAAACATCTCATCTCTACTGTTGGATTACACAGGGCGAACACTTGGGCCGTAAGGATATGCTGGCGCTATTTAAAATTATCAGAAAAATTCCCATGTTGACCGTGATCCCTGTGGGACTCAATAATAAAGATATTTTCACCACGCCAATCGAATTCGTACAATTTGCATTGGAATGTGGTCTTAGGCCAAAAATCTCCAGGCTCACCCCTCTTTGTCGTCTTAGTGATGAAGATGCTAATTTTCTTCTTAATGCCGGGGCGTTCGAAAGGAGAACAAGGGAAGGAGAGGTTCGTTTGCCTGATAACAATACGTTCTGGCTGGAAAAACCGTATTCTGCTTGCAAGTCTTGTGGTTTTTATTCGCTTGGCTTTTGCCGGGGTGGGTTTTTTTTGACCGAGCCCTAAAGGAAGGTCTTATTACAATGGCGAATGTTCTATTCACTACTTACTGCAACAGAAACTGTTGTTACTGTTTTGCCAGGGATAAAGTTGATCTCGGACAGGAGCGAGGAGATCCCTCTAAGAATTTAAGCATGGAAGGCCTGGAAAAAATTATTCGCTTCTATCAGCGAAGTCAGTTGACACGTTTCGTGGTGCTCGGGGGAGAACCTACCCTGCATCCTGCTTTTAATCAGATGATTAACCGCATACTTACGGAGCGAGATTTTAAATCAATAATGATTTTCACAAACGGACTTATGCCTGAAAATGTACTGGCCTATCTTTCCGGCAATCCTGATCCCAGGCTTCGGATAGCCCTTAATCTCAACGCTTCAGACGACTATATCGGTTCACAATGGCTTCGCATAAACGAAACCTTGAAGGCATTGACAACAAAAGTTGGTTTGGGAATCAACGTTTATAAGCCTGGCCAAGACTACAATTATCTCATTGACGCTATCAAACAGCACAATTTGTCTCGTCACATAAGGGTTGGTTTGACCCAGCCAGTGATTGGGTCAAAGAACATTTATGCGCTTGAAAATGATTTTCCCGTCATTGCAGAAGACCTGCTCAGTTTCGCCGAAAAAGCCTATCACAACGATATTGATTTTTCATTTGATTGTGGTTTTCGATTCTGTATGTTTACCCTGGAACAGCACAAAGAACTGTTGCGCTTCGGGATAAAGTTTAAATCGGTCTGTTCTCCGATTATTGATATTGGACCGGATCTCAGTATTTGGCGTTGTTTTCCTCTACTCAACGATGTTTGTGGGCACTTGGCGGATTTTAGAACCAAGAATCAAATTATTGATTTTTATAATGAAAAATACAAGCATTTTATGCCCATGGGTAATAAACTGGAGTGTCCTCAATGCCGCTATCGAACAAACAACCTTTGTGACGGTGGCTGTCTGTCGCGGACATTGAATTCATTCCATCGTTAAATTTGTCACCATGATAACTCACGCGTTTTACACATGATTTCCCAACGAAAAATCGTAAAAAGATGGTATCGCGAATGCAGGCTGAGATTTCGGTATCTCAGTCGTATCATACGAGCAAAGACGCTACACGTCTTTTTAAGGTTATGCCTATCTTTCTTTGCATTGGAAAAGCGTTTTAATCCTGTGGTTAAAGATCAGAAAAAAAGAATTCTCATCATTGTCGTCGGCGGGCTGGGTGACTGTCTGCTTTTCGACCCTCTTTTTTGGCGTCTCAAGGAAAAATGGCCCGGCTCCAGGATCGACGTACTGACCGGATGCTTCGAAGATATGTGGGAAAGACTCGAATCCGTGGACAACCTCATGTTTTTTACTCCGGATAAGCTCAAAACCCCGTGGGCATATGCATCGTTATTTCGGATAATTTATCGGAAGAGTTACGACATCGTGGCTGAGGGCATTGCAATGTTTCCCATGAGAGGAATTTATCCGGTTTTCACATCTCTTGTTTTCGAAGCAAGCCAGTCTCCTATACGCATCGGAAGAAAAAACACAGGCAGTTATGCCCTGCTGTGCCCTATAGATCGTGGCTTTATCGGTTGTAATGAAATGTCGAAAATGGCCAAAATTAAGACTGAACAAAATAAAGCTCCGGAAAATCCTTACCTTACTCATATCATCGACATATCTCCTCCTGACCGGCGGCAATATCACGAAAGTGCGCAAATTTTTAGGTCTTTAGGTCTTTCATATCACCGGAAAAATAACGAACCCCGACTCCGGCCCAACCCATCTTTGAACAAGTGGGCTGAGAAGTTACTCCGGTCTCAATGGGCATCAAATGATGATATTATCGTGGGATTCACCATGGAAACTACGCGCAGGATAAAGTCTTGGCCGATGGAAAACTTTGTATCCGTCCTGCAATGTGGAGTCAGTAACAAAATAAAATTTGTAATGATAGGTCTTGCGCAGCAGCCATCAACTTCTCCATTTAATAAATTTCCGGAAGAAAACCTGCTCGATCTCTCGGGCAAGACAAAGCTAGGCGAAATGATCGCTATTATTAATCAGTGCAACGTTTTTTTCTCGTGTGACACCGGCCCGTCGCATATTGCCCAAGCCTGTCGGGTCCCGACCATCGTTCTGTTTGGACCGTCTAACGAAATGGAATTTGGCCCGTTTGACCGCGAACTGCATACTCTGATACTGCCGCCCGGTGATCTGAGATGCAGGCCCTGTGTTCTAGGACCGTGTATTAAAGGAAAGAGTTGCGTTCATTCCATCTCTCCCGAGATAGTGTATCAAGAGCTGATGCAAAAGGTCAGGCAATTCCCGACCATCCAACACAAACCTGCGCCACAGTTCACGAAACAGCCAACCGTGCTTTGCGTAATATAGGAATATTGAGACCGTGACCGAAAAAGGGACAAAAAATCAGGACATTAACGTAAAGACGATGAAAGGATTCAAGGAAGTCTCGCCTGAATACAAAGCAATTTCCAGGAAAGAGGTTTTCCGTGAATTCTGGGCCAGCGCTCGTTCTCAAAAACGAATTTTTCTTCTTCTTCTTTTTTTTGTAGTCTTGCAGGGGGGAGTAGTCGGAGGGAGCATCTGGCTGGTCAAAACCGCCTTGGACCTTTTCTTCGAAAATAAAGATCCCAAGGGGGCGCTTTTTCTGATCGGTGCATTGTTCATGGCCACCGTTATGAAAAACTCACTGGAATTTTTATTCAACTGGAAAAAGATGCTGACCATTGGTCGTATTCGTGATGAATTGGTGGTCAAGGCATTTCGCGATCTTATATACAATCCTTTTCATTTTCACATAAGAGAACGCGACCGAAAAAAGTATGCGTGGGTGCTCAATGATGCCACGAGTTTTATTGAATCGGTTTTCAGCATGTTCAATTCCTGGGTTAAACAGCCCTTTATGCTGGCCAGCACTATTTGTGCACTCATGATTATCGCCCCTTTCCTTACACTGGTGGGAATCGTTTTGATTCCCCTGGGCATTCCATGCGTCCTTTTCTTCAAACGCAAAACAAAGGAATTTATCGCACAGCGCAGAATGCTGTTAGGGATAGTGGAAGAAATGGTGTCTGAAACCATCCGTGGCATCCGAATTGTTAAAGTATTTGGTTTGGAAGAAAGAGAAGTCAAAAGACTGCAACAAACCGTGAGTCAGCAAAGGAATATCAGTGAGAGGAACGCCTTTTTTGTTGGTCTTATGTCGCCTGTCTCGGAGTTTTTGGGACTTTTTGGCCTCTCAGTGATTATTTTCGTCGGAAGTCAGGACATACTTTCCGGCGCTTTCACCACCGGAACATTTTTTGTATTTATAATGTCATTCCTAAACATCTACCGCCCGTTAAAAGACGTTTCCAATGGTATTATGAAATATCAGTTGGCGCTTGACTCGGGACGTCGGCTTATTATTCTCCGGCAGAACGCCCTAAAAGAACGGAAAAAAATCGGTACGGTTCCGATAGAACACTTCAAGGATCTACGCATTGAAAAACTATGGTTTTCCTATGCCGAGAAACCTAAAATAGACGACGAATATATCCTGCGCAACCTGACATTCACGATCCGCAGGGGAGAAACGGTGGCCATCGTAGGGGCGACAGGTGCAGGCAAAAGCACGCTGTGTGATCTGATTGTCCGGCTTTACCGGCCACAGCGGGGCACGGCTTGCGTTAACGGAATACCGTTGGATCGGATTGAAAATCAAAGTTGCAAAAAGATTTTTTCTCTATGCTCCCAGGAAACGATTGTTTTTAACAATACGCTCCTTGAAGATATAAGAATCGCCCGGCCCGAGGCGTCGCGCGAGGAGGTTCTGACGATCTCAAAAGCTGTTGGGTTAACTTCCTACATGAATTCCCTCAACCGGGGTTTGGATACCTGGATTGGGGACCGTGGTGTTCACTGTTCGGGAGGGCAGCGTCAGCTTATTGCCTTAGCCAGGGCTCTCCTGCAAAAACCGGAGGTTCTGATATTGGATGAAGCCATGTCGGGAGTTGACGTGGAAATGGCCCGAATGATCTGGCAAAACATCCGGGAAGGGCTTCCGGGTTGCACCATCCTGGTGATTTCGCATCACTGGCACCTCATTAAGCATTGCGACAGGGTGGTGGTGCTTTCAGAAGGCCGTATCGTCAAGGATACACCCGTAGAAGCTATTGAAGACAAAGACCGGTTTTTCCGCGAATTCCATCTAGAAAAGGACAACTCCGTAAAAGAAATTCACGTCGAATAATAGCTTTTCTTAACCTACAGAAAAAGTTTAGTTTTATCAGCGCGTTTTTCCCGCTCCACAGCTCTCACACTCATAAATTGCGTGACTTTCCCAATAGCACTCTTCTGACTGTATTGTTATTCATACCGAAACTTTTACTTTTCCCCCTATCTCTACTTTAGTATATCTATGAAAAACGATAAGTTTATAGTATAGGAATTTCCATTTTTTAGTGAGTAATACCAAATAGTTGTTGAGAACAGGATGTCATATATGTAAAACAAAATGGTATGAAAGTGCCATCAAACCCAAAAATTGATAAAGCAATCTTTCAAACAATTTTTATAGATCATTGGGATTCTTTTAAGAAAAATAATCCTAAATATGATACTCCCCAATATGATGTGCCAGTCCAGAAGATGCTTGGTTGCGGTAAGGAAAGTGGCGGTTATAGTGAATATAGATGTGTGTATTGCGGTTTTGATGTTCTCCGCATAGGTTTTAGTTGTAAAAGTTGTTTTTGTTTATCCTGCTCCAAACTGTATGTTGATGAATTTGTAGCCCAGGTAAGCCGGATGCTTCATCCGGGTGTGGTTTACAGACATATTGTGTTAACGATACCTGAGCAATTGAGACAAGTTTTTTAAGGTGTTCGTGATAATGGTGATTTGTTGTCGGCTATGATGAAGAGTGGTCATGAGTGTTTAGAGGATGTAGTTTCAACTGTTCTTGTTATTTACTGGTTTATTTTACACAAAAAATGCCTTTTTTTTTCAAATTAAAATGACCAACCTCATAAATTTATCACAATATTTTAATCAAGTTTTTAACATCAACTCAGCAGGATTATTATTAAGATTTAAAAATGGATAGTCAGAATTATTTAACATTAATTTCGTTTTTGATGATCCGGCCTATATTATGTAAACTTTTCCAAATTAATTCTTCCAAATTAGTTTAATTTCCAATATAAATGACTTATAGTGCACATAGGGAATGAATAGAAATTTGCAAAATATCAACTTTTATTCAAGCTTTCCTGCCTATGCCTTAAAAAACCCATTAGTAGGAGCAAAGCAACCACTTCTTTTTGTACAAAATAATCAGGAAATTTAAGCCAAGATAAAGAGGCAATCAACACCACGGCCCTTAGTGCGTAATCTTTCAGATATGATCCTCTTCTATGAGGTTAATGTCCCAGTCAGTTAAAAATCTCATATATTCACCGCCGATGCCTGTGATGCGTTTATATCGCGAACAATAATATTCCCTGCAACCTATGGGGCGTCGATCATAAATAGTACACTTCCCGGCTATGTTTAAATAGGGACACGCGTATACTTTTTGACCGCTCTTAAGGTTAATCTCGACCGACACGCCTGTCTCGGGATATCTCCCGCAGCAGATGTACAGCTTGTCGTCAATCGTGCATTCATCACAGTGATCCATTTTAACCCTTATCAAAAGTCAAGTTACATCGCAGACAGGTCAAGAACGATAGTATAAATTGCATCTGATTGACTTGCCTGAGCATATATGTGTATACAGGTCTAACATATTGACATCATTGCCCCACATTTTTAATAATGTCAATAATCTTTAAGCCCTGCCATTCTTGTATCAGCATGGCATCAATAAACAGACATATTTGCCGGTTTGTTAAACAAATGCTTAATGGTCTATATTAACTAATTACGAGGGAGAAAAAACGTATCTACTACCGATGATCAAATTTTAATAAATGTCACCATTCATATGTCGACCTCAACACTTCAAAAAATCGTTGAAAATGGGAAAAATTGCAGAAACAGCTATGTTTCGCTATAAGACCATTATCGGAGGCTGATTGCGGGCGCTAAATTTTGAAAGTCAAAAGACAGAAGCAAAAGTAGGCATTGCAGTAATCAATAATAATGATAAATTTTGGAATGCCCGTTTTATTCAGGGCATAAATCAGATCAAACAAAGGGAGAGGCGTCTTCGAAATTTGATTCATGCAACAATGCCGGTGCGAATGAAAGACGCGCCATGGATCTGGTTGAACAGTACGCTATTGAGAAAGTGAAGATATAAATGTCAACATCATCTGCGGGCCAGGGGCCGAGGATTTCAATGATTATTCCTGGATGGAACGAAAATCAAAATATATTGAATTGTATAAAGTCTCTAAAAAGGCAGACTTATCATAATTTTAATATATTCATGATTCTTGGTGGTCAGGATAAAAAGATCATAGAAAAAGCAAAGAACCTTGGATGGTCCCAATTAATTGTGCTTGATCAGATTGAGCCCAATAAGATGAAAGCCTATAATATTGCCATTGAACATTCTAATCTGGGCGACATCCTGGTATTCTCCGATATGGATTGTGAATTTCCTGAGAACTTTTTAAATCTTTATATAGATGCTTTCGCGGATAAAGAAAAGAATATTTTAACCGGAAGGGTATGCCCTGACCATCGGGGCAAGAGTTTTATTGATCGTTATCATCGCAATTTTGAAGAAAAAATTGCTCCCAAAACAGCAAAAATAATTAAATCAATTGTTGGCGCGAATTTTGCTGTTAGAAAAAGATTTTTCTTGAATATTTTTGACCGATTTGATGAAACCATTGCTATTGGCACTGACAAAGCGATTACAAAACGGATGAATGAAATCAGTGAACCCATCTATTTCGATCCAGCTATTATTGTTTATACAAAATTTTTTTCCGCAGGGTTGATAAAATATTTTAAACAGCAGACGCGATGGATTCGTATACGCGTGCTGAGGAACAGAAAATCCAATAAAAAAGCGTTCAGGTTAAGCCTGATGGCTTTATTGATCCCCTGGTTAATGTGCTTCATTTTTCCAATTAGTATTCTTCTTTCAAAACATATTTTTGAAGATCAATTTTTGTGGGGGTGGTATTTTGTTATTTATGCCTGGATCGTCCTTTTGATACATTCATGGTTGAAACGGTATAAAATATTGCGAGGTGTTAAGGGGAAATTATTGGACGATGCGATGGCGGCTTCATGTATGTTAATGATTCATTACAGCATTAATATGATTGCAAGCCTTCAGCTTCTTTTTAAAAAATATCGGTTTCGATGGTAGTTGCGTGATATTTCATATTTTTTAAAATCATTGGTCATTTTGATGTTTATACGATAAGGATGATCATTTTTAAATGGTATTTTATAATGGCTTCAAACACGATAAACACAACAAATAAAAACTCAAAAAAAAGGCGCTTTTTTTATATTTTGCTTTTAGCGCTGCTTTTTGGCGGGATTCTTTTTGTGCTCAAAATGCTGTATGGCTACGGAGGTCAATACGGCGTTGGTGCAGTACCAGATAGAATACTACTTAGCTGGGTCAATGACCCATCAACAAGTATGGCAGTGACATGGCGATGCAGAATAGGCGCGGGAGACGGAAAGGTACAGTTTGCGAAATCTTCTAAAGGCCCCGATCTTAAAAACTCGACATACGAGATCATTGCCGAAAAACAACTATTAACATCAATTTCCGGACTGGCTTACTACTACTCGGCAAATATTAATGGACTTGAACCGGAGACAACCTATGCATATCGTGTTGGCAACGAACACCAATGGAGTGAATGGAATTACTTCATAACCGCAAGCAATGAAAAAAAACCTTTTAGCTTTATTTTTATGGGAGATATTCAAAATGACATCCGCAGTATATGGTCAAGAGTTGTCAGAAAAGCCTATAGCGATGAACCTAATGCGGCATTCATATTATACTTAGGAGACATTGTCTCCCGATGTAAAGATGCGAAATGGGGAGAGTGGTTCTATGCAACAGGATTCATACATAAAATGATTCCATGTGTGGCGACCCCAGGCAATCATGAATATGACAAAGGAAAGATATGTAAACATTGGCCAAAGATTTTTGAGTTCCCCAAAAACGGTCCGAAAGGATTTGAAGATTTAACCTATTACATAGACTATCAGAGCGTACGTATAATTTCGCTTGATTCCAACGCCAAGCTGGAACCACAGACGATATGGCTTCGCAATGTATTAAAAGAAAACGATAATCAATGGACAATCATTGCTTTTCACCATCCCGTCTATTTCGTATCAAAAAGCAGGGATCGGCGGAAATCCAGAAATACATGGATACCTCTTTTCGAAGAATTTGGCGTCGATCTCGTATTGCAGGGACACGATCATGCTTATATAAGAACCAATCTTGTAAAAAGTCGGAACAATAAATTTAATGACCTAAAATCGAACATGGATGAAGGGACCATATACGTTGTCTCCGTGAGCGGTTCCAAAATGTATCCAACCGTGGCCAACAATGCAATAATGCACAGAACTGCCGCTAACACGCAGCTTTATCAGATAATCAGTGTCGATAACAATACACTGCATTTTGAGGCGAAAACTGCGGACGGTGAAATTTATGACGCTTTTACATTGACCAAACAATCTAATGGAAAAAAAAATCTTACGAATGAAATCCCAGACATACCTGAGAGAAAGTAGCGATTGGCACCTAATTTAGGGCGGATTTGATTTTCCATTGGTGTGTTTGAATGTAATAGAAAATTATTATGCGAGCAAAAAAAGAATATTCTCTTGTGGCCTTAGGTCATTTGATAAGCAGAGTTGAATCTTTTGTCAACGGGGAAGAATCTCCGGCGAATAGGTTCATATTACTTAATAAATCGGTAAAATATTTAAATTTAAGATCTCTTAAAAAAGCCATTGTTGACAAGTGGGACCCCGGATTTAAAAATGCGTATATGAAATTATATCCTGATAGCCCCAAAGCCGCTTTGCGAATGTTGTATGGATCGGTATTTAAAAGGGTTGAATTTTTTTCCAGCGCGGATGTTATTGTCATAAAAGCCAATATAAGCCTGTTTTATCTTGCCAAGGGTATTCGTATAAAACTGTTTATGCCGGGCGGCGTCAGGTCACTGGTTGAGTTCAAAAATGAAATTGATATTCGGAAAAAAATTGAAAGTTCCGAATTGATCCATGTGCCGAGGCTGTTGAGCAGTAACTTGGAGAGTGAGCCTTTTTTTTTCGCTGATGAGATAATATATGGAGACTTGTTGTCTTCAGACAATCCCCAAACCCCGTCAGTATTCAAAATGATCATTCCACGGATATGGCAATTTTATCAATCAAACGGTATCGATTGGCTTACGCTGAAAGAGAAAGGAATCAATCTCAAGGATAAAATTGAAGCGTATAAATCCGCAATTGACAAAGGGAAGCGACAGGGACCTGAGTTGGATTTGGACAGAATCGAAACATTCGGTGACAGGTTGATTCCAAACTCACTTATTCACGGTGATCTAAGCATTAAGAATATTCTTGTCACTTCAAATAAAAATTATCTTACTGACTGGGAGACATCCCGGCGTGATTTTATTATTTTTGATTTTCTCAGAATATTACTTAACAAAAAATGGCAACTGCATGATGATATTGATCGACTCATGTGCTTGGAAATAGAAAATCGGTTCGGTAGTGACAAAAAGGCTGTTCTTTCCTTGTCTGAACAAATAATGTTGGCCTATTTTCTTCGCAAAACCGAGCAGCTTACCAACACGGATTGATTCACTCCCCCTTAGGCGTTGGTCATCAATTTGACAATGATTAAAAATCATTACCTAATTTTTCTAAATATTGAAGGTGTCTTAGGATGATCGGAAGTCAACAAGTCCCCCAAAATTATTTCGTCAACAAAGAAATACGGCTCGCTGCTTAAGTTGCTGCTTAGCGGCTTTGGGACAGGTAATAGCCCGGATTCCTCAATTTTTTCCTGATAATAAATTCATTCTTGAACTCAGGCAATGATCTTGTTCCACCCGGCATGAATACTTTTACGCGAATACCTTTGTCAAAATAGAACTGACTTATGTTCGTCCTTATCATAATGATATCTGCGGATGAAGGAAATTTAACTTTTTTAAAAATAGACTGATACAACATTCTAAATGCGCTTTTCACACGAACGGGATGTAAGCTCAGATGGACATTTCTAACTCCAGGATCCCATTTCTTAATAATAGATTTTTTGAGAGAATCCAAGTTTAAGAACCTAAACGATTTATGCAAGAAAATAAATTTATTCACGGGAGGTTCTTTCTCGTTTATAAGAGATTCAACTTTACCTATCAAATTGCCTAAATCCAAAAGAGAGAAATCTTTTTTTTCTTTCATGCGGGCCTTGCAAAAATGATTTTTTTGCTATTTTTTAGTCTAAACAGTTACTTGCAAAATCTTTGTCGATTTTCCATGAACGCATACAATTCGTAGATGCATCTTTTTGTTTTCCATTAATGGCACTGAGTTGCTGAATCTTGTATGAATTCAGGTAATTCCGGTTCTAAATACTTTTCTGCGGAATCGCCCGTATTTTTTTGTCGCCAAAAGGATTGTTTTCTTTTGCAGCAATGATGTTTGTAATCGGACACTGAGGTTGGTAGTTTTGAGTTGTGCCGGGATGTCGTGCTCCGGCGATTTAAACATATTTACGACTTTCAGCGAGTGATAAAGCGCTTTGTCCACTCTCCATTGATAAGCAAGTTTCACTATCTTATCCCAATCAAGGTCTTCACAATAAATATCTAAAAAATGCGTGATATCCAGTATTGTTAGAAAGCGCTTGAATTGATGTTGGCAAGCCCCATGCAAAACCAGATACAATATCCATTCCTCTAAGGGCGGAACTGGAAACTTAATATCTCGCCAGGAGTGAAAGCGATTGCTATTCCAAAAAGGCAGCAAGTCAATTGCGTAAGACCTCCTGTATCTTGGGGAAGTAACAAGCACTCCATGAATTTCAACAATAAATTCTTTTGGTCTTTTTATCGAAAAAGCCAGTTCTCCTCGCTTCGCAAGATATTCTTCCATATTGTTTCTATTAGTACCAGGCTCTGTCATTGGCTTCATATTCAATGAAATCAGTATATCATAAATTATTTTGCTCTTATCAAGAGGAACAATAAGATCCAGGTCTCCGATGTGTCTCCACTTTGGATCAGGGTAAATTATTGATGCCCAGAATGGTCCTTTAAGGGGATAAAATGGGATTTTGTTATCAATAAAAAGTTTATAGAGCTGTAAAGTTTGGTGGTAATAAAATTCTTCACTCACTGTATGTTCAATGGAAAATTGCTTTAAGTAATTCTCCAGTCTCCCCTGTTCATGGTCGCCATATTCCCGAAATAAAGCTGCAGCAAGAGCAAGGCTTTTATGCCAGATCAATCTTTCGATGATCTGAGAAGCATTTGTGTTATATTCTTTTTTATATTCAAATCTTTTTTCGACTAAATTATTGAAATATGACTCTAGCGTTACGACAAATCTGCTCATAATTTAGCGCCCGTGAATTCTTCTGATTTTTGATGTGCTGTTTTTGCAAACTGTTTTCTCGTAAAGCTTTTGGATGTCCAAAAGCCATTGAGGATCGGTTTTTGAACGTAGACACCATCGTTGAATACTCTTAAAGTGCTTTGCAACAAAGCCAAAGTTGATTCCGTTGAATATTTGTATGTCTTCAAGATCAATAAAACAGAAACTTTGGCTGTCCTTTTTAAATAAAATATTGCCAGGTTTCATGTCTCGATGATGAACACCTTTTTCTGCTGCCGATTTCAAGAATCGAAAGTAGATTTCCCAGTATCCTAGATAAGTATCTTTATGATATGAGGATTCGAGAAGTACTTGATCAAATCGAATCCAGCCAAGCATCCAGGTCATGATCAGATAACTCCTGCCGTTTGTAAAAAATCTCTTGTTTACAGCGTATCCAAAGACATCCGGAACTGTGATTCCTAGACATTGTATCTTAACGGCAACTTCATAAGCCTTACGCGCTGGATTGGGATAGAACCGGTAAGGAATGAAAGCTTTCCATCTATTCATAGAAAATGTTTTTACAATAACCGGGCTGGGGAATGCCGGAAGGTTTAGATGACCTGTTACTTGATGTTTGGCATTGTTTTTGAAAATAAAATTTGTTTTCTTTTTTGCCATTGTCCTGTGATGCGCAACTACAGCATTTTCAATTTCACAGAGGAAGCTAGGATGAACTGCTTTTAACTTTAAAGTTTCCATAGGTACTTGAATACGCACCGAAGGTGTGCTATGTTTATTATTTTATTTTCACTGCACTTCCGACCTTTATGCTTTTGCCTGAAATAAGGGTTGCATCTGCTCTATCAGGATAAAGTGCGGTTATCTTAATCTCTCCAATTTTAAGCCCTGGAATAAAAAATTTCCGGCCGTCTTTTCCTTCAAAGATGCTTCCGCTATCATATACTTCAAGTTTGTCTCCAATGATAAGACCCGATCTTTTTCCTGAAGATATTATTATTTTGTCATCAGAGCTTGAAATTACATATCCTTTCCAGGGCTGAATATTGACAGTGTCGCAGATCTTTTCGCCTATGGGAATAGACGCATTTAACAGAGCGTCAGTTAAAGCAGGCATTTCATTTGTATTGCCGGTTCTGAGATTATTAAGGCCTGATTCATCGACCTTGATTTCATGAACAAAGCTGTCATCGAAAATTTTTGCTCCGGTTTCAGTATCATAGACTTCTACAACAATTTGAAATCGAATAAAGTTATAGGTATTTTTGAACCACAGAATCCCCCTGGTTTCTTTATTTGCGCTTATATCCATAAGGCTTCCTGTGGCAATTGCATTTAGACCCAGGCTTCTGCCTGTTTTTGCAAGAACGAGGTTATCAATTCGTTCTGAGGCAAGTTTCGGGAGCACGGCCATTTGATCAGAATATCCTGTATCTCCCGGTTTTATAATAAGGATGTCCGGGCATGTTTCTTCTATATTTTCGGCAAGTTTAATATGAAAGGTTTTTTCGAAGTTATTAACGGCACCAAAAGTGCGGTTTTCGAAGAAAGTTATTCCAACTTTTTTCTTTAAATCACCTGCAGGGGCTTTTATATCACAAGCTATTTTTTTTATAGCCGGCAAAAATGAGCATCCTGCAATCAGCGATGCGAAAGAAAATAAAAAGCAGACGGCAATAACGACAAGTATTTGATTAAAAGTTTTTAAATAATAAAATTTCATTTTTTGTAACAATGTCTTTTAAAGAGATTTTTTTGACAGGATTAACAGGATATTCAGGATTTAAATTATTGTAGCCGTTCACGGCTTGAAATTGGAAATTGGGAGGAACAGTACAAAAGCATGAAGGCCAAATTTCTAATTTCAATGTTCCGTGAACGCTTACAAATCTTGTTTATCCTGTTATCTTGTCAGAATTTTTTTCAAATGGCTAAAGTGTTACCATTTCCCCATTATATTCAACGGCAACTTTCGTAGTAATGCCGCCTCTTGCTGTAAAATTTCCTGCAACTTCCATCCATTCAGGATTAAGTACTTCTACCAGGTCATTTAATATGTTGTTGACCACATGTTCATAGAAAATACCGACATTTCTGTACTGTAACATATAAAATTTCAGAGACTTTAATTCAACAATCTTATTATTGGGTATGTATCTAATTGTTATACATCCGAAATCAGGCAACCCGGTCATCGGGCACACGGATGTAAACTCGGGTTGCTGAATTGTAATATCAATGTCCCTTACCTTGTTATATTTGTAATCAATGGTTTTGAGCACATCGATTTTAACTGTGTTCGGTGTTTTTATGTTGTTCTTTACCCTTTTTTCAGGCTGACTGGACATGAGAGTGTCTCCCTTTGCAAAAAACCGCTCAATTTAGGTTAAATAATAAAGAATAAATTATGATCTGTCAATTAGACTATTTTATTAAAAATCGAAAGAAAGCGGTTTTTTTATAGAAACTAAATAGTTATCATAATTGCAATCCATAATCAGGATTTGTGTTGCAAAATAGTGTTTACAAAATCGCACTTATTTTATATATAAATACAGTTTTGTGCCTTTAATCACTAATTCATATGCCAGATTTTACGTAAATTCAAAGGGGTTGTTATGGGAAAAAAGAGCTTGATCAAATCTACCACAAAAAAGAAGACTAAATCTGCAAAAAAGGATGAGGTAAAGAAAACTGCTAAAAAGGCCAAAGTAATAGCAAAAGCCGCGGTCAAAGCAGAAACAACAGCTAAAACAAAGGCAGCAGCCAAAACTCGCAGCAAAAAAACCGTTGCAACAGCAAAAAAGAAGGTCTCACTAAAGGATCTGATTTTAAAGAAGTTTAAGGCCTGGAAGCCGGCTGAAATTTTCAGGGCTGCCGTGGATGAGGAATATTTAAAGAATTTTGCTTCACCGCCGATTGTTTCCGACTTGAGTGATAAAGAAGCCAGGAGAATAAAAAAACTATTGCTCAAGAAGAGAGACATGGCGACTATCAGAGCTGAAATAAAGAAGGAAGCAGCCAAAAAAGCAGCAGCCAAAAAAGCCGTTGCAGAAAAAGCAGCGGCGGAAAAGGCAGCGGCAGAGAAAGCCGCCGCAGAAAAGGCAGCAGCGGAAAAGGCAGCGGCCGAGAAAGTAGCAGCAGAGAAAGCAGCGGCAGAGAAGGCCACAGCAGAAAAAGTAGCGGCTGAAAAGATAAAGGCTTACTTAAAAACTTTGCCTTTAAAAAAGTTTAAGGCTTGGAAACCGGCTGAAATTTTCAGGGCTGCCGTGGATGAGGAATATTTAAAGAATTTTGCTTCACCGTCGATTGTTTCGGGCTTGAGTGATAAAGAAGCCAGGAGAATAAAAAAACTATTGCTCAAGAAGAGAGACATGGCGACTATCAGAGCTGAAATAAAGGAGGAAGCCGTGGAAAGAGAGGCTGCAGAGAAGGCCGCCGCAGAAAAAGCAGCGGCTGAAAGAGAAGCCGCAGAAAAGGCTGCCGTTGAAAGAGAAGCCGCAGAAAAGGCAACTATGAAAAAGGTTATTATCGGTCTTGCATCTGGTTTTATTATTTTGGTTGCACTTATTTTCAGCGCAAGTTCTTCGAATAACAGTAAATATTATATTAAAGAAAAAGCTGGAGTACTTGAGATCTGGCAGGGCAGATATGCTCCACTGGGCGAAGAGTGGATGATGAGTCTGCCCGGAGTACCGTTGCCCGAGCAAATTAATGCTGTTTATTCTGAAACCGAAGTATTTCCTCTTATTTTCAATTATTATATCGACAAAGCAGACGCTATTTCAGGCATGTCGGATACTCCTGATTATGTGGTTATAAAGTCATACCTGAATGAAGCTTTGTTATTTGCAACAACAGGTGATTTTCGCAAAAAAGCTTATAGCCGTTTAAATGACATTAAATTTAATGATTTAATGTATAAAGCCGGTGTAGCTGAAAGCAGAGGCGCTGTTTCGGATCTTGATGAAGCAATAAGATATCTTAACACGGCGTCATTGTTGAAGGTTGGTGCCGGCAAATCCGATGTAGTAAAACAGAAGATTGAATCAATAAAAGAACAAAAGGCGGAGATGATAGAGGCTCAGGTAGCTGAAGAAGCAACGGGTACTGCTTCTGTCAAATTCGATGTGGTAAAACAGAAGACTGAGTCAACAAAAGAACAAAGTGCAGAGATAAAGACTCCAATGATTGAAGGATCAACGGATTCTGTTTCCGTCGAACCTGATGTGGTGGAACAAAAGATTGTGTCAGCAGAAAAACAAAGTGCAGAGATGATAGAGGCTCAGGTGGCTGAAGAAGCAGCAGTCTCTGCTCCAGCCGAATAATTTTAACGGTTCACAGTTTGCGGTTAACGGTTGATCAAAAGCAATCAGTCGTTGCATAGTTTACTGAAAAAACTGTAAACTGATAACCGTGAACCGTAAACGATATATTTTAATCCTTATACAAATGGCACCACACCTGGCGCATGCCTGTTTTTGATTCTTGTGGTTCTATATTTTTGCATATATCCATAACTTCCGGGCAACGAGTGTGGAAGTGGCATCCTGGCGGAGGTGAAGAGGGAGAAGGAGTTTCTCCTTTGAGGACAATCTTTTTCTTTTTATAGATTCCAGGTGTAGGAACAGCATTTATTAGAGCTTTTGTATAAGGGTGCATCGGATTGTTTATTATATCAGAGGCAGGCCCTTGCTCAACAATTTTTCCAAGATACATAACCGCTATACGGTTTGCTATGTTGCTTACTATACTTATATCATGGGAGATGAAAATATATGAGAGATTATAGCTGTCCCTGAGATCCAGCAGAAGGTTTATGATCTGGGCCTGAACAGATACATCAAGGGCGCTGACAGGTTCGTCGCATACAAGCAAATCGGGTTTTAAGGATATAGACCTTGCAATGCTGATTCGCTGGCGCTGTCCACCGGAAAATTCATGAGGATAGCGGTATATTGAGTTTTCATCAAGTCCGACTTCTTTCATAAGCCTTTTAGCATGATCTTCCTTATTGTTTTTTATTATCTTATATTCGACAAGCCCTTCTGTAACAATATCAAGAACATTCATCCTGGGATTTAGAGAGGTTAAGGAATCTTGAAAAATCATCTGTATTCTTTTTCTCATTTTCTTCAGCTTTTTCCGCTTGAGATCAAGAAGATTATTGCCTAAAAAAAGTATCTTTCCTTTTTGAGGTTTTTCCAGCCTTAACAAGGTTCTTCCGAGCGTTGTTTTCCCGCATCCTGACTCGCCGACAAGGCCAAGCGTTTCTCCTTTATATAGATGCATAGATATTCCATCAACAGCCTTAACATATCCCACCGTCCTCGCCATGATACCGCGTTTTATCGGAAACCAGGTTTTAAGATTTCTTATTTCAAGTATCGGTGTTTGTAACATTTTAGCGTTTTTAAATTTATTATCTCACGCAAAGGCGCAAAGCCGCAAAGATTTTAAAGCTATAACCCATTGACAACTCTTGATATACCATCACGTATTAATTCCTAACCGAAATTGATTAACAATCCCAACCTCTTGTCTGCCAGTCGCAGATACATCAACAACTATCTTCGCAATTTCATTTTCAGTCATATACTTTCTTTACCTTAGCGTCTTTGCGCCTTTGCGTGAGATATTTCCTGTCTGTGTTCGTTATCCTATCATACCGAATTCATTAGGCATAAAATGAAAATTCTTATATTATTTATTTAATTAATTAATTAATTAATTGGTTGTCCATGTTATTCTTTCTTTATTCTGTATAGATTTTCAGATAATTAGATTTCACAAGGCTAGAAGGAGGAAGGCGTATGAGTTATACGTCAACGACTGATAACGCAGTGAAATTAATTATCTG
>Ga0255371_10030_pt1 | contig 21413 bp, 17 predicted proteins | sample ANMaggSSYBR01I12_FD_182097 | JGI IMG/M metagenome (GOLD analysis project Ga0255371, IMG submission 182097) | Sediment cell enrichment communities from methane seep in Santa Monica Basin, California, United Staets - ANME aggregate JGI... | ecosystem: Environmental > Aquatic > Marine > Cold seeps >...
TGAGCGCTCCTCATCTTTCATTATATCCGGGAATTGCCATCATGCTTTCAGTTTTGTCTTTTAATCTCTTGGGCGACGCTCTTCGAGACATCTGGAGTCGCCAATGCTGAACAAACAAAGCATTCGTGTCATTTTTTCAAACGAATTAGTGCCCTAACGAAAACTAGAAAATTTTTTCAAGTTCAAGGAAGACGCAAATTTTAACCGCAGGAATACATGGGGTATTTTGAGGATTAAAATTTGCGCCTGACGCAGAAATTGGGAAAATTGGCAGTTTTCGTTCAGGCACGAATTATGAGTTGATAGAACGTATTGTTGTAATTAGAGAATCATTGGTCACAAAAAACCTATTCGGATTTGGTGAGTATTGATGTGCTAACACGGCGGCAGAAGCCGCTATTTCCCCGAAAGAAGTTTGACTATAACGAGTTTTCATTATTCAGGAAATTGGAAGATTTCCTTAAAAGTGCCTAAAGTATATTAAAGTGCCTAAAATGCCTAAAGTTATGGTACGCCTTCGGCGTGCTAATTGATAACCCAAAACTACAGGATTTGCCGTTCCTTGCGCATTAATAGCTTAAGAAACTTATCTAAAATGGGCAGAATACCTTAACTTTAGGCACTTTAATATACTTTAGCTCACTTTAGGGCACTTAACTCGAATCAAGCCACGAAGGCTTTTGTCATCAAAAATCTATAATGAGCTGTTCTTGTGGCTTTTTTGTGAGAAAAATGGTGACTTGAAAACCTTCAGAAGAAGGAGACAGCCAGTGAAATTATTTTTAGTTAATCAATTATTTCGAAAAGCAATCCTGTCATGTTGTTTTATTACTATACTTCTAATCCTTGGAACTGATTTATCGTGCGCGCATGATGTTCAACCAGAATCAATGGGACATCATATATTTGTTCGTTTGAGTTCGGGGTTTGCAGCTATAGATTATACGCTGATTCAGACCGAGCTTGCAGATACACATGAAATACTGACTATGAATGCAGATCGTGATTCCAATATAACCGAAGAGGAAAAAGATAAGTTTTTTCGCAAAAAGGCATCCGACCTGTTTAATCACCTCAATATTACCCTCAATAATACCCCCCTTGATTTTGAACTGATGAGCATGTTTTGCAGTAATGCTCAGACAAGAACATTTTATTACAGGGCGGATATTTCAAATGGAATAAAAAGACCTTATGAGTTGATCGCCAGGAACGGATTTCCATGCAGCGAAGATGAGAACTTCCTTTATTACATACAGACCATGGATTCTGTTCGTGTTCTCAATATGGATCTGTCCGGCGCTGTATTGCCTGTCAAAGGAAGGGTGCTCCATGATCCTCCGATATTAAAGATTGATTTCAATACAGGAGCAGACGGGAAAGGAACCTGTTATAAGAAGCCCGTCCTTGTTTGCAAGGCATTAGCAGGTGAAGAACAGAAAACATTTCCAGGACAGATGTCGTTTGAACCGGTTTCGGGCATTGAAAAGCTTAAAAAGATTATACTCAGCGAAAAGGTCGGCGGCCAGATTATCCTGATTGCAATTATCATGGCAATGATATACGGCGGTTTGCACGCATTGACACCGGGGCATGGCAAGACTCTTGTAGCCGCCTATCTGATAGGAACGCAGGGAAGGATTGCGGATGCTGTTATATTAGGAATTATCACGACCTTTACACATACCTTCTCTGTTATAATCCTTGGATTAATTACTCTCTTTGCAAGCAAATACATTCTTCCTCAACAATTGCTTCCGTTTTTACAGCTTTTTTCCGGGCTGCTCATTGTCGGAATAGGAACATGGCTGATGGTGAAAAGAATAAAATCCCCCACAGGTTTTGAAACTCATGGCGGCAAACATGCTCATACAGGACCGGATGGCAAGAAATACTATCACTCGCATGAACATGCCCGGCATGATACTGACAGGCATAAGCATCCTCATAACCATAACCATGATTTAAATCACCACGTTCATGAGCATTCTCATGATTCACATCACCACATCAGTGAGCAAACTTATTTCCATCACCATGATGACACACCTTCCCATCCTCATTCCCATGACCATAACCATGCTCATACGTATCATAACGATGAAACAAGAGAATCGGGCGTTGAAACAGAGAGGAAAAAGACCAGTCTCGCGACCCTGATTTCCATTGGATTTTCAGGCGGGATGGTCCCATGTCCTGATGCCTTGATTCTGCTTTTGCTTGCGATTGCGATTAACAGGATAACCTTTGGTCTTCTTATCCTGGTCGCATTTAGTTTTGGCCTGGCATTTGTCCTGATAACAATCGGTATTTTCATAGTGACTGCGCAGCCGTTTCTGGAGCGTTTTTCCGGAAGAAATGTTCTGCGTGTTCTTCCTGCTCTCAGTTGCACTATTATCATTGGGATAGGACTTTTTATGGTTATAAAGTCCCTTCTTGTAGTGATTTGAGTTGACTTTTAACCTCTTTTGTGCTTATTTATAAAAGATAATTATTACACATTCTTCCGTCTTCCGTTAATATTGTTTTTTTAAACCGGCAAATGAAGGATGTCTAAGTTGTTCTTGATTTATGCTGCTATGTAGCATTTAGCACAATATGTTGTGGTTAATAGTTAAACAATGCACAATCTCCGGTTGCGGTAATAGTTACTACTGAGGTCACGAAGGCCCCAAGAATAGGAAAGAATTCCTAAAGATTCTTAAAGGATCAACCGTTCCAGGAAAAAATACGACAAAGTAGAATCAACAAAAAATCTGAAATAAAATTAGAGCTGATTTATAGCTGCTATATAGTGTTCGAACGAAAAACAGAAAATTTTTTCAAGTTCAAGGAAGGCGAAAATTTTAACCGCAGTAATATAGTTTAGCTTATAGCTGATGGCTCTTAAGCTTATAAGATAAAAAGGCATAACAGTATATCAGCTTAACAGCTAACATAGCCTGACGCAGAAATTGGGAAAATTAGCAGTTTTTGTTCAGACACTATAGACTTTCAGATAAAACAAGGCCATGAAGGCCCTTAAAAGCAAAAAGCTTTTTTGGTGTCTTTGTGGCTTTTTTTTATTCTTTTTTTAGCTAAATAGTGTCTGAACGGAAACCTCGATTTCTTGTAGGTTGGGTTGAGCCCCTCAATTTTGTTGGGTTTCGTGCCTCAACCCAACCTACAAAAAATCAATCACTTGGAAGAACTTAATTTATCAGGGCGAAACCCAACAAAATTAATTTAATAGCTTATGAAAATTACAAGTCGTTTGATTACACACTATCTTATACTCTTTCTTATCATGCTTATCATTCCTGTTTTTTGCATAACGTTCCTGCCAGGACAGATATGGGCAAAGGAAGATATTGTCAGGCGGGATACTGACGAGGACGGCAAGATTGATCAGATTGCCTTTTTTGACAAGCGTAGCAAACTCATCAGGCTGGAGTCTGACAGCAACGCGGATGAAATCATGGATCGATTTCAGCACTATGAGGATGAACAGATCAAACGGGTTGAAAGAGACACGAATTATGACCAAAAAATCGACATCTGGGACTATTTTGAGGCAGGAAAAAGGATTCGACATGAAAGGGCTTCAACAGACACAGGCCGTCTCAACCAGATTGTTCAGTTTGATTCTGAGGAAAGGCCGTTGAAGATGCAAAAGGACACCTCAGCAGACGGTCAGTTTGACAGCATTTATTATTTTAAGCAGGGAAAGCTTTCCCGTTCCACCAGGGATACGGACGGTGACGGCAAGGTGAATGTCTGGCAGACATACCGGGATGATAAACCGCTTGAAAGGCGCACGGATCAAGATGGAGATGGTCAAATTGAAAGGATGACCTTTTTTGACACCCAGGGTCTTCCAAAAAAGAGTCTGCATGATCTTGACCGGGACGGCAGCATGGAAGTGGTCCGGACGTATCGCGAAGGTATATTGTGTGAACAGAAAAAAGATCTGGATCAGGATGGCAAATTTGAAATTGTAACACAATTCGAAAACGGTGAACCGGTTAAACAGCAAAAAGACGCCAATGCAGACGACCGGTTTGACATCATAACATGGTTTAAAAATGGAAAACCGCACTATCAGGAAAAGGACACAAACTTTGATGAGAAAGAAGATGTCTTTGTTTACTTTGATGCCAAAGGATTTGTTGAAAAAACTGAAGAAGACACAAAATACACCGGCCGGATCGACAGGATCAGAACATACTGCAACGGTGTGCCTGCAAAAGAAATCTATGATGCAGATGGGGACGGATTCAAAGAGACTATAACTTTTTTCAAACAGGGAAAGGTTTCCGTTCAAACTCAGGACTGCAACAAAGATGGAAAGGCCGATGTTACGATCTATTTCAATGACAGGGAAGAAAAGGAGAAGGTGGAAAGTGACACCAATTTGAACGGAAAGCTCGACACTTGGGAATACTATCGAAACGGCAAGCTCTTTAGAATAGAAAAGGACGACGAAGGCGATGGAACAATCGGTTTAAAGATATTCTTTAAAAATGAAAAAAAACAGAAGCTCATCAGAGATAAAGATAATGACGGCCGATTTGAAATCACACAGTGGTTTGACAAATCCCCGTGGTCCATGGTCATGGAACTGGATGCGGATCTGGACGGAAAACCGGAGGGGCGCTACTGCTATAAAGAAGGTGTCTTAAAACTTAAGGAGATTGATGAAGACGGTGATGGAAAGCCGGACCTGAAAGAGTACTACAACGCTCAAGGAAAACTTATTAGAAGCGAAGAGGACGAAGAAGGCGCCGGCAGTTTTACAATCACCTGGTTCTACAATGATGCCGAAGAGGCAATTCTTGCGGAAAAAGACAATAATCACGACAATTGTATAGACACCTGGTACCACTATGAAAAAGGAAATCTAATTAGAGTCGAAGAAGACACAAATGCTGATGGAAAACCGGATTTGTGGGAAGAGTACGATGAATCAGAGGCTCTGGTGAAGCGCGGTAAGGATCTGAATTTTGATGGAGAAGCGGATATTTGGGAAGTGGAAAGTGAGCAGGGGGAAAGCGAAAAAGTGGGAGAGTGGGAAAGTGAGCAGGTGAGAAAATAAAGAAGATGAGAAGGTAAAACAGGAGGTAATAACGTGTTTGATTTTTTTGCAAAGGGAGGCATCTTAGTATACCCCATTATCCTTTGCTCGGTGGTGGCCGTGGCTATTTTTGTGGAAAGGGTCATCTGTTTTGCACGGGTACGCATTCGCGGTTATGGGTTGGTAAAAGAGATAGCCCTGCATGTAAGAAACGGTAAATCTGCCAAAGCGCTTGAGCTGGCAAGAGGAAACGAATCGCCTATGGGCCGGGTACTGGTTGAGGCCATTGAGGTTGCAGATCAAGATCACGAAACATTAGAAACAGTTATCATAAATTCAACAGGAAGAGAAGTCAGGGAACTTTCCCGATATCTCCAGGCGCTTGCTACTATCGCGAATATCGCACCGTTGCTCGGTCTGCTCGGAACGGTTGTCGGCATGATTAAGGCATTCATGGTGATTCAGCAAATGGGCGGCAAGGTAAATGCCGCTGTTCTCGCCGGAGGCATCTGGGAGGCCATGATGACAACAGCCCTGGGCCTGTCAGTGGCGCTTCCTGCAATGGTAGCTCACAGCTATCTGGTTTCTCGTGTGGACGAGTATGATGCCCAACTCCAGGACGGGACCGTCGCTTTTATCAAGGCCGTGGGAAAAAGGAAAGGGCATGAAATTTAAGGCTACCGACTAGCACTAAGGCTGGACATTCTACTCTGGATATTGCGCAGGTGGGAAAGTGAGAAAGTGAGAAAGTGAGAAAGTGAGAAAGTGAGAAGGTATGCAAAACCACACATCTTCTCGTTCTCACGTTCCAGCGTCACGTACTAGGCTTGATTAGAAAGTCTAAATCGTGAAATGAAGGAAGCCAACCGTCAACTGTAAACCGTTAACCGTAAACTGTTACTAAGCAAGGAATGTTATCATGCTGGTTCACCGCAAAAAAAAGTCGAGCTACCAAGTGCAGATGCCTTTGACATCGCTGATTGATATCGTGTTTCTTCTTTTAATTTATTTTCTCCTTACAACCAATTTCATGGTTGATGAAGGAATCAAGATCAAACTTCCCCAGGCTAAGGCGGCAGCTCCTCAAACTGAGGAAGTAATTACCGTTTTTGTGGATCAGCAAGGAAGAACATTTCTCGGAACAGAGGAGGTTTCTCTTGCCGAACTTTTTAACGGGATTAAAAAAATGATCGGGCAAAAGCAAAACAAGCTTGTCGTTATCAGAGCAGACCGGGCAGTAATCCTGAACAAAGCCGTGAAGGTTATGGACGTGGCCAAGGCAGCGGGAGCAGCGAGGCTTTGTCTGGCGACGGACAAGGAGTTTTAATATCCGTGAACTCTATGAAATCCGTGTTTAAAACAAAACCCAACCGGCTCTTGCGCGGTCTGGTAGGAGTTTCTTTTGCCATCCATCTACTTATACTCATGCATGTATCCGGTATCTACAAGTCAAATGCGTTGAGCTATATTGAGCTGACCATGCAGAGCGTATCCAAACCGTCAGCAAGATCTATTCCCAGACCTCGTCACAGGCCAAAGGAGATAAAGCCGGAAGACGTAAAAAGATTCAAGATAACTAAGCGCTGCTCTCCTCCTCTCAGACCGATAAAAGTAGAACCCGTTGAAAAAAATCTGCCGGATAGTCTTGTAGAAGGAATAGGCATACCGGATATTCCGGACACCCCAGGTCTTAATGTCGCTAACTGGAACCCAGGAGAATTAACAGATTCCGGCGATTTCGAGGCTACCTATCTTGAGATGGTGAGACTCAAAATAGAAAGACACAAGAAATATCCTGAAACTGCCAAGGCCAGACAGATAGAGGGATTCGTAACCGTACGATTTGTGATTACTCCCCAGGGTGATGTTTTAAATATTGAGATTATAAGGAGTTCCAGACAAAAATCCCTTGACAAAGCAGCGCTCAAGGCCATTCATGCCGCGGCCCCGTTTCCAAGACCGCCCCGGCATCTTTTCAAAGGTGAGATTCCCCTGGAGCTTACGATTGCTTTTGAGCTGATGTGATAGCGGAAGGAAGGTAAATCTATAAATAACGCAAAGAAGGATTTGGATAATGAAGGCTTCTCTTGGTTTAGTTCTTGCCGGCGTTGTGCTGACTATTGTTGTAATGACAAGTGTTTATGCTGATCAGAGTGCAGAAAAAGCGGCACAAAAGGCTGCTGAATCCTGGTTGTCCCTTATTGACTCAGGCGAGTATTCAGAAAGCTGGAATGAGGCAGCGCAGATTTTCAAGCAAAAAGTATCATTGCAACAATGGAAGAGCGCTTTGGAGTCTGTCCGAATTCCACTCGGCAAGCTCAAATCGAGAAGACTCAAGACGGCTACATACACCGAGACATTGCCAGGAGCGCCGGATGGAAAGTATGTGGTAATCCAATATGAAACCACATTTGATAATAAGAAATCAGCCATAGAGACCGTTACCCCGATGATGGAGAAAGATGGTCAGTGGAGAGTTTCGGGGTATTTTATCAAGTAAAGTGACGATTTAAAAAATTTATCGTGGAGCTATTGAGTTGTTAATCTCTTTATCTGAATAGCGTTATCAACGCGAAAATTACAAGAAAGGAAGTCGGAATACATAAGAAAACCAAGATGTAAGGGAAGGCAGCGGAACCGGCTAGGGTTTGCGAGCTGCCTTCCCCATGAAGCCCCCTCGGGGTGAGGGACGCCTCTATTTTTTTGTATCATCGAAGCATTCCTTCGTCAAACAAATTTAGAGTAACCATCCTCCGAGGGCCATCTTCAACATCCCAAACCCTGACTCAGCTTTGTTTTGTTTCACAAGTTGTCAAAATAGAAATTTTTACGCCAGGCTATTCAGAACTGTTCTTTGTGCCCCGTTTCTTAAACTTAAACGGGCAGTCTAACTTACTAATCATAAGGAGCCTTGTACATTGCTTCGCAAATTAACCAAAGGAATAAACTTGTAGTTTATTGGGAGGAAAAAATGAAGATTTTTGGAAAAATGTTGGGAGTATTAGGTTTGGGTTTGGCTTTGATGATGGGTGTATTCTCTATGCCTGCCAGTGCTCATTTTATATGGATCAACGCCGGTGATTTTACACCACCAATAAAGACGCCTGTGAGGTTTACCATCGGATGGGGGCATAACTTTGCCAGTCCTGTAGGCAATGTCATGTATAAACAGAAAGGTCTTGAGAAGATATATATGCTCGACCCGGATGCTAATGAACTGAAGATAAAGCCCATCAACGAGATTGAGTTCAGCGTGGAAAAACCATTGAAAAAGAATGGCGCCTATCTGGCCGTAGTTATGAGAAAGGAAAGTTTCTATACCAAAACTGCCAAAGGGCACAACCCCCAATCCAAAAAAGGTTTAAAGGATGTTATTCAATGCAGTTATTGCGGGATGTTTGCTAAAGCGGTGGTTGATGTAGAGAAAGGCGGGGGAAAGAACCTCACCAAACCGGTCGGCCATACTCTTGAGATAGTTCCCCTGGAAGATCCCGCTGATTTGCGGGAAGGAGACTATATGCCTGTAAAGGTTCTGTATAACAACGAACCTCTTAAGACAGAACTCTATGCCACGTACGTCGGATTTTCCACAGAAAACGCATGGGCTTATACCACAAAAACGAATAAACAGGGCATGGGCAGAATAAAGATGCTCAAATCAGGTATCTGGCTGATCAAGGCTGGTCATACGGTGCCGTATCCTGATCCTGAGGAATGCGATCAGTATTCGTATTCTGCCACTTTGACCTTTGAGGTAAAGTAATATTCCCTTTACTACAACCCTCTTCCCCATGTTCCGGGGAAGAGGGAGATGCGGGGAAACTTAATTAAACCAGGAAAGGAACAGTGATAACAATGATAAAGCAAACAACAAGCGCTAAATATCAACAATCATCAATAATTGCCGGCATTTTTGACTATATGGGAAAAAGGATTTCAACAATTGTTGCAGTTATAGTCGTAGTTCTGGCTGCATCAATTGCGTTTGCAGGGGATAATGAAGCCGAAAACAAAGGGACAACGCGTCTCAAAGATATCGTGGTAACCGGCACAAGAACTCCTCATGCCTTAAAAGATGTTCCAGTGGAAACTGTGCTGATTAACAGGGAGGATATTGAGAAGACAAATGCGCAAAACGCCATGGATATTTTGAAAAACATTCCTGGGATTGATACGTCTGCGCATGATGACGTTTTCGGAACATACACATGGAACGCCAAACTGCGAGGGTTAAGCTTTAATGATGGTTATGGGCTGATCCTCATTGACGGGCAAAGAGCCATGGGATGCGGTCAAAGCGGCGGCATGGGAGAATATGGTTCCGGACTCAACCAGATTCCTGTGGATATGATCGAAAGAATTGAAGTGGTCAAAGGCCCCAGTTCGGCATTATACGGAAGTGATGCCATGGCTGGCGTTATCAATATCATCACCAAAAAAACACCGAAAAAGGCAATAGGAAGCGCGGGTGTGTCGTATGGCTGGTACAAAGTCAAAGAAAAGGGGGAAACAAAACCCTCTGATGATGGTCATAGCCGTAATATCTCTAAAACTTATGTTTCTTATGGCGACAAGATCTCTGACAGTTTTGGCTATTTGCTGCATTACAACTATGATAGCGCGGAAGATATAGAAAAAGAACCGGTCAAAGCTGATCGCCACTCTTTTATGGGTAAATTGGATGGAGAGCTTAGCGAGAGCATTGATCTTTACCTGAAATGCGAACTGAGTGACTATGAAAAGATGGATAATCGACAGGAGGACAGTTATCGCATTTCAGCCGGAATTGATTTTCGTCCAACGGACGACCATTTCTTTTCTTTCAAGGGATATACATACTCTTGGGATTTCAACCACGGCTATATTGATAAAACGTATGGCCATAAATATGGTGATGTGGGTTATGATCAGGTTGAAATTCAGTACACTCGGTATTTTGGCGACTGGAATGCTCTTACCCTGGGTGGAGAAGTTCAAGAACAGGGTATTGATTACGTTATAGAAAACGCGGATGGTAGTATGGTTAATGTTAAAGAAGATGTGGATACCTCCAGTTTGTATGTTCAGGATGAGATTACTTTGTTTGAGGATTTTACCCTGGTCGCGGGTCTCCGTTATGATGACCATTCAACGTTCGGGAGTGAGGTAAATCCCAAATTAAGCCTCATGTACAAGCTTTTCGAAGATACAACTTTTCGGGCTTCAGCAGGCAAGGCATTCAAATCACCCACCCTTCGTCAGCTCTATTACGATACTCCATACCGGCATGGCGGTTATTACTGCAAGTCAAATCCGGATCTAAAACCGGAAAAGGCTATCGGTTATTCCGCAAGCATAGAACAATGGCTGTTTGACCAGAGCATTATGATCAACCTGGGGTATTTCCGTAATGATGTTGACGATATGGTAATTCGTGAAGATACAGGCACCACGCATAACGGCCTACCGCTGAAAGAATACAAAAACGTTGAAGAAGCCTGGACACAGGGAGTTGAATTCATGTGCAGGACATATTTTGATGAAGATTTTTCAGCTTCCTTGTCTTACACTTATACTGATTCGGAGAACAAGGAAACCGGAAAAGAACTGACCTACACTCCCAAACACGTTCTCAGCATTTTGCCTGCATACGAACTGGAAAAATACGGTTTGGGTACAAGTGCAACTATTTCGTACATTGGAAAGCAATACAAAAACTCGGATAACACCGACGAGATTGATGCGCATACGCTAGTAGATGCAAAAATCTACAAAAACCTTTCCGACAAGGCCAAGCTGTCCTTTGAGGCAGACAACATCTTTGACTCAGACAAAGGTGATGAGGGTAATTTCCGCACAGGAAGAACTTTTACTGTTAAGTTGGATGTTACCTTTTGAGAAACCCATCTTGGGATATACTTTGAACGAAAATAATCAAAAAGGAAGTGAAAGGTATTAACAAGAAAGAGTTCACAAACAAAAAATCGTAGAAAAAAAGGAGGAAATCAATGAAGATGACAAAGATTTTTTTTGTTACGTTGATCAGCTTCGTCTTTATCTTCTGCATCTGTGCTGTGGAGTATTGTCCGGCACAAGTGGATACAGGGAAAGAGGGAGGAGAGCGGGTCTATAGACTTGACAAAGTAATTGTCAGAGATCATCCACTCAAGGATGAGTCTATGGTTGTAACACCGAATGTCACGATAATTAATGTGGATAAGTTCAAAAAAGCCGCCGTTGTTCAAAACATTCAAGACGTGTTGAGTGAAGCGCTAGGCTTGAATGTGCTTCGTACCTCTGTTACGCCAAGTCAGTCAGAAACTGTTTATGTCAGGGGCCTGGACCAATCGCGATACCAGATATTTGTAGATGGCAGACCCATGAGGCTTTTTGGAGCTCGTGGGTACTATAAAATAGACTGGACAACCATGCCCTTGAATAATGTCGAAACCATTGAGGTTATCCGCGGAAGCCATTCGCTTCTTTACCCTTGGTCCATGGGTGGTGCTATCAATATCATTACCAAGAAAGGGAAGAAAACGGATGAAATCAAACCCGATATGTCAGTGACGACTGAATTCGGCTCCTATGGAGCACAGAGTTATAGTGCAAATGCGTTGGGTGGTCTGTTTAATAAAATCGGGTTCTCTCTCGCCGCTGCCCATAGAGAAGGGGATGGGTATCTGAGAGGCAACTATTACGATACCGATAGCGCCAACGCCAGATTCACGCTTTATCTGCCCAATGGGGGACATCTCAGCTATGGCTGGGACTATGTGGATACTAACACTGGATATCCATTGGTTAATGATCCTGACAGGGCGGATTTCGACCCTGATTATCCGGTTGTTACGACTGAGGTTGATTCGTTTACCCATGATAGACAGGGAAAAACTTATCCTGGGGGAGAAAACCTCTGGGATAAGATAACGATCGAAGAAGGCATCCTGTTGGAGCAGCCTCTCGGTCCGGGAGAAGTCCGGGCTCAGCTTTATCAACACAGATCAAAACGAGTCTGGTATTATGTCGACGAAAACGGAAACCAGAAAGTCACGGGACCTAATGAGGAACGTAACCAGGGGGTTGCCTTGGATTATCTTGATTTTGAGTTGATCAAGAACCATGCTTTTTCTATAGGAGGCGATTACCGGACAATGGGACGCCCCGATAATCCGGATACTGTGGAGATCTTCTCTGGTTATTTCCAGGATGTGTGGTCCATAAATAATCCTTTAACTCTTACTTTTGGGGCTCGCTACTATCATTTCGAAGTCGATGCATACCGGCCCAATCCCAGAGGCTGGAACGATGCCTATGGTTACCGCAGGAAAGAGAAAGAGTGGTGTCCAAAAGTTAAACTGGATTATGAATTGGATTCGACCCTGACCCTTTACGCCGCTGTTAGTCGCGAAATGCGTATGCCATGAGTGTGAGATCTAGGTATGTGGGCGCGGTCAGCGTTCGAAGAGGATTTCTACGTGGTAAGCGATGACTTCAAAACAGAAACATCCTGGACATATGAGATAGGGGGAATGAAAAGCCTGACGCAGAATATGAAATTCAGGAGTGCTATTTACTATAATGACATCAGCGATTATCAGCAAATGACGTACAATGATAACGCAACATATCCGGTATATAATATTGATGTTGCTGTTTACGGCGTCGAACTGGAGCTCACAAGGAGTTTTGCTCGTGATCTGAGTGGCTACATCAGCTATGTATGGCAGAACTACTCCGTGGGACATAACTCTCTTGCTGGTTCCGAAACCAACTATCTTATGCAGAATTTACCCAGAAACAAGGTCAATCTTGGGCTGAATTATAAGCTATGGGAAGGGGGCGTGGTAACGCTTAACTCGCAATATATGGGTGAGCGTACGAGCGAGAGAGGCAAGGACATAGCAGACCTTATCACGGTTAATGTGGGAGCGCAACATACCTTCGAGCGCACACATTGCGACTTTACGCTAAAGGCCTTTGTCAATAACGTTACTGACGAAGAATACGAAATGCGTTACGGCTATTCTATGCCGGGCATCAACGCCGGTATTTCCGGCAAGGTGAGTTTCTAAGAGTGATCGCTTACAGGATAATATGACTGCTGGCAGGCGGGACATTTCTGTTTCGCCTGCCTGTTTATCATGGCAATAACCTATCACACTACTACCTTTCCAACTTACCCAGAGCCCGTTCAAATACGATTTAATAGCTCTTTTATAATTTTTTCAGGAGGTCATGCAATGAAACAAAAAAAACAAATTTTTTTCGTTATAGCGCTTATGGTCGCTTTGGCCATTGGTCTCTGGCCATCTAAAGCCTCAGCCTGGGGCCGCGGCCACTTTTATGTGATCGGAACGGGTCCTGCCGGACCCAGGACTGCGACACTTCAGGCACTGGATACGATCAAGCAGATGGACGTGATTATAGCGAATGAAAAACACATAAAGCTCTTTGCCGAATACGCAGGAAGCAAACCCGTGCTTTTTGATCCATGGACAGATATCTGGGACTACAAGGGAAAGAGTCAAAGGGAACTAAACAAAGAGGAACTGGCCAGGTTCAAGGTGGAACGCTTTCGGATAAGGGATGAGCGTGTGAAGAAGATCAATGCCCTTTTGGCTGAAGGAAAAGACGTAGGTTTGCTTGACTCCGGCAATCCGTGTCTCTATGGCCCGAGCCATTGGTACATAGAGCCGTTTCAGCCGCAGGACGTGATCATCATTCCAGGCATGGGGTGTGATGCGGCGGCTATGGCGGCATTGGGCAAAAGCACGATTCCTGCCCATGACACCCGCCTTGTTATACAAACAGCGCCTTTTTCTCTAATGGGCTGGAAGATGCAAGAGCCCCAGCTACTAAAAGATCTGGCAAAGTATGAGTCAACAATAATCCTTTATATGGCTCTGTGGAAACCTCAAGAAGTGTTTGCAGCGCTTCAAAAAGAGCTTCCGCTGGATATGCCATGTGCAGTAGTTTTCTGGGCAGGATATCCTGATCGACAGCGTGTTGTGCGCGGGACAGTGGCTAATATGGGAGAGAAGCTTGCAACAGACAAGGAAAAATTCATGGGCTTGTTGTTCATCGGCCGCTTTTTGGAAGGAAAGCCGTATGAAGCAGCCATGAAACGAGGGCAAAAGGAGCTGGAACAATAAAGGGTTACAGGGTTCAGGACACCTGCTTCCTGAGTGATCCGATGAGAGGATATATTTTGAACGGAAATCATAAAAAAGGAGGTGAAAAATAGTAACAGGAAAAAATTTACAAACAAGAAATCGAATAAAATAAGGAGAGAATCAATGAAGATGACAAAGATTTTTTTTGTTATGATGATCAGCTTTGTCTTTATCTTCTGTGCTGTGGACTATTGTCCGGCACAGGTGGATGAAGGGAAAGAGGGAGGAGAGCAGGTCTATAGACTTGACAAAGTAATTGTCAGAGATCATCCACTCAAGGATGAGTCTATGGTCGTAACACCTGATGTTACAGTAATTAATGTGGAGAAATTTCAAAAAGCCGGCAATGTACACAATATTCAGGATGTCTTGAGCGAGATTCTCGGTGTGAGTGTGCTTCGCTCAAACATCACACCAAGTCCCTCAGAAACCGTCTATATCAGAGGGATGGACCAATCACGGATACAGATATTTTTAGATGGCAAGCCAATGAGGCTTATGGGAAGACGAGGGTACTATAAGGTAGATTGGACCACTATGCCTCTTGATAATGTCGAAACAATTGAGGTTGTCCGTGGGAGTCATTCACTTCTTTATCCTTTTTCCATGGGTGGCGCTATCAATATCATCACTAAAAAAGGAAAGAAAACCGATGAGGTTAAACCGGATATATCAATAACAACTGAATTCGGTTCATACGGGGCAGAGAGTTACAGCGCCAGTTTGCTGGGAGGCCTGTTCAATACAATCGGTTACTCCTTTTCCGGCGCTCGAAGGAGTGGAGACGGATACCTGAGAAACAATTATTACGATACAGGTAATTTCAATGCCCGGATCTCTCTTTATCTCCCGACAGATGGGATTTTGAGTTTCGGGTGGGACCATGTGGAAAATACTACAGGATATGCGGTTATAAATGATCCATCAAGGAGTGATTATGACCCGGATTACCCGATTGTCCTGGCAGAGAATGTTGATACGTTTACACACGATAACGAAGGGAAATCTTATTTTGGCGGAGATTCTTACTGGAAGAAGACGACAAATGAATATAATATTCTTTTTGAACAGCCTCTTGGTTTGGGAGAACTCCGGGCTCAGGTTTATAAACATAAGTCTGTGCGTGACAGATTATCTTACCTATCAACCGGAATTCAAAAGCAAGAATTCGATATAAACGAATACAACATGGGGTACAACCTGGAATATTTGGATTTTGAACTTATCACAAATCATGCTTTTTCCATTGGAGGCGAATACCGGACCCAGGGGGATAAGAATGATAAGGATTTTTACGAAATTTTCTCCGGATTCTTCCAGGACGTTTGGTCCATAACCTCACCACTAACTCTTACTTGGGGTACCCGTTACTATGAATTCCAAAGCGATGCTTACAAGGCAGGATTCCCCGGTTGGGGAATATTTAACAGCCTGAGTGACTCGGAACAGAAGGCATACGAGTATCGCAGGAAAGAAAACGAGTGGTGTCCAAAGGCTCGGCTCGACTACGAAGTTGATCCGAATCTTACTCTGTATGCTACTGTAAGCCGCGAAATGCGTACTCCTTGAATCTGAGATCTCTGGAGATGGGCGCAGGGTGCGCTCACAGCAAACTATATAGCGGCAAATCCTGAATTGGCAACTGAAACATCATGGACATATGAACTAGGCTTATTAAAAAAACTCTGGTTTGATACAAAATTAAGAGGAGCTGTTTATTACACTGACATTACTGATTATCAACAACACAATTATATCAGCGCTGCTCCAAGCGCTCAAGCATATAATATTGATGCGCAACTTTACGGTATTGAACTGGAACTGACAAGGAGCTTTACCCATGATCTGAGCGGTTACCTTACTTATACATGGCAAAACTGGTCTGCAAAGGATCATCCTTTTGATAGTGATGGAACTCACTATTTTATGGAAAATCAACCAATAAACAAGGTGGGTCTCGGGCTTAATTACAAGCTCTGGGAGGACGGCGTGGTAACGCTTAACTCACGGTATCTGGATAAACGTCAGAGCAAGAAAGATAGAATATTGGATGATGTGATAACCGTTGACATAGGCGCGCAACATATCTTCAAGCTTGCGCATTACGATTTTACACTAAAAGGCTATGTTAATAATGTCACTGATCAGGAATATGAGTTACGTTCCGGTTATCCAATGCCTGGAATTACTGCCGGCATTCTTGTTAAGTTAAGCTATTAAGACCTAAATTGAGCGATTTTTGGCTCGATCTGCACTGATCTCTTGCGTGCGCATCAAGGATTAGCGAAAATCCTCGACATATCCACGGGTATGCCTGTGGTTTTCGCAAACCCTTATGCATCAAGATCTCAGCACATTCCTTCCCCAAAAATTGCTCAACTTAGGTAAGAGTTTGCACGATTACAGCATTGTGGACTGGCAGGATTTTTTGTGTTTTCCTTAGTCTGCGGAAAATTGAAATCTCCTGCCTGTTTGCTTATGAACGAGCCATAAGGAGGTAAATCAGTGAAAAGAATAGAGCGGATTTTTTTTATTGCGATACTTGTTGGGGTTGTTGTTGGTTTTGTTTTTCCATCTCAGACCATTGCAGCCTGGGGCCGCGGTCACTTTTATATTATCGGAACCGGTCCTGCCGGACCTCAAACGGCCACACTACAGGCCTTAAATACAATCAAACAAATGGATGTCATTGTAGCTCCTGAACAACATATAAAGCTCTTTACCGAATACATAGGGGACAAACCTGTCTTGTTTAATCCGTGGAAGGGTTTCTGGGATTACAAGGGGAAAGGCTACAGGGAACTGACCGACAATGAAATAGCCAGGTTTAAGGTTGAGCGTATCCGGCTGCGAGATGAAAGAGTCGAACAGATCAAGCGTCTTCTGAAAGAGGGGAAGAATGTTGGTATCCTTGACTCCGGCAACCCTTGTCTTTTTGGTCCGAGCCACTGGTATATTGAGGAGTTTGACCCCGCCGATCTGATCATTATTCCTGGAATGGGGTGCGATGCGGCTGCAATGGCTGCTCTTGGGAAGAGTACTATTCCCGCATACGACGCCCGCTTTGTCATGCAGACAGCGCCCAGATTTTTAATGGATCAGGCCATGAAAGATACTGAAATTTTAAAAGATCTCGGAAAGTATCAGCCCACCATGATCCTGTATATGGCGCTGCGGAATCCAAAGAAGCTTTTTGCCGTTCTGGGGGAGACATTTCCGTCTGATATGCCGTGCGCGGTGGTTTTCTGGGCAGGACACCCTGACAGGCAGCGTATTATACGAGGGACGGTAGCTGATATGGGAGAAAAACTTTCAAAAGATAAGGAAAGGTTCATGGGGCTCTTGTTTGTCGGGCGTTTTTTAGAAGGGAAGCCTTATGCGGCGGCTGTAAATCCATGATTTCCCTTAGGTTAAAGGAGGATAAAACAAAATGAGGAAAACGCGATTTGTATCCATATTGGCACTTGGTCTGATCATTTTTTTTGCTTCTCAGTCAGGAGCACATACGCACAGAATTTCACTCCTGATTGATACAGACATGGCTCTGGATGACATTCGGGCGCTTGCTATGGTCTTAAATTCCGATTGGGTTGACGTTCCTTTGATTGTTTGCTCTGACGGCGCTGTCTCACCGCAGACGGGGTGTCGCAACCTGAGGACACTTCTGGAATATTTTGAAAAAAAGGATACAGATATTGTTGCTGGAAGGACATTGGGAAAACCCGCCCCTCTCTGGAGGTCGTGGTCTGAAAACCTGAACTGGCCTGAGTCATCCACAATCACTATCGAGACAACGAAAATCACATCAGCGACAGATGCGATTCTGAAAACCCTCAATGGATCAGCGGAACAGGTAATCTATCTTTGCCTTGGCCCTTTAACGAATCTGGCTGATGCAATCCGCCGGGATCCAACTATAAAAGAAAAGATCTCAAGAGTCATATTCTACGGAAGCTCTCCCAACGCTGTAGATCCTGATTGGAACTATACACGAGATCGCGAATCAGCCGATTTTGTTTTCAAATCCGGCCTGAATATCCATTCGCTCCAGATTCCTCAAGAGAAATCATTATTGTTTGATCAAAATTTCTACGACAGGATAAAGACTATGCATACGCGTGCAGCGCATATCGTAACTACTCTTCACGATACACCGGTGATATCAGGTCTTTTGGATAATAATCATTTTCGCGTGTGGGATGAGATAACAATAATTTACCTGAATCACCCATCTTTATTCGAGCTCGCGCCAGAGGAAGAGAGCGCTCGTGTTATGGTTCTTGCAGATTTCAGAACCGATCTTGTTGAGCAAGCTTATTTGAAGCTTTTGGATTATTCTGCCGACCTTCACCTGAACCGACGGACTGCAGTAGTTCTGAATAACTTTCCTGTTGATCCATCCATGTTTAAAGAGGATGTCAGGCCGTATGTGAAAAGAATCATTGAAAGACATGGCCTTGAGGAGTGGAAGGCCTGTTTTTTGACCAACGAGTTTCACCGTCACCTTGGGATATATTCGATTGTTGGAGCCAAGATGGGAATAAGGGCTCGGGAAATCCTGGAAACTCCTTTTGACGAACTCAAGGTCATTTCAATTACAGGAAAATCGCCTCCCTTGAGCTGTATGAATGACGGGCTCCAGGCAGCAACCGGCGCAAGCCTCGGCCGGGGCGCTATTGAGGTTTTAGAACAAAATCCGAAAGCAGCGGCTATCTTCATCTACGGCAACAAGAAACTGACCTTAGAGATCAAGAAAGATGTGCTCAACAAAATCAAAAAAGATATTAATGCCGCGCTTAAAACATATGGGGGATTGAACCGGGAATATTTTGCACATATCCGTAAGTTGTCAATAGATTACTGGATTGAACTGGATAGAAAGAAAATCTTTGATGAAACTGTAAGGTTAAAAGGAGAACAAAAATGAAACAAGAACAAAGATCGTGGTTGAAGGTTTGTATTTTAGTTGTATTTTTGTCGGTAATTGCTTCACAGGCAAAAGCGCACAACCTCTGGCTGTCGCTTGATCACTATTCTCACAGGGTCGGCGAGACCGCAAAGGTATTTCTGTACCTGGCACATTCGCTTCCTTTTGCCGATCTTGGAAAACCGGAAATGATGAAGGAGTTCTTTTATCTTGATCCATCCGGCAAGCAAAAAGAATTCGAGCTGAAAAAGCATGATCCTGAATCATTTTTCAATGAAGTAGGTGTTCCATTGGCCATGCAGCAAGAAGGGACATATATGGCTGGCGTTGTGATGAAGCCGATTTTTATGACCGCAACTCCCAAGGGAAGGAAAATGCAGAGCAAGAAAGACATTCCGGATGCCATAAGCTGCCGTTATATTGAGTTTTTTGCCAAGGCGATCTTTCATGCTGGAAAACCGGGTGGAAATGCTTACAAAACCGTATTGGATCAGACAATTGAGATGGTGCCGCAAAAGGATCCGTGTCTGATAAAAACAGGCGAATATCTTCCTTTTAAAGTGTTATTCAAAGGCAAACCGCTTACAGGGGAATTTGTATATGCCACCTATGTCGGATTCTCAACAAGGGAGGACTATGCTTATACTACTAAAACTGATCATAAGGGTATTGCCATGATTCGTATCACAAATCCTGGTATCTGGTGGGTCAAGGTGCCGCACAAGGAGCATTATGAAGATCAAGTGGAGTGCGATGTCGGCCAGTATGCTGCTATTATGACTTTTGAGGTGAAGTGATTGGCGGGCGAGAAAGTGAGCAGGTGGGAAAGTGAGCGGGTGGAAAGTGGTTAGGCCTTCTGATAATCGGAGAATGTGCGAAGTAAATATGTTGACGGTTCACGGTTTTTTCAATGAACTATGCAACGACTGAAGCATTTTAACGGTTAACCGTGAACTGTTAAAGGAACCAGTATTGATAAGTAAGAACCTATCGTGCGATTGGAATTCAAGCTTTTTTGTCTTTGAAGTACTCTTTATGAGTCAGTACATAAATGATTCCAATAATACTTAGTATAATAAATAATACACCTAATGCTGTCATCCCTGAAGCTCCTTTCCATCTAATATGTACGCAAAAAGGAAAAATACAACCGTTGTGATAAGTCCGCTAATAAAGATCCATATTCTGAACTCCGGTGGTTTAAATACCTGGCTAATTACAACGGTTCCAAAAACTATTTTAGCAATATCATAAAGAAATTTGGGCATCCTTCATTCACCAGTTTACACTTTTTCAATATTGACGGATGCCAGCCATTAGCAGTTAGCCGTTAGCTATTAGGCAAAACTTTTGTATAAAAACGGATTGTTAAGCTAAAAGCTAACGGCTAATAGCTATGCGCACAGATTTGAGATCGAACAAAGGCGGCCTAAAGCTGTGATGCATAGTTGGGGAAGTTATTTCGTCCCCGTTCCTAAACGCTCAATATACTGATGATCGTGAAAGCAAGAGAACTTTCACGTATCCGGCATCGGTCAACACGCACAGACCCGGAGTCGCTCTTGTCGCACCAAGCATGCTCATGGCGTCCTGCGCCGCATCAGAGATATCGATTGCAAGGGATCCACAAGACCAAGTTCGGCGTACGGGTCAATCCCTGCCTACTTTACCCGATTGAGCCTTTTGATATTTTTCCGCAGTTCCTTTAGACTCTTGTACGGGTCAATCCCTGCCTCCTTTACCCGATCGAGCTGTGCAGAGGTTACATTAAACTCATCCGAAGCCAGTGATACGAACTCCTTTGGCTGATCGAGGTACGGCAGCATTTCGAAAGTGCTTTTTATCCGGGTCGTCCAGAAGAGGGGATTTGTTTTACCACCTGGTGGCGTGAAATCGCTGATCTTGACATCAGAAATGTTACACATTTTTCCCCAATCGTACTGAAAAGCAACACCTCTTCCTGAATTTGCTGTGCTGTTCCATATTATGAGAATTCCTGCAAGAGGTTTCTCTTTTACGAAGAGTTCTCCGGAACGTTGTTTCACAACCATGCTCTTCTTTCCAGGGGTTAAATCCAGAAGAATCTGGATAGCATCATCCTTGCACCAGTTTGGGCATCCGATCCATGTGTAGCTCTCGCCCGTCCCGAGTGGGTACTCCTCATTGATGTATTCCGCGATCAGGTAGCCCGACGATAGTCCGGGGCAGAGGTGGTTATGCAGGTCCGCGCACTTCAAAAGGTCATTGGGTGCACCATATCCCCACGCGTTTGCGATCA
>Ga0255371_10033_pt1 | contig 21291 bp, 21 predicted proteins | sample ANMaggSSYBR01I12_FD_182097 | JGI IMG/M metagenome (GOLD analysis project Ga0255371, IMG submission 182097) | Sediment cell enrichment communities from methane seep in Santa Monica Basin, California, United Staets - ANME aggregate JGI... | ecosystem: Environmental > Aquatic > Marine > Cold seeps >...
AAAGAGCCTTAAAACCATGGTAAGGGCGATCAGGGCAGGTTTTACTTCCATTATGTATGACGGAAGCGAGCATCCTCTTGAAGAAAATATGAAAAATACCAGAGAAGTGGTACGGATCGCCCACAGCGTCGATGTAAGCGTCGAAGGCGAGCTTGGAAATGTAGGTGGCGAAGTAATAGGTATCGAAACTGCAGCACCCCATACTTCAGACAAGGAACTTTTTACAAAAGTCGAAGATGCAGTTTATTTTGCCAGGGAATCCGGTCTTGATACACTGGCCATATCAATTGGAAATGTCCATGGGCTCTACAAAGGCGATCCCGAGCTCGATTTTGAGCGCCTTGAAGCCATAAGGGATGCAGTCGGTATTCCACTGGTCCTTCATGGAGGTTCCGGCATATCTGATGATGATTTCAGAAAAGCTATAAGCCTTGGTATATGCAAGATCAACTTTTATACTGGAATATCCCAGGCAGCAGTCGCAAGGGTACATAAATTTATTGAAGAACATCCGGGCTCTATCAGTTATCCGGATCTGGCCGAGCTGGCCATGACTGAGATTAAAAATGTGGTCAAGGACAGGATGGAAGTATTTGGCAGCAAGGGCCAGTGTGCCGCAGATAAGACCCTATGCATCACCTGCTCTGATACTAGCTGCGGTCTTGATGATCCCCGCATAAAGCCTGAAGCAAGGACTGTTATCTATCAGGACCTTGTTGAGAAGATAAGCCGCGAAGTCCTTCAAAATATAAAGAAATAAACTCTGATTTAAGCCCTGTTGTTTGCAGCAGGGCCTTTTCATATCTTAAAAGCATGCATTAAAAATATTATTATTTCTGGTCCATAGTATCTTTATTTATTATTAATAATGCTATATAATACAGTAATTGATAGTTGTTGTTTATTGTTGCATATTTTTGTACATTAAGAATTAAAGGAGACAAGTCATGGACTATGACAAAAATTGGGCCAGAGTAGATGCTTCTTCGCTTCCGGATATGAAGGTCCCTGCCCCGGGACCGAGATCTAAGGAACTGCATTCAAGAGCAGAAAAACATATGAAGGGCTATTCTTCACAGGTAAAACTTTTCCCTGTTGCATTCGAATCGGGCTGCGGGGTGACATTGACTGATGCAGACGGCAATACATATATCGATTTTTCATCAGGAATATATGTCACCAATCTGGGACATGGACATCCAAAAGTTGTTGAATATATACAAAAATATACCAAACAGCTAATGAACTGCCATGACTATACCACCGAGATAAAAACTCTGTTTCTTGAAAAGCTTGCCTCTGTGACTCCGGGTAATCTGAATGGTATCCAGATGTATTGCGCGGGCACTGAAGCAGTGGAAGCTGCGATGCGGGCTGCAAGGGCTCATACCAATAAATATGAGTTCTTCTCATTCTATGGTGATTTTCACGGCAAGACATTGAGCGCAGTCTCCCTTACCGAGGTTGCAAATTACACTTCCGGCCCCAGGGCCGCTGGAAGCCATATGGCTCCAAATGGCCACTGCTACAGGTGCCATTTCAATAAAAAATATCCTGAATGTGGACTTTTCTGTGTTGATGCCCTTGAAAAACAAATACTTATGGAAGGAACAGACAATGTAGCAGCTGTGGTTCTGGAACCTATACAGGGCTGGGCGGGTTCTGTTGTTTATCCTGATGATTATATTCCAAAGATAAACGGGGTCAAATTCGCACACACCATAACAGGCCCTTATGACCTTATTGCCTTTATTGAGGCTGAGAGTCTTGACCTGCTGGGAAGAACTGTAATATCCAGGATCCAGAATCTAAAAGGGATAAAGGACACAATGACCTGTGTGGTAGTCGGTCCGGTTTAGATGACAAAAGGACCTGTTTATATAATCAAAATATATTTACATATATTTTTTAGTATGCTCTAATATATTATTTGCATATTATTGATATAATAAGCAAGAATATAATTTTATACAGAATTGATTAGGAGGTTATTAATGAAGTTTGCGCCAAAAATAATAGTAGGAGTTATTATCTTTATTGTCGTCCTGGTAATATTGATAAACAGCTTTGTGATCGTCCAGGCAGGTAATGTCCAGGTGCTCACACAATTTGGAAAAACGGTGGGGGTGACCTTTAATCCGGGCATACATATAAAGATCCCATTTGTACAGAATACCGTGAATTATTCGACCCGGCAGGTCACGTATGAGACCAGTGATTTTCCGGAGACAAGTAATGCCAATTATACTGATTATGCAGTAGATACGACATCATTAGATGGACAGCAGATCAATGTTAAATACACGATAAGATTTGGAATAGACGGCAAAAAAGCTGAATGGATCCTGAACAATATTGGCACCATGGACCAGCTGGTGGAAAAAGTAGTAAAGACACAGGCAAGATCGCTTTCCAGGAATATTCCGAAAAAATATACAGCTGCACAGCTTTATTCCGAGGGAGTATTTGATGTCCAATTTGAGATAGGGGAGACACTGCGTCCTGTCTTTGAAAAAAAAGGTATCATAATGGATGAATTCCTGCTAAGAAAGATCGATTTTACAGAACAGTATTTTAATGTCCTTGAGGAAAAACAGATCGCTGAAGAAAAGATAGTCGTAGAGCGGAATGTACTTGAACAGGAAAAGATCAAAAAAGAGCAAACGATCATACAGGCAGAAGCCGAGGCAAGACAGATAGAGATAAAGGGTGAGGCTCTTAAGCTTTATCCCCAGATAATACAGCTTGAGTTCATACAGAAGCTTGCACCCAATATTACATGGGGCATACTTCCGGAAGAGGGTATTATACCATTCCTTGACCTTAGTAATGTAGTAGAGGATCTGGGAGGTACGACAAATATCGCACCTGTTACTCAAACAGATGAATAAATAATATATAAATAGATAGAAAGCTGCAGAACTGACTGTCAGGCCTGCAGCTTTTTATATTGCCAAATTTTATAGCAGTCAAGAAATACAGGCTATGGAGGAATTTTGATAAAGCTTATAACGGTCGATCTTGACGGTACCTTATTTGATTCATATTCAAGGATCTCAAAGGAGAATAAAAAAGCTATAAGGTATTGTATAGAAAATAAAGTAAAAGTCATTCTATCAACTGGTAAATCAGTGAAATGTGTGGATAGGGTCATTAGAGAGCTGGGGCTCATAGATTCCCAGATAGTTGCAGGAGGCACAATAGTGATTACTCCTGATCTAAAACCAATTCTAACAATGAAGATATCCAGAAAGTCTGTTCTTGGCGCAATTTATCTTGCAAGAAAAAACAATATTGGATTCGGTCTGGACACTACAGACGGTAAAATATATTACGAAAGATATTATCCAGAATTAAAGCATATTTTTGATACGGGAGAAGTCACCGAAAAGGTCGATGATATTTCTGCTGGAAATATAGCTAGCAATGCTCTTATTTTTACTTTTACTGTAGATACAGAGCATCCTTTTAATAATATCCTTAAAAATAGTATCACAGCCGATGTAAAGATCCGAAGGGGCGGTCCGTATTTTTTAAATCTGCTGGACAGGGAAGCAGGTAAAGTGGCAGGGCTGAAAAAGATCCTTGAAATATACAATATGGGCCCTGGGGAAGTAATGGCAATAGGAGATAGTAATAATGACCTGGGTACCATAGAATTTGCAGGACTGGGGGTAGCTATGGATAATGGCACCAGTCAGGTAAAAAACATAGCGGACCATATTACTGACGACAATAATAATAGCGGGGTCGCAAAAGCGATCCACAAATTTATTGGGACACCATAAAGTACCCTTCTTAATAAAGTACTAAATATATACTTAAATTAATGACCAATAGTTATATAATTAAAAAACCTCATAAATAATTTAATAAGATATTAATAATTGTATTAAATAAATATTAATATTATTGAAAATTTGATATAATGCACATTATTATTGAAATAAAAATAGATGTGGCAATATACAATATATAATAGCAGCATTTTAAATATGACTATATACCATAAAAGGAGATAGAAATAAAAAAAAGAATCAGAGATTATATCAGTACAGTAAAGACTTATAATAAAATAGCCGGTATTGCAAAGATAACCAGGCGCTACTTTGCTATAAATGGATTTGATGGAGTCATCACAAGCATAGGTATCCTTCTGGGAAATTATATAATAGGGGTCTCAGAGCATAAGAATGTCATTATTGCTGGAATGGCTGTAATAATATCGCTTGGTGTATCAGGTGTATGGAGCGCATATAATAGTGAAGTAGCAGAGAGGAAAAAAGAGCTGGACGACCTCTCAGAATCTACTCTATACGGACTGGAAGAGACAGTCATATCAAGGGCCCAGAGATTTGCAGCAATAGTGCTTTCGGCGGTAAATGGGTTTTCACCTGTCCTTACTGCATTTATTCCACTAAGTCCTTTCTTCTTTGGAAAGTTTATTTCCATCACATACTGCTACTGGATAGGTTTTGGACTGGCTTTTCTTATACTATTTGGGATCGGGCTGTTTTTGGGAAAAATATCGCGGACAAATCTTATAATAAATGGTTTTAAGATGCTGATAGCAGGAGGAGCCTGCGTGGGGCTTTCCCTGCTTCTTAAATTTTTTGATTGATGGCTGGTTATGGTATATGCATAGTATCAGGTAACCGGCAATAATAGATCCTAAAGACTGCGCAAGAGATTTTATTTAATAATATATTTATAAAGGATACAAGAGAGCCCCACATATAGCAGGACTCTATTGTCTGATAGTTTCAATAATATATGCCTACAATATTGAAAGATAGGTGTCGAGCTCATATTTAGAGACATGGGTCCTGTATCTGTCCCACTCGATTTTTTTATTTTCAATGAATTTATTAAATATATGATCCCCCAGTGTCTTTTTCACAAGCTCACTTTTTTCCATATACTGGACAGCTTCCCAGAGATTGTTTGGAAGAGTCTCAATACCTGCCTCTTCTCTTCTCTTCTCATCCATCTCAAAGATATTTTCTTCTATTGGAGATAAAAGTTCATATTTATTTTTAATGCCTTCAAGACCTGCTGCAAGCATAACTGAAAATGCAAGGTATGGATTGCAGGCCGGATCCGGACACCGGAACTCTACCCTTGTTGAATTTTCTTTTCCCGGCTTGTAATCAGGCACTCTTATAAGCGTGGACCTGTTTTTTCTTGCCCATGATATATAAACAGGAGCCTCATAACCTGGGACAAGCCTCTTATAGGAGTTGACCCACTGATTGGTGACGGCGACTATTTCTTTGGAATGCCTGAGCATGCCTGAAATATATTGCTTTCCTTCTATTGAAAGATGATAAGGATCGCCGGCATCATAGAATGCATTCCTGTCGCCTCTAAAAAGGGACTGATGGACGTGCATGCCGCTCCCATTTTCTCCAAAAAGCGGTTTTGGCATAAAGGTGGCATAGACATCGTTCATTGTAGCTACTTCCTTGACTACCAGCTTATAGGTCAGTGCATTATCAGCCATAGTCAGCGCATCAGTATATCTCAGGTCGATCTCATGCTGTGAAGGCGCTACTTCATGATGGGAATACTCTACTCCTATGCCCATCGCTTCAAGATATAATATGGTATTTCTTCTTAGCCCGGTTGCCATATCAAGTGTAGTAAGATCAAAATATCCTCCCTTATCAAGGACCTGGGGCTCGCCCTCATCAGACTTAAAATAAAAGAATTCAAGCTCCGGTCCTACATAGAATGTATAGCCCAGGTCTTTTGCTTCTTTCAATGTCCTTTTTAGGACCCATCTTGGATCGCCTTCAAAATGTGAACCATCTGGATTTTGAATATCAGCAAACATCCTTGCCGCACCCTGTTCTTTAGGACCCCAGGGAATTATCTGGAAGGTATTCGGGTCCGGCATAGCTATAACATCACTTTCCTCTATCCTGGAAAAACCCTCTATAGAAGAGCCGTCAAATCCCATACCTTCTTCAAGAGCAGTCTCGAGCTCTTCTACTGTAAGGGCAAAGCTCTTAAGTATTCCCTGGACATCAGTAAACCATAACCGGATAAACTTGATATTATTATCATGTGCCTTCTTAAGGACATATTCTTTCATTTTGCCATTGTTTCCCATATCTCTTTCCTTTCATACAGATCATTACTGCTGGTATTATAATTATAAGTTTTTCACATTATAACTTAAATAATATAGCCTGAGGTTAAATCTATGTTAAATCTGGGGAAATATTACTATAGAGAGATTACAAATAGATTACATCTTTATTAAATCCAGGTTAAATAGGAAGGATCGATAAGAGGAAAATTATTTCCCTGACGAAAACAATATAATCCACATTCCTGATCGTCTCAAGACATTCTATAAATCAAATTGGGAATTGTCGGAATTCAAAACAATATGCATAGAGGTTTTATATTTAAAAGCCTAATGAGTATAATTTATCATATTACAGTATATGATCATTTAAAAAAGTTTTGGATTGAGATAAAATGAATACCCGGGGGCTACAGGAAAAGAATAAAATGATTGAGGAAAAATTGAATTAAATTTATTCTGTGACAGGGAAAGTTGTTTGATGAGAGAAGAGATCAAAGAGAAAGCAAAAATGGCATATGAACTTGCCTACAAGTATGAAAAGGAATTTGGCGCCTGTTCGCAGTGCACGATAAAAGCCCTGCAAGAAGTCTATAATGAGGAAGATAAAGGTGTGTTTCAGGCATTGGGAGGTTTTGCAGGAGGAGGCGCATGTGAATGTGATGGGATCTGTGGAGCATATGCAGCAGGAATATATTTTTTTGGAACAAAAACTGGAAGAGGATTAAAAGATATTGGAAGTGATCCTGAAGATCCTGATGGGTCGAGAAAACACAGAGAGCAGTTCAAGCTGATAAAGAAACTTCATGACAGGTTTGTTGATAAATATGGAAGTATAATATGCAGCAGTATTCATAGGAAGCTTTATGGCAGGTCTTTCTATATTGCAGACTGGAAGGAAATGAAAAAGTTTGATGAAGCCGGGGCTCATGATTGGGGATGTACAAGTGTTTGTGGAGAAACTGCAAAATGGATAGTTGAGATTTTTGAAGATTTTAAACAGAAAAAATAATAATATGTGATATTGATTTGCAAATTAAACCCATTCTAAAAATTATTGAATATTTATAAAAATATTTTTGCAAGATTGACGAATTTTGCAAGGGTGCTAAAATATAATAGTTTTTTGAAAGAATAATTAGCAAAGAAAAGAAAGGTCAAAAATGGCAGAAAAAACAAAAGATATAATAGCAGATTTAATGGATAGTTTTAAAAGTCTGCAGGAAGAAGCTCCTGATTATTTTGATGCTTTTCAAAAATTTCTGGGTGAAGCAGAAAAAGATGGCGCCCTATCAATAAAAGTAAAAGAGTTGATATCTGTTGCGCTTGGGATTACTGCACAGTGCACATATTGTATAGCGATCCATGTTAAAAAGGCTGCTGATGCCGGCGCAACGAAGCAGGAACTTATAGAAGCAGGAATGGTTGCTGGATTAATGGGCGGAGGTCCAGCAGTTTGCTATCTCAAGTGTCTATTTGATGCTATTGATCAACTTGGTGTCGAATAGTCAAAAATTGAAGCCGATCCTCTGATATGGCCCAGGCGTAGAGGGGATATGAGAATAGCTGTCTTTATTGAGGATGGCTAAGAGGATTCTTGATTATCTGGGGATATATGAGTTTGGTAAAAAAAGATCTCCTTCCAGGATAAACACTTGTCCTGATAAGTTTGATAGAAAAATTATTTCCCGGGTGAAAACATATAGCCCACATTCCTGATCGTCTTAAGCATATTATTATAGGGAGGCGGTATCTTTGCCCTGAGCCTTCTCATATGAACGTCGACAGTACGGCTTCCTCCATAATAATCATACCCCCATACGGTAGAGAGAAGATCGATGCGGGTAAACACCCTATTACTGTTTTGCATGAAAAGCTTTAATATCTCAAACTCTTTAAAGGTCAGTACGATCACCCGGGTATCGATCGAAAGCTCATATTTTTCAAGATTAAGGACCATGTCTCCGATCACAAGACTGTCCTCTGGTATTATCACTTTCATCTTATGCAGCAAGAAATCTATGCGCGGAAGCATTTCCTTTTCAAGGTTTTGAATAAATAAAAACTCATCAGCAAAAAGAGGATTTTCAAAGAGGAGATCCTGCTGGCCGGGATCAAGTATTATTATCCTGCCTGTTTTTGATCTGTTAAGGATCTCTGCAGTATTTTTAAAATTTCTTTTAATATTTTTATCGACTCTTGAAAGGCCGGCAATGTCCAGCAGGGCTATTTTTATATCTTCGGGCTCCCATTTATCAGTCTGGCTTTTTCCATAGCCGGTGATTTCAAGTTTAAAATCATTATTTTTACCCAGGACGGCCGAGATGTTCTCTATATTATTTTTATTTTCTGAAAATAGAATTATTTTTATCATATATCTGTAATTGTTTAAAAAAAATAATGCAACTAAAAAGTATTTTATATATTATAGAGTAATATTTTATTTTGTGAAAATACAATTTTTTTAATACACCTAAAAGGATATTATAGAAAGGAAAACATATGCTGATAACCATAATAGTGACACTGATCATCCTCTTATATTTTATATTTAAGGCCGCAAGATTTGGAAAACTAAAAGCTGGCGAAGCTACAATAACAACTATTCCGTGTATTGGGATAACTGCATATTTTATACTGTTTAGAGTCACAGGCTCCTAGGTAACAGTATCCGGGGCATTTTCAATGATATCCAACTTTCCCGAAGCAGCAGACTCAAGAACTTTTCTCATAAAGTGGTCGATCATATCGACTGTCATAGGAACAGGCATATTTTGAAGCTTTGAGGAGAGTTCTGGATCCCTGGCGGCTTTAAGGACTCTATCAATATGGTTTTTGGTGAATCCTTCTATCTCACCCAGAGTTGTCGGAAATCCAATACTTTCCGCAAATGATATCATTGCTTTAGCAGCATATATTCCAAGATCCCTCCCGGAAAGCCTTTTAAAGCTATTTTCTACATATCCATATTTTGAAAATACAGAGCAGACAAGCTTTAGTGATCTTTCTATTGCCGGAGCAAAAAAAACTGCATAATATGGATTCATGATCGCACAGGCCCTCCCATGGCTTAATATGTCTACAAGAGAAAAACTTGCAAGATGGCCCCCATTGGTCCCTCCTGTCATAATCGCATAACCTCCAAGGTCAGTCCCCAGACAAAGGCCTTCCCGTGCCCTATGATCATCAGGATCTGCCATAGCTACAGGCAAATATTTGATTATAAGGTCCATTCCAATTGCAGCAATATCATAAGCAAGGTCGAAGCCGGGTCTTCCCTCGGTACTGTAGAGGACCTCGATCAGGTGGAAGAGCCCGTCAAGGGCGCCGTCTGCAATTATATTGGAAGGGGCACCATAGGTCATACTATAATCAAAAAAGGGAAAAGCCGGGACGATAGCATCATCGATTATAAGCTTTTTTTGTGATATCTTCATATCGGTAATATTGGAATATCTTGTAAGATGGGCGCCAGAACCTGCAAGGGTCTGCGAAGCGATATGAGGTATTAATTTCTTTCCCTGCCGCTTAAGTGCTTTTGACACCTTTTCCATTCCAATATAATCATCTAAGCAGCCTCCCAGAGAAGCAAGGACTATGGATGCCTTAACAGCATCTATAGTGCTTCCGCCACCAAAACTTATAATAAGCCCGGGAACATTTTTTTTAATAGCTTCCCTGATCCTGTCTACATCCCCGCGCGGGGAATTGGGTCTTGCTCCTTTAAGAACACCTACAAGTTCCACTCCCAGTCTTTCAAGGCTTTTTTCTATTTCTTTTACATGACCATCGCTTCCAGGGAAAGTACCTCTGAATAGAAGAGCTCTTTTACCTACAGAAGAAGCAACTTTTCCGATTTTATCCAGAACACCTGGTCCGAAAGTATAGGTACCGCCTTTAAATTTATTTAATAGCTTCTCAGCCTCTGCAAATGCTGTCATTTCTTAACCCTTTCAAAATAAATATCCAATGTCGCTCCCATCAATAAGCAGTCCTATATTTGAACCCTGAACCTGTTTGTTATGGGATATCTTCTGTCCTTGCCGAATGCCCTGGCGGTTATCTTTACTCCCGGAGGACCCTGCCTCCTCTTATGCTCGCTACTGTCCACCATACTGAGGACGTCTTTTACAATTATAGGATCAAAGCCCATCTCTATTATTGCACGGTGATCCATATCGTCTTCGATATATGCCTTAAGTATCCGGTCAAGCATATCATAAGGAGGAAGACTGTCCTGGTCCTTCTGGCCAGGCCTTAGCTCTGCTGAAGGGGCCCTGGTCAGTATATTATCAGGGATCATGTTCCCATATTTTTTATTTATAAATCTGCAGATGGAATATACCATCGTTTTATATACGTCTTTTATAGGGGAGAAGCCCCCGACCATATCTCCATACAGGGTACAATAGCCTACGCTTATCTCGCTTTTATTTCCTGTAGAAAGAACCAGCCATCCATGTTCATTTGAAAATGCCATTATTATGCTGCCCCTTATCCTTGCCTGAATATTTTCCTTTGTGACATTTATTTCATCATCAACAAAAACACTTTTAAGATTTTTTAGATAGGTCCTGTAAATACCGGCAATAGGCATTATAATATATTCCACTCCCAGATTATTTGCCAGAGCTTTTGAATCTTCAATGCTCTCACTGGAGGAAAAGTCCGAAGGCATAAAAACCGTTGTTACATTTTCCTTTCCGACGGCCAGAGCGGCTATCACGGTAATGATAGCTGAATCTATCCCCCCGCTCAGCGCTACTACTACTTTTTTAAATCCGTTCTTCTTTATATAATCCCTGGTTCCCAGTATCATTGCCTGAAGTATTTCTTCTTCGGGGCATAAGATGATATCGCTGTATTTTAAAGGGCCGTTGCTCTTTCCCATTTTTTTAATCAGGGGAACACTTATTTTCATTTTACCTGTACTTAGCTCTACTATCTGAATCGGAGCATAACCCTGGTCCATTTTACTTTTCTGACCCTTAAATCTAATATCCCCGGCCCGTACCAGTCCGGCGCTTCCAGGATCTATATCATAAATAAGGCTATCCTCTGTAAATGGCAGACATCTGGCAATGATCTCCCCCCTTTCATTTACCAGGATGCTATTTCCATCAAAGACGAGCTCATCCTGACCGCCGACCATATTTAAATAGGCTATATTGACTGTATTGTCTGATGCTCTGGCAGAGATCATTTTTTCCCTGGATTCGATTTTCCCTGAATGATAGGGAGATGCTGAAATATTTATTATGAGTTCGGCTCCGCCTGCTACTGCCTGGGCCTTTGTGGGTCCCGAAGCATAAAAAATATCCTCGCATATATTTAGGCCTATCAGGTGGCCGTTTATCCTGTATAGATAATTGATATCGCCCCTGTTGAAATACCGCTGTTCATCAAATACCGAGTAATTGGGAAGGTGTTGCTTATTATATATGGAGACGGTCTTCTTTCCGCACATCACAGCTGCAGAATTATAAAGGGAGCCATTGCAGCTGTTTGCAAAGCCCACTATGGCTGCAATACCTGATACCTCTTCTTTTATTTTTTCAATATAGTCTATATTTTCTTTTATAAAGGCATCTTTAAGAAGCAGGTCCTCAGGAGGATATCCGGTAAGGGCAAGTTCGGGAAATATGGCCAGATCGGCATTATTTTCTTTTGCTTTCTCTATATGAGATAAGATGAGTCTGTAATTTCCCTCTATATCCCCTACAGTGGGATTGATTTGAGCCAGATATAATCTAAGTCCCATAGTGTCTCCTTGTCAAGGTCTTGATTTAAAGAGGCAATTATCATTGCTTTTATATTTCTTTTCACGGACCCTTTTTGAACCGATGATAATTTTTATACAAGTAATTATATGTATTGTCAATACATATAGAGGTCAGCTCTTTTTATGGCCCGGTTTATTTCCATATAGAGGGGAGATCTTTCTTAGATCTGATATTATGCCGGGGAGGACCTGAAGAAAATAGTCTACCTCTTCTATAGTGTTTTCAAATCCAGGGGTGACCCTTAAGGACCCATGCGAATCTTCAGCAGAAAGCCCCATTGAAACAAGGGTATGTGAAGGTTTTGTCGACGAAGAAGAACAAGCCGAACCGCTTGATACAGCTATGCCTGCACTATCAAGGCGCAACACAATTGCTTCTCCTTCAATATATTTAAATGAGATATTACAATTGCCCGGGAGACGCAGGGAGGGGTGTCCGTTAAATATGACATCTTCAATATTGTTCAGGATAAAATCCTTTATCCTGTCCCTCAGCTTCGAGACTCTTTTTGCTTTTGCGCCAATATCTTTCTGACCGATAGAAGTAGCTTTTGCAAGACCTGCTATTCCGGGAATATTTTCAGTAGAGGATCTCATGCCGTGTTCATGTCCTCCGCCCAGAAGCTGCGGCATTACTCTGGTGCCTTTTCTTATATACAGCGCCCCTACTCCTTTCGGTCCATAGAATTTATGGCCGGAGATCGAGAGAAGATCCACATTTAAATCGTCAACCTTTGTATTAGTGCTGCAAAAAGACTGTACTGCATCCGTATGGAAGATAATGCCTTTTTCTCTTAAGAATTTTCCTATCTCCTCAATGGGCTGTATGGTGCCGACAATATTATTTGCATGCATTATAGAGACAAGTATCGTCTTGCTGGTTATTGCCTTTTTTATATCACCGGGATCCACCATCCCATTGCTGTCCACTCTGACCCGGGTGATCCTGAAACCTTTCCTTGAAAGCTTTTTTAGAGGCATATGTACAGCAGGATGCTCTATTTCAGAAGTTATTATATGGTTCCCTTTTTTGCTATAGGCTTCAGCGGTTCCCAAAATCGCAAGATTATTACTCTCTGTCCCCCCGCTGGTAAATACTATTTCTCCTGGAGATGCTCCCAGCGCATCTGCGACTGTCTGCCTGGACCTGTCAAGAATATCAGCTGCTTCTCTTCCTGGTCTGTGAGGCTCTGAAGCATTACCATAGAATCTAATAAAGCATCTGTTTATCTCTTCGGCCACTTCGGGAAAAACGGGAGTGGTTGCATTGTGATCAAAATATATATATTTTTCCATACTTATTAAAATACCGGTCCTTTATAAATCGAATTAAAAATTACCACTGCCAGGCCATACTGTCAATAATCAATTTAAGCCTGAGATACTTTATTTTATATAAAGAGTCTTTAAATAAGAATATAAGAAAAAATAAAGAAAAAATTAAGAGTAGATTAAAATTAATATTTTAAATATAATGTACAAAAATCCTTAGCGGGAATGTGATTTAAAAAACTTTTTAAAGAATTGTATTATGAAAAGTCAGTATATAAGAACAGATAATCTGAGCCAGTCAGACAGATGGGCAAAGATAATATCATTTATGTTTGACGGTTCTTTTATATCGGTCCCCGTTTTTATCATTATCTGTATGATTGTTGTCGAAGATAAGATGGCTGCTCTGAGCTGGGCTCTTCTATGCATTCTTTTTGGCATGCTAATACCATTTCTATATATCTTTTTGCTTTACAGGAAAAATAAGATATATGATATTCATATTCCGGAAAAGAATAAAAGGATAAAACCACTGTTTTTTACCCTTTTAAGTTATATCACAGGATTGATAGTCTTATATCTTCTTGACGCCCCCCTATTTTTAAAGGTTATTTTTATCATGACTATAATCTCAGCATCTGTTTATACGGTGATAACCTATTACTGGAAAATAAGCATGCATGCCAGTTATATTACATTCGTAGTTATAACATTTAATATTCTTCTGGGTTCCTGGATGCTTCTACTGCTTCCCCTCATACCGATAGTCGGATGGGCAAGAGTAAGAGCGAAAAGGCATACAAAACCCCAGGTATTAACAGGTGCAGGCCTGGCTTCCGTAATATCTTTTCTGGTATATTATTTCTACGGTTTTATAAGTTAACTATGAAACCGGGCCGATCAAAGTCCCTGATCATATTAATGCCAGCTTATAGATTTCCATTATGTCATCTTTTTTTAGTTTCCTGAACTGCCCGATGGGCCCATCTTCCACACATTTTGAAGCCATTTCCTCGAACCTGGCATCATCGATGCCGATTTCTTTTAATCTTACCGGTAGTCCGATTTCCCGGTAATAGGCTTCCATGCGGGTTATTCCTTCCAGTGCTGTCCTTTCCAAATCATTCAGGTCAATATCGACATTCCATACCCTGAGTGCAAACTGGGCAAACCTTTCAATATTTGATCTATAGACATATTTCATCCAGGTAGGAAATATTATAGCCAGACCCTCACCATGAGGAATATCATAGATCGCTGAAAGTTCGTGCTCGATCATATGGGAGGACCAGTCAGCTGTCTTTCCCGTAGCAAGCAGATTATTATGTGCGATACTGCCGGACCACATTATTTCAGCCCTTGCATTATAATCCTGCAGATTCCTGAGTATCAGTCTGGCATTATTAATAACTGTCTTCATTGCAGCCTCTGCCAGTCTGTCAGTAAGCTCGACATTTTTTACCTGAGTAAAATACCTCTCATAAATATGGGCCAGAATATCTGACACGCCTATAACTGTTTGTTTGGCAGATAAAGTAAATGTTATTTCAGGATTAAGTATAGAAAATTTAGAGAACAGATGATCCGATCCGATGCCAGCTTTTTTATACCATCCATCTTCATTCGTGATAACCATATCAGGACTGACCTCACTGCCGGCTGCTGGTATAGTAAGTACCACACCGATTGGAATAGCCTCCTTTATTCTGGCTTTTTTACCTGTAAAGAAATCCCAAACATCTCCATCGTAAAGTGTTCCTGCTGCTATAGTTTTTGCGGAGTCAATGGCGCTTCCACCTCCGACTGCCAGAATGAATTCAATTTTTTCCTTTCTACAAAGATCGATTCCCTCCCTGACCATACTCAGTCTTGGGTTTGGTTTTACCCCTCCCAGCTCTACCACTTCGATATTCTCTTCATGCAATGATCTTATCACTTTATCATAGAGACCAGTTTTTTTTATGCTTCCACCCCCATAATGCAGCAATACTTTCTTACCGTATTTTTTAGTTTCCTTTCCTACACTATCTTCAGAATCTTTTCCAAAGATGATCTTGATAGGACTATAAAAGCTAAAATTTTTCATTACTTTCCCTCCATTGATTCTATTAAAAAATTTTTCTGCCAGGTTTTTCTAACTAGAAGCAGAACCTGGCCGATTATGCATATCTATTTTAGATTATATCAAAATAATAGATATTTTTTCCCAGGAGCCTGTCCGAGCCCAGGTTCCCGGACAGGCTCCTGGCATATTATAAAGCAAGGCGGGCCATTAGCTGATGCAGCTTATATGCAATAAATATCTCCACAAATGTCAGGATAAGTGCAAGTGCTACTGGCAGTAGAAGGTGCCTGTTAAAAAGTTTTTCAGCCTGCTGGGAAAAGGGTGGGATCAAAAATATCATTACCAGGCTCACAAAAAAGAATGTAAAGATGACTGATATTCCCGAAAGGTAATAATAGAAGCTCCCTAAAAAGTCGAACCTGAACAGGGTAAAGACAATTGATACTATCAGGATAGCGGTAAAGATTATAAAAGTAACCGGTTTTTTAAAGATCCGTTCATTTAAAGATTCTCTATAATACTGGAAATTAAATACAGGATAAAGCACGGTAATAATTGCTGCTCCGCATAAAAACCCTGTAGAAAACCTTATAATATTATTGGTCATATATAATCCAGAATATGAAGCAAGTCCGTCGATTATCGTAGATAGGAAAAATACTGCTGATATTATAAGGACATATAAAGGAGGCAGGTCATTTTGCTTTTTTCTGAACATAATAAAAAGTATTACTGCCGCGGTCATAAATCCAATATATATCCCGGCACACCTTGAACATATGGGAGTCACAATATCTCCGAAGACAAGGCTTCTTGAGTCCAGCTGATGGCAGACAGAAAAGCCCACGAGTTCTATTAGTATTTTAAACAATCTATTTAATACCTCTCTATTGTGTCAATGTTATTAAAAACCCTGTTTTTTCTGCAATAAATATCCTTCCATTCTTTATCTCATGAACACAACCGGGGACAAATTTTTTCTAAAAACTATCTTTCACATTTAAGTACTGGCTAATTTTATTTAATAGCATTGTATCAGCAATCAGGATTTTTTTTATATTTAAAATACTAAAATCTTAAAAAAATCCTGTTCTTTTTAAAAATCAAATAAAATCATAGTCTTATATAATCAATGCTGATAAAATTGCATTATTATTCTGATAAGCATTATTGAATAAATTATTTAAAATATTAACAGGACAGGTTCCGGAGATTATTTATGACCTATGATTTTCATACGCATACCTGTTTTTCTGATGGAGCCAGTATTCCGATTGAGATGATAAGGTTTGCCCATGCTTATGGGTATAAATGCATCGGAATATCAGATCATGTAAGCTATTCAAATATCGAGCAATTAATAGGACCTATTAGAAGAGATTGTGAACTGGCGGAAAAATACTGGGATATCATAGCGGTTCCGGGAGTCGAACTTACAAATATTCCTGCCGACAGTATTGATGGTATGGCAAAGAGGGCCAAAGAATTGGGAGCAGGGATGGTATTGGTCCATGGCGAGACCATTGTAGAAGAGGTAGAGGAAGGTACCAATATGGCTGCAGTAAGCTCCAAATATGTGGACCTTCTTGCCCATCCGGGCCTTATTACTCCCCGTGAAGCAGAGCTTGCTGTAGATAATGATGTCTATATAGAAATAACCTCAAGGATAGGGCATAGTCTAAGCAATGGCAGAGTGGTAAAGATAGGTAGAAGTGCAGGAGTTAAATTCCTTATAAACAGTGATGCGCACAGCCATAATGATCTGTACAGAGGTGATTTCCAAAGAGAGGTCGCAATGGGAAGCGGCCTGAGCGAAGAGGAATATAATATTATAATAAATAGTAATCAGGAAAAATTTTTAAAAAAAATTGGATACAGATAGATTCTGGTTTATAATTAATCCAACTTTAATGTATTTATTTTGATAAATAATAAACATGGTTCATGGAGGTATTAATGAACGACAAAGCTGAAGAAGTAAAAGCTGAAGTAGTCGGCTCAGAAGATCGGCCCGGCCCAATGGCAATAGTCGCACTTATCTGTGGTATTTTAAGTGTACTGTGCCACTGCATCCCTATTGCTGGAATGTTTATAGGTTTTATACTGAGCGTAGCGGCAATAATCCTCGGTATTATCGAAAGTAAGAAGATCGGAAGAGGAGAAAGTAATGCGAAGGGCAAAGGAATGGCAACCGCGGGCATAATACTTGGAGCAGTTGGAATAATATTTGGTATTATCTGGGCAATTCTACTGGCAGTGGGAGTATTTGCCGGTGTATTTGGCGAGTTGTTCAACTCTTATTACTAAAATTTGTAAGGTTTGGGAACAATACTGAAAATACTCAGTATTTTTGGCGGAGGCCTCTGCCATCAAAAGATTGAGAGGACATTTAGTATAGATGCCTTTAATATGCCTGTGTGCTCAAGGTGCACAGGCATATATACAGGTATTTTTTTATCCCTTCTTGTGATCGTTCTACTGGAAAGAAAGATCAAAGGGGAACTTCCATCGCTTAAAATCATATTGACTGCAGTAGGCATTTTTCTTCTTATGGGTGCCGAGGTAGTGCTTTCTATGCTTGGCCTTATAGAGTCTGGCAATATTATAAGGCTGGCCACAGGTCTTTTGACTGGATGGTTCATGGCTCTTCTTCTATTTCCACTTGCCAATAATGTTATGTTTGGAAAGTTCATAAAAGAAAATTATCTGAGCAGCAGAAAAAAATTCCTCATATGGGTCCTGTCCGGAATAGCTATTATTATAATTTTTATTTTTACTTATAAATACACCTTTATTTTCTGGAGCATCATCTCTATACTGGGACTCGTAATTTTCACAGCACTCATACTTTTTATACTTTTCTTTTCATTGAATAAGAGACTTCTGGGTTCCATAGACTCCATGAAAAAATATATTATAGTGGTAGTCATAGGATTATTTTCATCTTCTGTCCTTCTCTTATTATTTTCTTATTTAAAAAGATTTCTGATCTGAAATAATAATAAATATTTTGCAGATTTCTCCCCTAATATGTATACTTGAAAATAATATCAAGCGGATATGGGGCAGGGTATCTAATGGGGCGGCATCGATATTTATTAACTTCTTGAGCCCGGTACAGTTTCTTTAATAATAAAAGATAGGGGGATGAATAATGGAAAGCCTGGAATTAAGACCTGAAAAAGAACAAAGAACACTCTGGTTAATAACATGGGGGGTGATATTTATCATAGGAACCCCATTATGGATAATACTGCCGTTGATTGTCGGGGAGAATATTATTTTATTTGTGATTATTTTGTTTGTATGGCTGATCGTGATGTTATTAATAGCATTCTGGATACCTGCTTCTTTTAAAGCGCTTGAATATTCCATTAATGGTGATGGGGTAAAGATGAAGGGCGGAGTGGTGTGGAAAAAGCATGTCACAGTCCCATATTCGAAAATAACTAATGTGGATATAACCAGGGGTCCCCTTCAAAGATATTATAATATCGGTACTATACATATCCAGACGGCAGGGGCCGCCGGAAAGCAGGGAGAAAGGGCCGAACTCAAGCTATCAGGAATAAGGGAGCTTGATAAGGTAAGAGAAGTAATAATAGAAAATATAAGGGACCTGGACAGTCCTGCAGGCAATAGGGGAAAAAGTAGGACAGAAGAACCTGCCGGGGCAGATACCATATTTAAAGATATATTAAATGAGCTTAAGGGTATAAAGAATATATTAATAAATAGGAATATCAGATGACCGGGCTTAGTATTAAAAATAAAACTACGTCCCTGGCCATCGTTTTTTTAATATATGTATTTGCCTGTTTTATGGGATTTTTGGTCTTTGTACTTAATTCCGGGATGCACCTGATACTATCAACTCTTCTGGCAGATATAGCAGCGACTTTAATCGTATGGATTTTTGGAATAATACTTAAAAATTCCAGTGTATACGATCCCTACTGGAGCATGATCCCTTTGATCATTATCATACCGTGGATAATCAAGGCGGCATCGGTCTCAGTGGGCGATATCCTATTTATTGCAGCGATCTTTATCTGGGGAATAAGATTGACAATAAATTGGATCGTCCGCTGGAGGGGACTTTCCCAGCAGGACTGGCGGTATACAATGCTTAAGAATAAGTCTCCCCGGCTCTGGTTTATTACCAATCTTATGGGGATTAATATGATGCCTACATTAATTGTTTTTGCCGCTCTTATTCCAGTATATTTTGGTATGGGACAGGACAGAGATATAAATGCTTTTTCGGTGATCGGATTCACTGTCTGTATTGGGGCCGTGCTGATCCAGGCAATTTCTGACAGGCAGATGGATCTATTCAGGAGGGATAGCTCAAATAAGAGCCGGCATATAGACAGGGGATTATGGCACTACTCGCGCCATCCGAACTATCTGGGAGAGATCTCATTCTGGTGGGGATTATGGCTGATGCAGATCGGGATCCTGCCGGGGTTATGGGTGACTATAGCGGGACCCGTACTTATGACTCTTTTATTTGTTTTTGTAAGTATACCTATGATGGAAAAATATATTATTGAAACCAGACCGGGATACAGGGAATATCAAAAGAAGGTATCCGTTCTAAAGTTATTGCCCCGGAAACGGTAGATCCTGGTATTAAAAATTGTAAAAATTCATTACAGGAACCAAAATAGAGAAACCATGTTTTAAATAGTAATACAGGAGGTAACCTATAAGGCGGCATTGTAGTTGTAATGGATGAGCCAGTTTAAAGCTACATCATTATTTGCAAATAAATAAAAACAATATTAGTATTTAAAGCTATGATGTATCAATATTTTATATAATAGCAGCAACAAAATATTAATCCTTAACGCCATTAGTATTTAATTAAAATAAAGGTATGTATAATATTGAATTTATCATCAAAAACAAAACAGGAGGGTAATAAAAAATGAGACCAATAACTATTTTTACCGGGCAATGGGCGGACCTTACACTGGAAGAGATGTGTAAGACTGCATCCGAAATCGGTTACGAAGGGTTAGAGCTTGCAACATGGGGAAATCATATAAATCCTAAAAAAGCAGCAGAGGATGAAAGCTATATAAAACAAATTAAAGACACTCTGGAAAAATATGATCTAAAAGCCTATGCAATAAGTGCACATCTATGTGGACAACTGGTGGGAGATGTATTTGATAAAAGGCATAATGGATTTGCTCCGGCAACTGTTGCTGATGATCCTGAAGCCATGCGGGAGTGGGCGGTGCAGGAAGTCAAATATATTATACAGGCTGCAGAGAATCTGGGAATTGAAATAATAACAGGATTTACAGGCTCTCCTATATGGAACTACTGGTATTCTTTTCCACAGACTTCTGAGGAGATGATCGAAGAAGGGTATAATACTATAGTCAAAAGATGGACGCCTTTATTTGATGAAATGGATAAATACAGCAAGAAATTTGCATTGGAAATACATCCGACTGAAATAGCCTATGATTATTATACATTTGAAAAACTTCTCAAAGCTTTTGATTACAGAAAAACTCTGGGAATGAATTTTGACCCCAGCCATCTTATATGGCAGGGTATAAAACCACATCTTGTGATCCGCGAAATGCCGGACAGGGTATATCATGTCCATATTAAGGATGCCTCTGTGACCCTTGACGGCCTGACCGGGATACTTGGGTCACATATAGAATTTGGAAAAACAAGAAGAGGCTGGAATTTCCGCTCACCGGGCAGGGGAGGAGTAGACTTTTCAGCTATTATCCGTGAATTAAATGAAATAAACTATAATGGTCCGCTTGCTGTAGAATGGGAAGATTCCGGAATGGACAGATTAGAAGGAGCTGCAGAGGCATTTGAATTCGTGAAAAAAATAAATATAATGCCTTTCACAGGTTCTTTTGATGATGCGCTGAAGAAGTAGGATATTTAAGATAAAACAAAATAAATCTTATTTTAGTAAAGTGCGGATGACCATAAGATTGCTGGAATAAGGTGATATATAAATAAATAAATCTATAAGGGAATACAATTCTATTATTTAAGAATTATATTCCCTTTTCTAATCATATTATTTTTACA
>Ga0255371_10035_pt1 | contig 21082 bp, 21 predicted proteins | sample ANMaggSSYBR01I12_FD_182097 | JGI IMG/M metagenome (GOLD analysis project Ga0255371, IMG submission 182097) | Sediment cell enrichment communities from methane seep in Santa Monica Basin, California, United Staets - ANME aggregate JGI... | ecosystem: Environmental > Aquatic > Marine > Cold seeps >...
AAAAATGTTCCATTAAATGAACTTTTAGAATACCTGGTATCAATTAATTATTTATGGTTATTTCCATCTGTATTTGTTGTTTTTATAAGTTTTGCATTAAGAGCATTTCGATGGATGCTTATATTGGAACCGGTCAGCAAGATCAGTTTTTGGAAGGCATTTCATCCTTTGATGATAGGTTTTATGTTAAACTGCATCCTTCCCGGAAGGGTCGGCGAGGTGGCGCGACCAGCTATTCTGCAAAAAAAGGAAAATGTTCCCTTTTCAACAGGCCTTGCAACGGTTGTGATTGAACGTATATTTGACTCAAGTATTCTCATCATCCTTTTTGGAGCAATGCTTGCGTATATAGATATAGATCCCCAGCTTAGCATTTCTTTTGGGAAATATAATCTGAACAGGGAAACCCTGGTTAGCATTGGCGGAAATCTTTTCAAGTTAATGATTATACTCATAGCTGGAATCATTCTTTTTAGTTTTAGCTCAATTCGGCAAGCTGTAAAATGGACAATCAATAAAATCCCCTCTCTTTTTTCATTAACAAACGTTTCATTAACAAACAAAATTCAAAAATTCTGTGCATCTTTGATATGCTTTGTAGATAACCTCTCAACTGGTTTTTCCTTTATTAACCATACCAAAAAAATATGCATTTGTATTGGGCTCTCTTTTATTATATGGGTTTTATCAGCCTTTTCTTTCTATATCATGGCTCTTGGTTGCCCGGGCATAAGTCTATCATATCTTGAACTATTTGCAGTCATGATTATTATATGTTTTTTTATAGCTCTTCCATCTGTCCCTGGTTTCTGGGGCATATGGGAAGCAGGAGGTGTTTTCGCACTGTCCCTTTTCGGCATTTCGGCAAAGGAAGCTGCCGGCTTTACTCTTGCAAATCATGCAATCCAAATATTTCCGGTAATAATTATAGGAGTTATATCTGCGATGCTTTCAGGTGTTGATACATTGCAAATTTTTAAGAGCCTGTCTAAAAATTCTCATCCTGCAGCAAAAGCGTGAGAAACGGCCCAAATTTCCGCAGATTTTCGTTAAATAGACTTGCTATTCTCCTCAAATTTGCGAAAATTTTGTCTCGTTTTCACACTTTTTCGCTACGGAGATAATTTTCAGACAGGCTCTAAAGAAAGAAGGTAGCCGTTTACGGCTTGAAACTTGAAATTGGAAACTTGAAATTAGGGAGAGATTAAAATAGAAATTGGAAATTGGGAAGAACAGTACAAAAGCATGAAGGCCAAATTTCTAATTTCTAATTTCAACGTTCCGCGAACGCTTACAAAAGAAGGCTACCAACATAAAGCGGGACACTTTCCGCCATTTTGTCCCTATAGCAATTCCGCAATCAAGAGTAGAGGCGGGTTTCAAACCCGCCCTACTGGCTGGCGGGCTGTCCCGCCTTACGTTGGTAGCCCAAAAGAAGAAATATATAACTTTGGGAAAATCTATTACTGTCAATGCTTAATATTTTAACATATCCTGACAAATTTTTAAGACAGCCTGCTAAACCTGTTAAAGATATAGATGGAACAACTCAGAAGATTATTGAAGACATGTCTTTTACAATGTATAATTCAAAAGGTGTCGGGCTGGCTGCAATACAGGTAGGATTAGATAACAGTCTAATTGTCTATGATGTATTGCAAGGTGAAGGAAAGAGATTTCTTCAGGTTCTCATAAATCCAAGAATTATCGAAAGCAATGGTCGTATAATATCAGAAAAGGAAGGTTGTCTCAGTGTTCCGGATCTAAGGGCGGACGTAAAACGTGCAGAATCCGTACTGGTTGAAGGTTTTGATAGAGACGGGAATCCCAGGAGAATTGATGCTGAAGGACACCTTGTTATAGTCTTGCAGCATGAAATTGATCATTTAAACGGAATTTTATTTATAGACCACATAAGCGCATTAAAAAGAGAACTTTATAAAAGACGTATAAAAAAGCAATTGAGAAAATAGTGATGGCGTCGTAAAAAGTCCCATCTACTGCGTTGCAGTGATTTTTCAGGCTCTCAACATACTATATGTATGCCTTCGATCCAAAAAAATCACTACGCCTTGTATATGAAACTTTTTACTTAGCCATCTATAGTTGATGGTCTCGTAAAAAGTCCCAACATTTTATTTTGACCGCAACATATAGTATCGTCATCTTATATTACACCTATATGTTGTGGTAAGAAATCGGTTTTCCGACTTTTTACGAGACCATCATAGTTAACTTCATGATTTTTTACGAGTTTATAAAATAGTGAATAATCGAAAGCTTAAAATTATTTTTATGGGAACTCCCGAGTTTGCTGTCCCTTCCCTAAAGGAATTAAACAAAAACCACTATGATGTGGTATTGGTTGTAACTCAACCTGATCGTCCAAAGGGACGAGGCCGCAAAGTGATTTCCCCTCCTGTTAAAGAAACCGCGATAAGTCTGGGATATGAAGTAATCCAGCCCGTATCTATTAAGACAGATAATTTTAAAGAAATTGTACAAAAGCTTAAACCGGATATATTTGTTGTGGTAGCATATGGTCATATTCTCACAAAAAATATACTTGAAATGCCAGGAATAGGTTCAATTAACATTCATGCATCTCTACTTCCAAAATATCGTGGTTCAGCGCCAATCCAGTGGGCTATTATAAACAGGGAAAGAGAGACCGGAGTAACAACAATGTTTATGGATGAGGGCCTGGATACAGGAGATATACTTTTTTCTGCAAAATTAGAAATTGCTTTGGATGACACATCAGCAACGCTTCATGACCGCCTGGCAAAACTTGGTGCGGCGCTTCTTATAAAAACAATAAAAACTATAGAGGCTGAAGAGATAAGGCCAATCCCGCAGGACCACAAGAAGGCTACATCTGCGCCATTACTTAAAAAAAACGATGGACATATAAACTGGAAGAATTCTGCTGAAGATATTGAGGCATTTATACGAGGAGTTACTCCATGGCCTGGTGCCTTTACGTTTTACGGCAATAAACGTCTCAAAATCTTTGCGGCCAGGCCGATCTTAACGGAGATCACTGCCTTGCCGGGAACAGTAATAAAAGGCTTCACAGATGAACTCAGGATTGCAACTAGTAAAGGAGCTTTGTCTATTTTAAAAATTCAGGGCGAATCAGGCAAACGTTTATCTATTAAAGACTTTTTGCGCGGGCACTCAATGCCTCCCGGAACGATTTTAAAATAGGTAAGCGTTCACAGGCACTACATATGCACGTTTTCAGGGCAACCAACATAGCAAAACTATAGTTGATTACCCTGAAAACGCACATCTACAGCACCTGTAAAAGCTTACATGTTGGAAAGCAGCCTTGTTTGCTACTATTTTTTCCGTAAACGGCTACTAAAACAGATCACTCAACCAAGGGTGATATAAAACAAAACGTGACCATTTCGGTTCCAGGAAGCACCGATTGAATGATGAATGTCGAACAGGTAATATTGAATATCGAAGTGTGGATGTTTTTTAAAAATTATTAAGGACCTTCCTTCGTAATTCGACATTCCTTGTTCGACATTCGACATTAAGCTGATTAGACTGGTTCAACGATTACTTGCACCCCCTCAACTAAATTCAGAACAAACTGGAGCTATATTCTTGGCGGATCATGCACGCAATACTGCGTTATTTATATTAAATACTCTTGATAAGGGGCGTAAAACGCTTGATAGGGTATTAGAAGAAGATATAATCGACAAAGAGCAATATCTTTCAAAAAGAGATCGTGCTTTGGTTAATGCCCTGGTATATGGTGTTATCAGGCGGCGCGGTACGCTCGACTGGATAATAGACTACTTTTCCAATACCCGATTAAACGCAATAGATTCGAATGTTTTAAATATTCTTCGTCTTGGACTCTTTCAGGTAATGTATTTAGATAAAATACCGGTATCCGCTGCCGTAAATACATCTGTAGAAATGGCCAAGTCATTTACCTCGCCGAAAGTTGTTGGATTTGTAAATGCGGTATTGCGCAGTTCCGCAAAAGGTTATAAAAAAGTCCCATTCCCGGATCCTAACAAAAATCCTGTAAAAGCATTGTCAACAGCAAAATCATTTCCAGAATGGCTGATAAAAAGATGGCTTGATTGTTTTGGCTTAAAAGAAACTGAAGCGCTCTGCGATGCAGTAAATAATATTCCGCCCATAACTGTACGTACAAACAATCTGAAAATTTCCCGCGACGACCTGATAAACAAACTCGAATCAGATGTAGAACTAATTGACTATACAAGTTATTCGCCGGATGGAATTTATTTTTTCAAACCAAAGTTGCCTATTCCAAAAATTAATGCATTTAAGAATGGCTGGTTTCAGGTCCAGGATGAAGCAGCCCAGCTTGTCACGTACCTTTTAAATCCACAACCAGGTGAAACCATTTTAGATGCCTGCGCAGGTTTGGGTGGAAAAACAGGCCATATCGCTCAGATGATGAGAAATAAAGGCAAAATTATAGCCATGGATAAAAATAATGAAAAGCTTCTGCGGCATGAGTCTGAAATGAAACGGCTGGGAATTTCAATTGTTCAAACCTGCATACACGATCTGGACAAACCCTTTGACAAAAATTATATTGCCGAATTTGACCGTATTCTATTAGACGCACCATGCTCGGGGTTAGGCGTTCTGAGGAGAAATCCGGATATAAAGTGGTTAATGTCAAAAAAGAATTTAATATATTATCAAGAAAAACAGGTGAAATTTCTTGATACTTTATCGTATCTTGTTAAACCTTCAGGTGTTTTGGTTTATACTGTATGCAGCACGGAACCTGAAGAAAATGAAGAGGTTGTAAAAGTTTTTTTGAATAAGCATCCAGAGTTTGTTATTGAAAAAAAACCTGTCGGATTCCCTTTTAATGCGCGTTTTCTTATTAATAAAAACGGCTATCTTAAAACTTTTCCGCATATAAACAATATGGATGGTTTTTTTTTCGGTTTGTCTTAAGGAACGGGGACGAAACAACTTCCGCAAGTAGGCGCATAGTTGGGGAAGTTATTTCGTTCCCGTTCCTAAGAGGAGAAAGTTATAGTAAAGATAGCAAAAATATCATTTTTCTTTATTTTATTTGTTCTAATTTTAATGGTAAGCGCTTATCTTACCTTAACGTTTATAATTAAGAGCGAAAATAAAGTTGTTGTTCCTGATATTGTCGGAAAGGATGTAGTGTTAATCCTCGAAATGCTGTCGGATCTTGGACTTAACACAAAAGTTAAAGGGTCTGAGTACAGTGATAGCGTGCCCAAAAACCATGTAATTTTTCAGGAGCCCGAACCTGGTTCTGAAATAAAGAAAAGGCGTGATGTAAGAATTATTATATCAAAAGGTACAAAAAGAATTTTAACGCCGAATTTAAAAGGTCTTTCAATACAGCAGGCACGCTTAATCATAGAAGAAAATGGTTTGCGCCTGAACAAACTATCCAGTACATCTTGTGAGAGTATAAAAAAAAATGAAATTATTTCTCAGTTTCCTTTGCCGGGAACAATGATTACGCGAGGAGACTTTGTAAACCTTCTCGTCAGTACAGGCATCAGGCCAAATGTATATAAAATGCCTGATATTAAAGGACAATCTCTTGAAGAAGCAATAGCTTTAATTGAAAGCTTCAATCTTTTGCTTGGGGAGATAAAATTTCTTTTTATTGAAAAAAAACCTAAAAATATAATTATAGATCAGGTACCTTTATCGGGACATAGGGTAATTGAGGGTACATATGTTAATATTACCATAAACAGGGAAGCGGCCAGAAAAGGCCATAAATATTTACACAGTACAAAGGGCGTAACCCTCTTTAAATACAGACTTAAATACGGATTTTTAAAAAAACATATACGTTTAAGATTAAACAGTTTTGGAATTTCAAATGATATTTTTGATAGTTTCATGAAACCCGGTGAAGAAATCTGGGCCTTAATTCCAAGAAATAAAGATGCAACTGTTCTTCTGTATGAAGATGATAAGCTGATTAAAACTGAAGTTTTTGACTCATGGCAGAACTGAATTGAATAGTTAATATTGAAAATTGAAAATTTGTGGTATCGCTTCGCTCTATCATTTTAATTAAAATAGAGAGGATTTTTTCAATCTTCAATCTTCAATTTTAATAAGGAGCATTATGATGAGAATTATTGCACCATCTATACTGTCTGCTGATTTCGCAAAATTAGGAGATGAAATAAAATCCGTTGAAGATGCTGGAGCAGACTGGATACATATTGATGCCATGGACGGACATTTTGTTCCAGCTATTACTATGGGACCTATAATTACAAAAGCTGCAAGGAGTAATACATCCCTTCCCCTTGATGTTCATTTGATGATTGAAAATCCGGATCTCTATATTCCGGATTTTGCAAAAGCAGGGGCTACTTTGATTTCTGTCCATGTTGAAGCCTGTACGCACTTAAACAGAACCATACAACTGATAAAAGAATTCAAAATAAAGGCAGGCGTCGCTCTAAATCCATCCACTCCGCTCTCATCCTTAGAGTGGATTCTTGAATTCGTTGATTTTGTGTTGATAATGAGCGTTAATCCTGGTTTTGGAGGACAGGCTTTCATACCAAACTCAATTGACAAGATAAGGGTTCTTCGAAAAATGATTAAAGAGAGGGGATTATCGACCCCGATAGAAATAGATGGCGGAGTTAATGAAAAAAACATAGAAGAAATTTCAATTGCAGGTGCTGATGCATTTGTAGCTGGATCAGCGATTTTTGGAACTCAGGATTACAAAAAGGCAATTAAGGGTTTAAAATAAAAAAGTTCGGCCACAAAGGCACTAAGAAAGGATGTGATTGATAAATTACAGTAACCGTTCACTGTTGAAAAAACAGAAGGAGATATTATGAGCAAAAAACTCCGGAAGGTATTGGTAATTCATGGCCCCAATCTAAATATGTTAGGTAAAAGAGAGCCGGCTATTTATGGGAAAACAACTCTTAATGAAATTAATAAAAAGCTGAAAAATGCAGGCAAGAATCTGGAAATTGCTGTAGATATATTTCAATCAAATCATGAAGGAGAAATTGTAGAAAAAATACAGGATGCAATGGGAAAATGCCAAGGTCTTATTATCAATCCTGCTGCGTACACACACACGAGTATTGCTATCCGCGACGCTCTTCTTCTGCTTGATATTCCTATAGTTGAAATTCACCTGTCTAATATTTATAAAAGAGAGTCATTTCGCAACAAGTCAATGATTGCTGATATAGCTACAGCTCAGATTTCCGGTTTTGGCATGCTGGGTTATTCTATGGCTCTTGAAGCTATAGCCACAATGATTTAAATAAAAAATACAAGGCAGGAAAATATATGGACAAGGGAAAAAATTCCCCTGTCCATTATTATTTGTTGCGTCTATTCCTTATTTCTTGGGATGGCATTCGCCGCAAGTAACAGGGCCTTTGTTTTCCTCTAAATGACATCCTTTGCAGTTTACATGGAACGCCTTTATTGCTGACATTATCTTACCATCTGCCTCAAGGCTGTGACAAGCAGTACAGTCGCTTATTTCAGATTCATCCCATACGTTCTCGCCATCTTTGTAAATATGGTGACAATCCAGACAGTCAATCTCTAAATCATCAGCATGAAGTGTATGAGGGAAAACAGCGGCAGGCCTTTCACGATTCACAAAGATATCATGTTCCAGCGATTGAATATCATCCTGCGCATATGCTAAACCAAAAACAAACAAACCTATCAAGCCCGCTATTACTATTAATAAATTACTTTTTTTCATCCCTGTCTGCCTCCCAATTATTATTATAATAAATATTCTTATTTTTTTTATTGTATAGGAAATTATAAAATCAAAATCCCTTTAAAGTTAGTGAATATAAGCGTTCACGCTGTTTTTTTAATCCGCCTGAAGGGCGTTTTGTTCTTCGGCATTTTATTTAAAAACATTTATCAAAAGAATGCCTGACTGTCAAGCCAAATCAACTTGTATTCCACTAAATTTTACTTGACTAATAAGTGCTTATGGGATACATATTGATGGTCATTTTATATGTAACAGACCTTGTAGGGGGGAGAAAAATGCAACAGGATTCCATTAAAAAAAGCAGGGAAAAAATTGTAAACCGTAGAAATTGTCTCAAACTAATGGGTGTATTCGGTTTGGGATTAGCTGTCCCGACTATAATTGCTAAACCGGCCGAAGGCAAACATCTTGACAATCTTCATTCCATAAGCAGGACTCGTCCGCTTATGGGGACAATTGTAACTATAACTATTGCAGATTCATCCCGCGATAAAGCTGAAAAAAACGTTGAACAAGCTTTTGCAAAGATGACAGAACTTGAGAAAATTTTTAATCGACATGCTGATAATACTCCTGTGAGCTGGCTCAATCAAAAAGGCTTTTTAAAAGATATTTCTCCTGAATTGGCAGATGTCCTGCATCAAAGCGCCTTTTATAATTATATTAGTAAAGGTACATTTGACATTACAGTTCTTCCTGTTTTAGAGCTGTATAAAAAATCCTATGAATCAACAGGTTCTTCCCCATCGCTGAAACAGATAAATGAAAAGATGAAACTTGTTAATTTTGAAAACATTAAAACAAACAACAAAGAGGGCGTAAGATTGCTCAAGGATGGAATGCAGATCTCGCTGGATGGTATAGCAAAAGGTTACATTATTGATCAGGCAGCAAATCTTATAAAATTAAACGGAATAAAATACGCTCTGATCAATGCCGGAGGTGATGTTAGAGTTATTGGAGGAAACGGTCCCGATAAAGCCTGGAAAATTGGAATAAAAGATCCTTTGGAGAAAAGAGAAGTTACTGAATTGTTTGAGCTGAACAACGGTGCAGTGGCTACGTCCGGCAATTATGAAAACTATTTTGATAAAGATAAAATTCATCACCATATCATTGATACATCAACCGGAGATTCACCGGTTCAGACAATAAGTGCTACAGTCCTTGCTCCTACCGTTATGCAGGCAGATGCTCTCTCAACAGCTCTTTTTATTCATACCCCAAAAGAGAGCATTAATCTTGTCGGTTCGTTATCAAACGTAGAGGCATTGATTATTGCAAAAGGTGGACGAAAGTACCGATCATCGGGATGGAATAACATAACAAAATAAGTAGCCGTTCACGGCTTGAATCTTGAAATTGGGAAAAACAAAAAAGGGCGGATAAAAACTATCCGCCCTTTTTTTATTGTATAGGTAGAGCCGCCCTATGTGGCGGCTGATTTATAAGGCCGCCACATAGGGCGGCCCCTACCTACAACAAAGAATAAATCTCTCACAGAGTCCGCAGTGTTATGGCACCAAAAGTACAGGAAGTTCCGATTCCTCTGTTACACGGTGAGAAACACTTCCCAGCCAGAACTCTTTGAAGCGGTCCTTGCCCGTAGTTCCCATAACGATCATGCTGGCCTTGCGCTCCCGCGCTACCCTGATAATTTCATGAGCGCTCCGCCCGGAAAACAGGTGGGGCTCAGCGTTGATCCCATCTTTTTTTAACCTGTCGCAATATTCTTCCAAACGCTCTTTGCTCTCTTTTTCGATGCGATTTAATTCCGACTTGTCAAGCCCTTTGGAAATTTTGACTCCGATTATATGTGTTACCATTACCTTGTCAGCTAATTCTTTAAAAGACGAGACAAGCTTAAGAGCTTTTTCAGATGGCTCAGACCAGTCAGTAGCAAGAAGGGGGGCAGTAAAAATGTGATCGTTTACCCTGGTAATCAGATCACCCTCACATTCAAACCGCACCATATATTTGCTTACCAGAACAGGAACTCTGCTCCGGCGTACAAGTTCCAGAGTGTGCGATCCAATATAGACCTTTCCAAGCACTGTTCTCTTTTTTCTGCCGGCTATAATAAGATCGACCTTTTCTTCTTCAGCAACACGCAAAAGCTTTGGAACGGGATTTCCTACCTCAATTCTGACCTTACTCTCAATACCCTCTACCGATACAGCTTCCTGCCAGTTTTCAAAACGGATCCTTGCCTGCTCTCTCAGGCGTTCTTCCTCATCCTTCATATATCCGCCATACGGCACAAACCCTACCTCATCTCTTGGAATAATATAGGTCAGCACAATCTCTTTGAGACCGGCTTTTTTGAGTTCCAAAATGGATTCCAGTGAGTTAAATGCCAGTTCCCTAAATTTTGTAGGAAATAAAATCTTTTTAAATTCCATAATGTACTCCTGTCTTTAAAAGAAGATTAAAGTTACAACCACAAAGGTTGGAAACAAGAAGACCAGAGAATATTTCAATATATAACCAAAGAAGCTCGGCATTGATGTGCCTGCCTCCTCAGCAATTGACCGCACCATGAAGTTGGGCGCATTCCCAATATAGCTGAAAGCGCCAAAAAAGACCGCGCCCGCAGAGATCGCCTTCAAATAGATCGAGGTTTCCGTCATAAGAAGAGGAACGGCCTGAGCTTCCGGCATCCCCGGATAAAAGGCACCAAGCGCGGTATTGAAAAATGTAAGATAGGTCGGAGCATTATCAAGAAAACCGGAAAGAGCGCCCGTGACCCAGAAGTAATGCACCGGCTCCTTTACTGCGGCGATCAAAAAACCCAGCTCCCCTTTTAAACCTGCCTTTAATATAAGAAGGCACGGGACCATGGTAATGAATATCCCGATAAAAAGAAAGGCAACTTCAACAATCGGAAACCAGGTAAAGTCGTTGTCCTCACGCAGTCTTTTCGAAGTAGTCCACAATGAGAGAATACCCATTAAAATAAGAAAACCATCCCGCGACCAGTCCTGCATTGCCCGGTGAATTCCTAATGTGTTTACTTCACCCCAGTTTACTATTCCGCTAGTGAGTACTGCTCCGACAACGCCGCCGAGAAAAATGAAATTGTGTGTTCCCACTAATTTCAATGGTTCTTTTACTCCTTCCTCCACAGGGGCAGAGGTCAAGCCCTCTTTTTTATAATGGTATGTGTCGAGGAAAAAGTAAATCACCAGCAAGATACCGGCTGTTACAAGCATATGCGGCATTATCTTCATTGTCCAGAAAAAATCTACCCCGTGGAGAAATCCCAGAAAGAGGGGCGGATCACCGAGCGGAGTCAATGACCCACCTACGTTTGCAACGAGAAAGATGAAAAAGACCACCATAAAAGTCCTGTTTTTCCGGTAGTTATTCGCCTTTAAGAATGGACGGATCAACAGCATGGCAGCCCCTGTTGTACCCATCCATGATGCAAGTATCGTGCCGATAAGTATAATAATAGTGTTTACCATAGGCGTCCCACGCAATGTGCCTTTAAGCAGGATCCCGCCGGAAACAGTGTAAAGAGCCCATAGAAGGATAATAAAAGGTACATAATCGGCAAGAATGATATGGAGAATCTCATGCACGGCAACGCCTTTAAAGGCAATCAAAAAGGGAATGCCCAGACACGCCGCCCAAAAAGCTGAAATCTTGCCAAAATGGTGATGCCAGAACTTTGGAGCCAGAAGTGGAAAGAGTGCTATGGAAAAGAGCATGCATGCAAAAGGAATACAGCTCCAGAGCGGAAGCGTCTCTCCAAGATTGACATGTCCTCCGTGACCACCATGACCTGCATCTTCTCCATGTCCGGTTTCTGAAACAGCATGCTCTAAACCGTGAGTAGAGCCATGTTCTGTGTCATGCGTTGCCGCAACCTCTTGATCGTGATCGGTGGCCATGGCCGGAACCAAAAACGCAAAAATACTTAGTAAGAAAATTATAGCTATCCATTTTCCAAGTCTCATCTACCTGTTACCTCCTCAAAATATAAAACCATTGCAAAAACGTTTCCCTTATCAAACCCCGTTAATTTTCAAGGGGATACAAGCCTCTTCGTTAGATACAGATAAGGCATACAGAATGGTGTTTAATTATCGTACATAATATTATCTAATAATATAAATATGTTCTCGAAAACCGGTTAATAAGTGTCCAATAATCAGACATTTTGTATCCACGCCGTTTGTTATTCAGGAACTCTATTGTAAGCAACACAACCTAAAATCAGACAGCAACACGTTCCGCATGTATAGGCATGAATATTGCATACCTTATATTAAGGAGTAGAGTTTAAAATTATTCCTACCTCGTAAAAAAAACTACAAACAGATATTGCCAAAAAAAAATAATTGATTTCTCCCTTAGCATCTTTTACAATCTCAACAATCGCAGGTTTATAAAAAAGTCTTTTTTAAAGAATTACTTTTTTTATCCCTAACTGCCCTTCATAAGTATTACCACAGATATTCTTAAACTTTTTACTCAACACCCTAAATAAAATTTTACTTATCAAAAAGAATGCCTAACTGTCAAGCCAAATCAGCTTGACAGTCGTACTATTTTTCACTTGACAAATTGGACAGTTTATTGTAGCTTTTTGAAGTTTAAAAAATTTCAACGTTATACTCAAAATTAAACAAACCTAAATTAAAGTTTATGAAATCAGCTATTTTTCTAAGCAATTTTTTTTACAATATCTTTGCAAAACGACCCCTTCCGGAAGGTTATTTTTCCGACAAAACAATACATGGCGAGCCATGTATTGATAAAAAACAAAGGGCGTATTTGCGACAACAGAAGTAATCGGTTATAGCTAACTGGAGGTGACAAATTTCATGGGACCCATATTAAATGCGATGGTGGCAATGGGCGGCATCGGCCTAGCACTGAGTATTGTACTGGGAATTGCTTCAAAAGTTTTTTATGTGTATGTTGATCCAAAAGTTGTTGCAGTAGATGAGTGCCTTCCCGGCGCAAACTGTGGAGGATGCGGCTATGCCGGCTGCAGCGATTGCGCTGTTGCTATGGTGGCAGGCGAAGCCCCGCCTAATGCCTGTAAGGCCGGTGGCGATGACGTGACAGATGCGGTTGCCGCTGTTCTCGGAGTTTCCGCTAACGCAGCAGAAAGAGATATTATCAGTATATTTTGCAGGGGTACTCTTAGCGCTGCAGAACGAAAATATAATTATAAAGGCGTATCAGATTGCCGGGCCGCTGTTTTGCTTTCAGGAGGAGACAAAAGTTGTGCTTTTGGCTGCCTTGGTCTTGGCACCTGTGTTACAAATTGTCCGTTTGGTGCCTTGACAATGGGAGAAGATGGTCTGCCTGTAGTAAACATAGAACTCTGCACTGGTTGCGGCACATGTGTAGATATCTGTCCTCGCCATATTCCTACGTTGATAAAAGAATCGCAAAAAGTTGCAACTCTTTGCAGTTCCCATGACGGCGGAAAAATTGTTAAGGCAATATGCAATATTGGCTGTCTCGGCTGTGGGAAATGTAAAAAAGCATGCCCGGAAAAGGCAATAATAGTTGATAAATTCCTGGCAATCGTTGACGGTGATAAATGCACGGGGTGTGGCGAGTGTTTTGAAAAATGTCCGACCGGAATTATTCAGAGCTTGGTAGTCACTTAAAATATGGAGAAAAAACAACCATGAAGATGCTCATTGCCATAGATGATTCAGATTATGCAATAAAAGTTGTCAATTATGTGGCTTCTACTGTTAAACCCATGGTAAATATAACCTTGTTTAGCGTATTGCCGACAATGTCTTCAAATCTGGAAAAGATGGAAAAAGACCTCCAACAGCCGTTATTTTCAGAAAAGGTTGTTGAACTGAGATGGATGGTCGATGAGGAAAAAAAGAAGGCAGAATCAAGAATAGAGGAATGCCGGACCATTTTAAAGAATGCGGGATTTCCTGACGACACTGTTGAAGTAAAAATGCAAAACAAGATTATTGGAATTGCCAGGGATATCATAGCAGAGATAGGAAAAGGAAAATATGACACAGTTGTGGTGGGACGGAGAGGATTGTCCGCCACAGCTTCCTTTGTATTGGGAAGCGTATCCAACAAGATTGTACAGAATATAAAAGATTGTACTGTCTGGATAGTTGAATAAAGTCTATAAAACTACTCGTTGGTACCATAATTTTTTTTCTTGAAAGCATTCTTATATTATGGTATGAAATCCAAATTTAGGTTTACACCCACTTTTGCAAATATGACGCTTTTGAAAGGATAAAGGATAGAATATGAGATCTAACAAAGAACTTCAGATAGCTTACGGCCTGGCTATTATTTTGTTGGTTGTGGGTGTTCTAAGTTATAGCGCTTTTTCTGCAAAAACTCCGGATCAACCGGTCAGGTTAATGTTTAAATGTGTCGCAGGAAAGATTTTATTTGATCACAAGACACATACTGTAGAATCAGGTTACGGCTTTTCATGCAGTGACTGTCATCATAATCTTGAAGAAGGTGAAACAGATCCACAGGCGTGCGGAGAATGTCATGAACCTGAAAGCCAGGACGAAGATGTTCCAGGCAGAGCTGATGCATTTCATACGCAATGTATCGGCTGTCATAATGAAGCTGGAGCCGGCCCTGAAAAATGTGAATTATGCCATGTCATGTAACAGATAGTTTTTTGCTAATCGAATAAAAAAACCCGTCCGCTTTGCCTGTATTCGCCATTGATAGCACTCATGCGAAGCGAGTGAGTTGAGAGCTAAGAAAGGTTGAACTATGATAAAAAGATCTTTTATTGGTTTGTTAAAACCACGTCTTGAATATGGATCTGTTGCAGATACGCCTTCCCTTAAGCAAATCCCGACCCCAAAAGAGATTACCCTTTTATCAAATTGTCCATTTGACAAAAAAAACCTGTTATTTAAGAAAAAAGCGACTGTTAAGACCGGCCAGAAGCTTTTACTCTACAAGGAAAAAGATGAATATGTTGTTTCAAGTGTTACAGGACAAGTATCATCAATTTCCTCTTATACAGGTGACTTTGGCCGAACTTTTACTGCCATCACAATTGAGGTGGCTGATGATGAAGAAACAGATGATGAGTTCAAGGATATCTCAAAGGATGCTTCTCTTGAAACCATCAAAAATTTTCTTGCGTTTGCTCCGGGTAATCCTCCGGTTAAGTTGTTTTCCGACAAAGACAAATCTATAAATACAATCGTTGTTTGTTGTGCTGACAGCGATCTATTAATAACAACAAACCGATATATTGTTAAATCCGATATTGATGCAATAAAAAATGGATTAAGCATCCTGAAAGCGGCAAGCAGAGTTAATGATATTATAATGGTCGCTTCACAGAACCAGATGCACGAACTCTCCACAACCGGTGAAAAAGTAAAACAGGTTAATGATACATATCCATCGGCGCTCCCGCATCTTATTATGAAAGATATCCTGGGCAAGGTTGTGCCGGCGGGAAAAAATCCTGAAGATATCGGTGTCTGTTTTATCAGCGCTGAAGCAGTTGCATCTATAGGAAATGCTTTTAACAGCGGGCAACTACCTGTAGCAAAAACCTTTACGCTTGTTAATAAAGATGGCTCTAAATCACTTGTATCGGCCAGAATCGGAACACCGGCAAGCGATATATTCACGGCTCTTAATATTACTTTGAACGAAAATGACAGGATAATATTCGGCGGCCCCATGACAGGCTCTTCTGTCTATTCAGAGGATCATCCGGTTCAGCCTGACACCGATGCCATTATTGTCCAGGATAGAGATGACATACCTGTTATTTCAGATTACCCCTGCACAAACTGCGGCGAATGCATAAGGATATGCCCTGCAAATATTCAGATTAACCTGCTTGTCCGGTTTCTTGAAACCGGACAATATCAAGAAGCAGCGGATCAGTACGATCTGTATTCATGCATTGAATGCGGTCTTTGCAGTTATGTTTGTGTATCTGGAATGCCGATATTTCAGTATATAAGGTCGGCAAAATATGAGCTTGACAGGGCAAATACAGCGGAGGCAACTAATGGCTGATAATAACAAATTCATAGTTTCCCATGCCCCTTTCTGGCATGATGGAAGCAGAATATCTACACGAAATTATAATATAGCACTTGCGGCTCTCCCAGCAATACTGCTTGGCATTATTTACTATGGTATGCCGGCTGTCGGTGTTGTGTCTCTTTCCATCTCCTCCGCAATTATCTGGGAATTTGTGTTCTGTCGTGTAACAAAACATTCAGTTACTATTGGAGACGGCAGCGCAGCCATTATCGGGATGATATTCGGCATGCTTTTGCCTGCAACAGCACCGTGGTGGCTTGTAATCCTTGGAACATTTGTTGCCGTTATTATCGGGAAACAGATCTACGGCGGAATCGGAGCTAATCCTTTTAATCCCGTAGTTGTTGCTATTGCCATTCTCATGATATCATGGAGAGACATCTTTGATTTTAACGAAGCACTTATAAATTACGATTTCGATTTTGCCATGGTCTATCCCCTTGCCGCTCTGAAACATTTTGGCGTATCTGCTGTTGATTCATTCAGCATGGGTGATCTTTTAATGGGCAAGCAGTCTGGAGGAATAGGCTCTACCTTTGGTCTTGGCCTTATTGCCGGCGGAATCTATCTCATTGTCAGAGGAATCATCAGGTGGGAAATAGCTCTTTCCTTTTTAGCCGGCATCTTTATAACCGCTCTGATATTTAATCTGTCCGATCCTGCGCATTACGCGGGCCCGGTTGTTCATCTTTTTGCCGGTTACACTTTGATTGGCGCCTTTTTTCTTGCAACCGAAGATTCCTCTTCACCGGTCAATTTTATTCCAATGCTTATTTACGGCGCCAGCGCAGGTTTATTGACCGTACTCATCAGAAATATCGGCGTCTATGTTGATGGCGTGATCTTTGCGATCCTGATTATGAACCTTGTAAATCCGCTTTTAGATAAGATCAAACCAAAAGCGATTGGAAAGGTAGCTTAAAATGCGTGAAATAATAAAAATGATCGTAGTTCTGACTGTACTTAGCTCTTTCTCGGGAGGCCTTCTTGCCGCAATCCGCGGAGGAACAAAAGATAAAATCGAATACCAGCAGTTAGTCTTTGTTAAAGGGCCTGCAATAAGGACTATTCTTGAAGGATGTTCCAATGATCCTATTGTTGACCGCTTTAAAATAAAGGACGGAGACACTGAAAGAAGCTTCTTTGTAGGTGTATTCGAGGGGAAAGCCGACACTGTGGCATTTGAAGGCTTTGGAAAGGGTTTTGGCGGCGATATCGGCCTTATGGTTGGTGTAAACATAAATGACGACAAGATTGTCGGCATGGGTGTAACCACCCACAGTGAAACGCCGGGTATAGGTTCCAAGGCACAAACAGATCCTAAATTTTCAAATCAATTCAAGGGATTAGCCGCAATTGAACCCTGCAAGGTCAAGCCTGACGGCGGAAATATTGACGCCATATCCGGAGCCACTGTTACATCACGCGGTGTTTGCGGCGGCGTAACAAATGCTGCAGATATTTATAAACGTTTAAAACCTCAGATCGCTGAAAAAATAAAGGAATTTAACTAGGGAGTAAAAGATGGCTAAGTCTATCACTCAGGAATTCGTCAAAGGTTTGTGGGATGAGATACCACCATTCAGGCTTGTGTTAGGCCTCTGTCCCGTACTTGCTGTAACTAAATCCGTAGAAAACGGACTGGGAATGGGAATGGCTGTAGTTTTTGTTCTGGTATGTTCAAATATGCTGGTTTCATTACTGCGGAACATAATTCCTTCAAAAGTAAGAATAGCCTGTTTTATCGTTATTATCGCCACGTTTGTTATCGTGGTTGAACTTCTTATGCAGGCTTATACATACCCGCTTTTTTTAAAGCTTGGAATATTCATACCACTTATTGTTGTTAACTGCGTGGTACTTGGACGTGCCGAGGCATTTGCGTACAAGAACGGCGTTGTCGCTTCAATAGCGGATGGGTTTGGAATAGGCATCGGGTTTACCCTTTCCCTAGTTTCCATCGGCGCTTTACGGGAGGTATTCGGCAGCGGCACCTTTTTCGGAATACCTGTATTTGGTGCCTCTTATCAGCCTTTTACATTCATGGTCGAGGCGCCCGGCGCATTTGTGTGTCTTGGGCTCATGCTCTGCATGATGAACCTTGCAGGAAATAAATAGGAGAAAATCTAATGGGCGATTATGTACTCCTTGCGATAAGCTGTATCCTTGTTAACAACATTCTACTTGCACAGTATCTGGGTTGCTGTCCTTTTATGGGCACATCAAAAAAAATGGAAACAGCAATTGGAATGGGAATGGCTGTAATTTTTGTTCTTGTTATGGCCGGCTCTATAACCTGGCTTATTGATGCATATGTTTTAAAACCTTTCAAACTTGAATATCTTAGAACCATTTCTTTTATCCTTGTAATAGCCTCCCTTGTACAGTTTGTTGAGATGTTCTTAAGAAAAAGCATTCCAGCGCTGTATAAAGGTCTTGGAATCTTTTTGCCGCTTATTACAACTAACTGCGCTGTAATGGGGGTCTGCCTGATAAATATTAATGAAGAATATACATTTGTGCAGAGCCTTGTTACTTCCTTTAGTTATGCGGTTGGTTTTGGCCTTGCCCTTGTTCTTTTTGCGGGTGTGCGTGAACGCGTACTCTTGGCCAGGGTCCCAAAACCGCTCGAGGATACCGCTATCGGGCTTGTAACCGCCGGAATGCTCGCTCTTGCGTTTTTTGCATTCAAAGGAATGGCATAAAATAGTAAATACCAGGGGGACTTTTGCAAATCAAATATATTGCAAAAAGTTCCCCTGACTTGTCTTGAAAAAAATACCGCTTAAATTTTTACGCCGCATTAAATCAAAACCTAACTGAAACCCAATCTCTGACACCTGTAAACAGGTACGATAAAGGCTATATATTTTGGCAACCTCAGAAGGCATTGTAACAAAGGTTTATTCTTCTACGGCATGGGTTAAATGCGCTAAATCCGCAGCCTGTGAGTCATGCTCGGCAAAAGGTTTTTGCGATACTATGGGGGGAAGTGGAAGTAATGATGATGTGGAGGTGGAAGCGATTAATGTTGCGGGAGCAAAGGTTGATGACAGGGTTTCTATCAGCTTTGAAACATCTTCATTATTAAAAGTATCTTTTCTCGTTTATATGGTTCCGGTTTTATTTTTAATATTAGGGGTGGTTATCGGCGATAAAATTGCGCCGATATTTAATTACGATCAGTCAATATTTTCGGTGCTTGTTGGTTTTTTATTTCTACTTGCCGCATTTTTCTTTATTAAAGCAAAAGGAAAAGAGCTATCCAGGAAAGATGAATATCAACCCAAAATCATAAGAATCTTAAACCGTATCCCTTCCCCTTGAATCGAATTCCAAAATATTTCCAGTAAGGTTGGTTTTAATTCCATTCTGGTCTGATTAAAAGTCATCCAATAAATAATATAAAAATAATAAGTTACATTGACAAATCTGTCTGCTTTTTCCGTCAACCTCCAATGAAGTAAAATCATTGGGAGATTGACGGTTTTTTACAAATTATCAAAGAACAGTACTTATAAGAAGTTATCGGTATCATCTTTTTCAAAGCCGCATATGTTTTTATCCATCCATTTAATATCACGGCTTTTGAAAAATATAACCGAATCTATAGTGCTATCAATAAGATCGTTAACTTTTAATTTCATTTCTTCAAATTTTGCTTTGGTAAGTTCCCCCTCAAAAACTGAATTCGGATAAGATATTTTTTCATTAATTTAAAAATCTGCCTTAACCTCCTCCGGCCGGCCTTTGTTTCCGTATTTATGTCGTACATTGCAATCACATACATGATTACCACCACATTTTAAACCCTGTGTATTTTTCTTCGCCAATAATATGTTTAACGATTTTATAACACTCAAGCCGGATAAGTCTTTTGTAAGAAACATGCCGATTAAGCTTTTTATGATTAATGGTTGTTTTCAGCCTTTCATCATATTTTCTTAAAAATTTCATCCTGCCCTTATCTTTCAAATAGCAGTAGTTAAGGTCTTTTTCCGTATCTTTTTCCTGTTCACATATTTAAATTTTTACGGATTTTATTCCGGTTCCTTTTTCCCAAGAGAACAGTATCTTTCAGGACATGTTACAATCAGCCAGGCAAAGCATTATCTTGATAAAGAAAAAAGAATGCTTTTAGCCTATGAGTTTTTGAATGCAGCAGCTTCAAACATTCTCACAAACTTGACATATTACAATAACAGAGGAAGGGATGTCGGTGAAAAGATTCTGCAGGTAAAAGAATTGAAAAAATCATTAAAAGCAGCAGATTCAATCTCATATTTAATGGGCATCGAAGGAAATATCAGGGATTTGTATTATTCTGCTTTTAACGAAATTGTTCAAAATAAAATCGAATTTAAAAAACGTGTAAAAAGACCCCCTGATAATTTTATCAATTCACTGATTTCTTTTGGTAATTCTCTCGTTTACACATCGATTCTGTCTGAAATTTACAGAACCCAGCTTGATCCTACTGTCAGTTTTCTACATGAGCCTGGATACAGGCGTTATTCCCTTGCCCTTGACATATCGGAAATTTTTAAACCCATCCTTCTTGATAGAATAATCTTCACCATGATCAATAAAAATGAGCTAACTGAAAAAGATACGGAAAAATTTAAATATGTGAACAGGAATTTTCTGCTGTCCTAGAAAATTCAGCAACTTTGTATTAAGGGTATGTTCACCGAAAAGGAAAATATCAGCAACAGCTTCAACGGGACGGAATTTTTTGTTCCGTCGATATCAAACATCAGGGCGTTGTCTTTCCTTTTAATCGTACAATTTGAAAAAAGATATAAAGATTGTTTCATGTTATCCCTTATACAAGCTTATACAAAGCAGAATTCATAGTAAGCGCATTTCTTGCATATAGTTTTTTTAATTACAGCAGGCGGTTTTGGTTTATCAAGAATTCTCCGGATATCTGAAAAAATACTTTCAAATTCCTTTTCATCCTCAGGCGTCAGTAATACTGTCTCCCTTTTCTTCAGTTTTGGATAATCAATTTCACCTGTGATATTTTCAACTCCCATTCTCTTTAATGTAAGGATGTAATATTGGCTCAACCGGAACTGGTGTTGTAAATTGACCCTCTTTTTGTAAATATTCGGCTTTGTTTTTTATTGTTATTTCAATAATTTATAAAATAAAATTTACGCCGAATACTAAACCCTGTTTTTTTGGGCATCAAGGGTAACTACTACAACACATTGAATTTATTAT
>Ga0255371_10036_pt1 | contig 20854 bp, 18 predicted proteins | sample ANMaggSSYBR01I12_FD_182097 | JGI IMG/M metagenome (GOLD analysis project Ga0255371, IMG submission 182097) | Sediment cell enrichment communities from methane seep in Santa Monica Basin, California, United Staets - ANME aggregate JGI... | ecosystem: Environmental > Aquatic > Marine > Cold seeps >...
ATATCCAGGAATTTACAGGTACCAGAAGTTGACGGAATTGAATTAAAAATAAAAGAAATCGCAGTATAATGCCCAGGATTGGTTCTATAAAAAGAAAAGAGCTAATAAAACACTTAAAGAAACTTGGTTTCCATGGACCTTATTCTGGAGGGAAGCATCAATTTATGGAAAAGGGAATCTTGCTGTAAGATTACCAAATCCTCATAAAACAGATATAGGAAAAGAGTTATTGATAAGAATATTAAGGCAAGCTGGCATCAAGAAATCTGATTGGGTCAAGTTAATCAGCTACAGATAATATAGAAAATTTGAAGTATATATTTTATAGACCCCAGGAAATAGTTTTATTAACCTTCAGATAATTCATTAAACAGTTCTCTGGCCTTATGTTTTGATTTGCTAAGGATCGCATCACCCTTATCTGTTATAGAATAGTACTTTCTTATTTTTCCTCCTATATTAGCTTTTCTCGAGATCAAATATCCGTTTTTTTCCAGCTTATGAAATATGGGGTAAAGTGTCCCAAAAGAAATATCATATCCATGTCTTGCAAGTTCATTTTTAAATTCTTTTCCATAGATCTCTTCTTTTTTTGAATGATAGAGGATATGCAGCTTTATAAATCCAAGAAAAAAATCGCGGAAGATCCTATCTTCCATTATTTACCTCCCCTAACTTTTTTCTGCCGAGTATCAGACTTATTAAAAAGACCAGAAACCCTATCAAGCTAAAAATAGCAGAAGCAGTAAATGCCCATCTGCTTCCAAAAGTATCCCATAATGTTCCCATTATGAGTGATGCAGGAAAAAGGGCCAGGCCTATCCCTGTATTAAACAAACCATAAGCAGTGGCCCTTTGACCGGGGCTCACAAGGTCTGCTATATATGCTCTGAAAACACCTTCTGATAATCCATAGTAAATGCCATACGCTCCGAACAGGACCCACACGGACCACAGGGAATTGGAAATGGAAAATAAATAATAAATTATTGAATAGCAAATAAAGGATGTAAGTATCACCGGTTTTCTACCTATTTTATCAGAAAGTGAACCAAATATTGGTGATGACAAAGAACAAAAGATATTATAGACGATCCAAATAATAGGGATCAGAAAGATCGAGAGCCCTGTCTCTCTGGCTTTGAGGATAAGGAAAGCATTTGAAGAATTTCCCAGGCTAAAAACAATACTTGCTGTTAGAAACAGAATAAAAGGTGCGCTTCTAAAGCTGTTTTTGGTTCTTATGCTCTGGCCGGATTTCTTTTCAAGAGGGGTCTCCTTCACAAATCTTATAAAAAATAGAGCCATGACGGCAGGGATCACAGATAATAAAAAAACCAGCCGGATATTACCTTTGAAAAAAAATAGAATAAGCATAGCGATCAATGGACCGCCGATGGCGCCGATCCTGTCCATTGCCCTATGGAAACCAAAGGCCCTGCCCTTTTTTGAGGCATCGACAGAAGTCGATATTAATGCATCCCGGGCCGGGGTCCTGGATGCCTTGCCGATCCTTTCAAAAAATTTTACAGTCAGTACCGCTGGCCAGGAACTGGCAAAGAACAGAAATGGCTTAGAGACCGCAGACAGGCCATAACCCAGGTAAATAAATAACTTTCTATTCTTTAATTTATCTGAAAGTCTGCCAAAAACTGGTTTAAGCAGGGATGCGGTACTCTCAGCGATACCTTCTATTGCACCTATTATTGCCTTTTTAGTTCCGATACTGACAAGGAATTCAGGAATTAAAGGATATATCATCTGGCTTGAAAGATCTGTAAATAAAGAAACCATCCCAAGAAGGACAATATTGTTTTTCAATTTTTTATTGGCCATTGTTTTACTATTTCCAGTTTATTATATTGCAAGGCGATATCGTATATAGATATTATAAATAATACCTTATTTTTTGGAATTGTCAATTCATGACACTACTTTCCATATTTGTATAATTGCCCATTATTACCTGTATTCCCCACTATGGAGTCTGTGCAGTAAATATTGTTTTAATGTACTGTGGATTCCTTTCTTCTTTTTTGTTGCAGCAAGATTATGGGGCTTGTAATAACTTTTATAATAAATAGTTATATGATAATATTACAACATTAGATTAATAAAAGGGAAAAGTATATCGTATTTATAGTATAAATTTATATCTTAATATTAAAATTATTAAAAAATAATAAATCCACAAAGGGGCCAATATAGTGGAAGACAAAGACAGGACAAAAGAGCAGTTGATAAAAGAACTAAGCAGAATACGTAAAAAAAGAGATAAGCTAGAATCAGTTAAATCTGTCCATAAAAGCAGAAAAGATCCATTAAACAAAAAGATGACTTTAAAAGAGAGCGAGAATAAATACAGGAAGCTGTTTAATAATTTAAAAAGCGGTGTAGCAATATATGAAGCTATTGATAATGGGAATGACTTCATATTTAAGGATATAAATAGGACAGTAGAAAAAGTAGAGAAAGTAAAAAAGAAAGAAATAATCGGTAGGAGTATAAAAAAGGTATTTCCAGGAGTAGTAGAGTTTGGACTCTTTGACATATTTAAAAGAGTATACAATACGGGGAAATCTCAGAAGCATCCGGTAACCTTATATAAAGACGACAGGCTTATTGGATGGAGAGAAAATTATGTATACAAGCTGCCCACAGGTGAGGTTGTTGCAGTTTATGATGATGTAAGCGAATATAAGCAGCAAGAAGAAAAATTAAAACATCTAAATAGTGTTCTTAATACAGTCAGGAATGTAAATCAATTAATAACCAAAGAAAAAAATAAAACAAGGCTGATCAAAAGAGCCTGCAAGATCTTTTTAAAGGACTGCGGATATCATGGTGCCTGGATAGCTCTTGTAGATGAGAAGAGAAAACTTACGGAGGCAGTAGAGGCTGGAGTTGGCAAAGATTTTCAGGCTCTGGTAGGAAGAATAAAAAAGGGCAGGCTGACTGCCTGCTGGAAAAAGGTAATGTCCTCTTCTGCTATTATAATAAATAAAAATCCTAAAAAAGATTGCAAAGATTGTCCCTTATCTGAAAGTCATAACGGCATGGGTACAATGACAGTAAAACTCAAGCATGATAAAAAAGTATATGGGGTGCTTTCTGTCTCCACTTCAGTGGGGTATATTGAAAACAAAAAAGAACAAGATTTATTTACGGAAGTCGCAGGAGATATTTCATTTGCTTTGTATTCATTAGAGCGGGAAGAGAAACAAAAAGAAGCAGTAAGAAAGTTAAAGGAAAGTGAACATAGATTTGAAAGATTATCAAAATCAGCCAGAGAGGGAATAATCTTCCACGATGGAGGCATAATACTTGATGCCAATAAGGCTGCTGCAGATATGGCTGGAGTAAAAGTTACTGATTTAATAGGAAAGAGTCCATATAGTTTTATGCATCCTGAAACCATAAATAAGGCAAGAAAGATGGCAATGGAGGGTTTTGAAAGAGCATATGAAGGAAAATTGGTAAAACCTAACGGTAAAATAGCTGATATCGAAATTATCGGCAGTTTGACATATTATGATGGAAGAAAAGTCAGAGTGGTAGTATTCCGTGATATTACCAGACAGAAAGTAGCAGAAGCTAAACTGCAAAATAGCTATGCTAAGCTAAAAAAGACTTTAACCAATATTATAGATGCGCTGGGAAAGGTAGTAGAATTCAGAGATCCATATACTGCGGGGCATCAGAGGAGAGTAGCGTCCCTGGCGATTGCAATATCAAAGGACCTGGACCTGGACAAAGACAGAATAGAGGCTCTTGGTACTGCAGCCATAATCCATGATATAGGAAAGATAGATATTCCAGCTACTATTCTTGCCAAACCGGGAAAATTATCTGGTATAGAATTTGAAATGTTAAAAACCCATCCCCAGATTGGTTATGATATTATAAAAAAGATTGATTTCCCCTGGCCCATAGCCGGTATCATTCTGCAGCACCATGAGCGACTGGATGGTTCGGGCTATCCAAATGGTCTAAAAGATAAAGATATTTCTCTTGAAGCGAAAATACTTGCCATAGCGGATGTTATGGAAGCGATGAGCTCGCACAGGCCATATAGGCCCGCTCTGGGGATTAAAAAGACATTAAAGGAGATAAAAGCAAATAGTGGGAAATTTTATGATGCTAAAGCTGCGGATGCATGTATAAAACTATTCAATAAGAAAAAATTTAAATTTGATTAGCTTTCTATGGAGTGTTCAAAGATATCGCCGCCATAAATATCATAAGCCACAAACAGGGGAAGATCCTTGACCTCAATCCGGTAGACTGCTTCGGCGCCAAGGTCCTTATATGCAATAGCCTCAATATAGCCGACCTTTGAAGAAAGGTAAGCTGCTATCCCGCCGATAGCTATAAGATAAACAGATTTATATTCTTTACACATCTTCTTTAAGGCTTCACTTCTCCTGCCCTTTCCTATCATAGCTTTCATGCCCCGGGCCAGAAGGGGTTCAGTGATGGCGTCCATCCTCGCAGCAGTGGTCGGGCCTATGCTTCCGCTTTTCTTTCCTGGAGGTGTTGGAGATGGGCCGACATAAAATATTGTTATATTTTTAAGCTCCACCGGAAGGGACCTTCCGTCCTTAATAGCACTTAACATCCTTTTATGTGCAGCGTCTCTTGCTCCATAGATAGTGCCGCTTAGATATAGCATATCGCCACAGCAGAGCTTTTTTATCTTATCAGTATTTAGAGGAGTCTTCAGGTAGTGAGCACAGGGACCCTTCTCCGGTTCAGAGCTCATCTTTGTCATCATTGCTAAAATACCTGTCCCTTTTGAAATAATTATCATATGTCTTTTGGGATCTCTCCCTATTTGGTTTTCTTCTAAGGCGGGAGCTGAATATCAGGGCAAAGATGATAAAAAGCATAAAAAGTCCCAATAGCCCCAGTACCACGACCATAAAGTATGACAGGAATTTTGTCTTATTACCCTCTATCATGATCTTTTTTTCCTGCCCGTATGGTATATTCCAGATGGCGATATTATTATCTCCTATAAGATCTGCATTAGAGTCGATTATCTTTACAGGAAATTTGATCTGATATGTAATATTTAAGATCCCGCTGTCAGCACTGGCAAGATCATGGAGGCGGCTATAGTCTGAATTGGTATTACCAGAGGTAAGCAGGGTCTCATCGATCTTCATATCCACATAATCTTCGAAAAAGACCTCTCTGTAAAAAAAATACTCATCGGTCTCCATTTTTGCCAGAAATCTCTGCGAAGGCTCGCTGGAAAAATTATCTATAGAGATATGTTTGAGAAAATTAATATCATCAAAGACGGTCTTTGATGAAAAATGGGTATAGCCTTCTTCTTCAAAAGTCTCTATCTCACCTTCAGGAAGTATCTCAAGCAATTTATCAAAGAGGGACCGGTTCCGCTCAAGCATGACTTCTCCCTTTCGGATATACTCCGTCTTTACAGCTATATCGACTGTCCTGGTGCCAGAATAGTCTTCATCCAGCTGTGTGTGTATATCTATAAAAGTAGGGTCACAGCCGGATATAAGCGGAAGAATAAGCATTATAGTGATTAAGATAATAATAAATTTTTTTATAGCATCACCCATGATAAGGATCTTTTTATTATTTCCCATGCTTCATTCTAATATATAAGATATTAACATATCAGGTATTAATATTGTAGAAAAAGTTAATACCTTGAAGCATTATAAAGAAGCCGGCCTTATATAAAAACAATTAACCTTAAAAGGTTTGGACGCGAATACTTTTTGTGATAGCATATGTAGGCACAATATATGCTGGCACCGGAAGGGACCTTAAGGTCTGCCGGGGCAATTATATTGCTATAAGAAAGATTATTTAAATATTTGAGATTTTAGTGCATAGAAAACCGGAGGAGTAAATGTCTTTGTATGTCGGCTACGATATAGGGTCAATAAGTGTAAACCGCGCTGTACTGGATAAAGAAGGAAAGATCATTTCGGTCCTTCAATATACCAGACATCACGGCGACCCGGTAAAGCTTGTAATAAGCGATCTTAAAAGCCTTTTTGTGGAATTTAGAGAGGAAAATATCAGCGCATTATGCTTTACAGGTTCGGGAGGCAAGGAACTTGCCGCTCATCTTGGATTAGATTTTACCAATGAGATAGAAGCGATCACTACAGCCGTAAGGAAGCTGGTACCTGATACTATATCCATAATCGAAATAGGAGGACAGGACTCCAAATTCATTGATCTGGACGGCGGAGACTATGCAATGAATGAGCTGTGTGCCGCAGGGACAGGCTCTTTTCTTGATCAGCAGGCCTCAAGATTTGGCCTGACTATAGAAGAATTTGCCGGTCTTGCCCTGGACTCAAAAAACCCTTCCACGATAGCCGGCAGATGCAGCGTATTTGCAAAAACAGATATGATTCATCTGCAGCAGGAAGCTGCAAGCGATGAGGATATTACAATGGGACTGTGTTATGCTATGGCAAGAAGCTTTAAGGCTCAGATCGCCAGGCGCAGTACATTCACGGCCCATGTCATCTTCTGCGGCGGCGTATCGTTTAACAGGGCGATGGTAAAGGCATTTGAAGACACCCTGGATCAAAAAATAACAATACCACGGTATCAGGCTTCGATGGGAGCCATAGGAAGCGCTCTTTCTATTATTGAAAAGAATAGGCAAAACGCCGTTATAAAGGATGATGTAATAGCCAAACTTCTTGATTATCTGGAGAATTTTGCTTATACAAAGGAGACTTTTGAAGCTCTAAGCATAAAGGAATCTGTTCTTCCGGAAGAGAAAGACGGGCAATATAAGTTTGGTCCCGGAAAGACAGAAGTATATATAGGAATAGATGTCGGTTCGATATCGACAAATGTGGTAGCTATCGACAGTGATAAAAAACTTATTGCAAAAATATATTTAAGGACCGCGGGAAGACCGATCGAAGCAGTCAGGAAAGGTGTTTCCGATATTGCAAAAATACTCAGAGACAGAGTAGAAATAAAGGGTGCCGGTACGACCGGTTCCGGAAGGTATCTTACAGGAGACTTTGTAGGAGCAGATATTGTGATCAATGAGATAACTGCCCAGGCTACTGCAGCTGCAGAAATCGATCATGAAGTAGATACAATATTTGAGATAGGCGGCCAGGATTCAAAATACATCTCCCTTGAAGACGGGGTGGTAGTGGATTTTGAGATGAACAAGGTCTGTGCCGCAGGGACAGGATCTTTTCTGGAAGAGCAGTCCGAAAGATTTGATATAAAGATCGAGGATTTTGGAGATATTGCACTTAATGCAAAAAGTCCGTTAAACCTCGGGGAGCGCTGCACAGTCTTTATGGAGACCAATGTATATTCTCATTACCAGAAAGGCGCAAAAATAGAGGACCTCATGTCAGGGCTTGCATATTCTATAGTAGCAAATTATATAAACCGCGTTGTCGGAAGAAAAAAGATAGGGGAAAAGATATTCTTCCAGGGTGCTGTTGCGTTCAACCGTTCGGTAGTAGCGGCTTTTGAAAGCTATATAGGCGGTAAGATAATAGTACCTCCTGATCATGAAGTGACAGGAGCAATAGGTGCAGCCATAAGGGCGATGCAGGAGGTAAAAGAGAAGAATCTCACGACTGGTTTCAGGGGTTTTGACGAAATATCCCAGATAAAGTATTCACAAAGTTCCTTTGAATGCAAGGGATGCCCGAATCATTGCGAGATAAAGAAGATCTCGATGACGGGAAGACCTGCGCTTTTTTATGGCGGAAGGTGTGAAAAATATGAGAAAGCGGGTGTTAAGACCAATCATATACCGGACTATTTTGCCATGAGGGAAGACCTTCTTATGAACTCATACAAGCAGGATCTGCCGGAAAACAGCTCAAAAGACAGAAGAAAAACAGTGGGGATGCCCTATGCCATGCTGACATTTGAATTCTATCCTTTCTGGAAAGCATTTTTTACCGAACTTGGATTCGACCTTATACTTTCGGATAAGACGAATAAAAAAATAATCAATGACGGTGTCCAGGCTGCAGCATCAGAGACCTGTTTCCCGATGAAAGCTACTCTCGGCCATGTAATGAATCTGATGGAGAAGGGAATCGATTATCTCTTCCTTCCCACTACAAGGGATATGCCCACAAAGAAGTCGAATATAAAGGGAGAGAGGACGGGCAGCTATCCCTGTCCATTCATACAGGGGACATGGTCCATAGTAAAGGCAGCTATTGATACGGGGGATATAGAGGTCCTTACTCCAATAATCAATTTCTCATATAAGGAATATGCCCGGGAAGTACAGCTGATGAAGCTTGGAACGGGACTTGACTGCAGCAAGAAAGCCGTAAGGAAAGCAACAGATGAGGCCTATAGGGTCCAGAGCAGGTTCTACTCCGGGCTTAAGGAGCTGGGCAGCAAGGTGCTGTCAGATCTGGGTGAGAACGAGACAGCAATAGTGATATCCAGCCGTTCATATAATAGCTGCGATAGTGCCATAAGCATGGATGTCCCTAAAAAACTAAAGGGGCTTGGCCTGAAGGTGATACCGATGGACTTTCTCCCTGTAAGCGAAATAGACCTCTCAAAAGACTGGCCCAATCTTTACTGGGAATTCGGGGACAGGATACTGAGTGCGGCAGAGATCATAAAGAAGGACCGCAGGCTGTATCCTGTATATATAACAAATTTTGGATGCGGACCCGATTCGTTTATACTTCAATATTTTGAAAGGCAGATGGATCGGCCCTTTCTTAAGCTTGAAGTAGATGAGCATTCTGCAGGAGCCGGAGTCATAACAAGATGTGAAGCTTTTATAGATTCCCTTACTAATTTGAAAAATAGGGAGAAGAGAGAAGAAAAGGCAGCTGATAGCGGAAAGAAAAGAACAGATCCTGAAGCTATCAAAGATCCGGTAAATAGCAGTGATAGCAATATCCTCCTGCATGGAGGAAAGATCGCGGAGAAAAATATTGATATCACCGGCCTGCCCGAAGCTACATTTAAAAGGGACCAGGGAAGGACCATATATATCCCGTATATGAGCGATTCTGCAATAGTATTAAAGCATGCCTTCCGTTCGGTCGGGATCGATGCCCGGATGCTGCATTCAGATGATGAGACACTTAAATGGGGCCGCAAATATACTCTTGGAAAGGAATGTTATCCTTTCATAATAACTACAGGCGATATCATAAAGACTCTTAAAAACAGTGATCCAAAAAAGGCAGCATTTTTGATGCCCCAGACTAATGGGCCGTGTCGTTTCGGCCAGTATAATAAGATGCAGAAGATAATAATAAGGGAGCTCGGATATTACGATGTACCCATAATAGCACCCGGGGCTCCTGAGAATAGCCAGTTTTACCAGGAATATGATATGCAGGGAAGACGGGGTTATGATATTCTGGCGAAGATAATCTTTGGGATGCTTGCAGTGGACCAGCTAAATAAAGCTCTCAGACAGATCAGGCCTTATGAGAAACAAAAGGGAAGCACCGAAAAGATATATGAACAGTATATCGGCGAGATATGCAGCTGTATAGAAAATAACAATTCTTCAGTTATCCTTAGCAAAGTAACATCGATCCTTTCAATGGCAAGGATCGATTTTGAAAAGATCCCGGCAGAAAAGACGGAGAGGCCTCTTGTTGGAATAGTAGGAGAGATCTTTGTCAGAAATCATCCATACAGCAATAATGAGATAATAAGGAATATAGAGGCTCTGGGCGGAGAAGTAGATATACCCACTATGGGCGAGTGGCCGGAGCACACTACTGCTACAAGAAGGATAGATATAGTGACCCGGCAGACGGACCTTTTCTATAAGATAATCAAATATTTCTCCCCCAATGGAAATGGCTCTGAGCTTACAAAGACCACAGAAAGCTTTGGCGAACTCATAGGCGGATTTATGGGAGGGATCAAATTCTTTGTAACCAATAGATATTTTGACCGCTATATTGCAAATTGCCAGAGAAGTTTTGAAAAACCATTTAAAGGTTTTCTCAGGGATGAGTCCGAAGGTAATATATATGATGTCTGGGACAATGCTGAACCATATATTATAAAATGGTTTGGAGAAGCGGCCCTATCGGTAGGAAAATCGATAGAATGGGCAGAGAATGATGCCAATGGGATCATTAATGTACTGCCGTTTACGTGCATACCCGGAAATATTGTAAATGCAATATCCAAAAGCATAAAGGAAAAATACCATATACCATGGCTCAATCTTGCTTTTGACGGACTGGAGCAGGGAACTACTGAGACACGTCTTGAGGCTTTCATGTACCAGGCCAGGCAGCATATGAAACAAAAGCGGTAAATTAGGATAAAATCTACATAGTAATTTATATTTTTACTAAAACGCTATAATTTTTTGATTACACTTGAAATTTTGTTTGATATATGAAATTATGTAACATAATAAGAGTAAAAATAATAAACTTAATTTATAACTTCGGGATTTTAAAAAAATGGCATACGGTAATACTGATAGGGATAATATAATATTTAAAATTCTTAAATATTATTATATTGATGACTTGTCTCAAGTGGAGATAGCATCAAAATTAAATATGACGAGAGTATCTGTTTCCAGATTATTATCTAAAGCGAAGAAAGATGGACTAATAGAGCATAGGATTAAATATCCTAAAAACTTTATTTTTGATAGAAATGAAGAATTAGAGGAAAAGCTAAAAAAGAAATATAATTTAAAAGAGTGCGTTATAATGTGCTCTCGAGATAATAGAACTGAAATAATTATTGAATTATCAAATCAACTCGAAAAACTTTTTACGAGTATAGCGCATGAGCACACATTTATTGGGGTCGGGTGGGGAGTAACATTAGACAGAATAGTGGAATATATTAATATCCATGACAAAAAAGATATTAAGGTGGTCCCTCTTATTGGAGGATATGGAAAACTGTTTGACAATAGGCACTCAAATAATATTGCCAGAGTTTTGGCTGAAAAGTTCAATGGGATCAGTTATACGGTCAATATACCTGCCCTGCTTGATAGCAAAGAAATAAAGGAATCGATTCAGAAAGATAGTGCTACAAAAGAGATGTATGGTCTTACAAAGAGAGTTGGAATAGCACTGCTCTGTATGAGTGATTTAAGCAAGGAAAGCACGCTTTACAAGTCCGGACAACTAAAGGAAGAAGATCTGTATTATTTGGAAGGACTGGGAGTCATAGGGGATATAAATTTCATTTTTATTGATAAAGAGGGAAATTTTGTGCCAAATGAAATCAGTGAAAGGCAGACTATTTTTTTCCCCATAGAACAGATGAAATCGGTTGATAATGTAATCGGGATGGCTGTTGGGAAAAGAAAAGCTGAAATACTCAAAGCAGTTTTAAAGGGTGGTCTTGTAAATATTCTTTTATGTGACGAAGATGCCGCAAACATGTCGATCTGATAGGAATCGAGTCAGTAAATACTGAAAAAAGTTTTGATATTAAGCCACTTAATCAGAATTATAAATTTAATCAGAAATCTAATTTATACATTATAGTTTACATCAGATCAATGGCCTAAATTTTTAAACATTTCAATCAATGCTATGAAGTAACTCTTACCCCACACCTGATAGCAATATATTATTTAATACTAACAAAATTTCATTATTTATTATTCGCATATTTATTATTCGCTCTATTGACAAAATTAGTTAAAAAACTTATTATAACGAAATTAAGTACAAATTTGAACAAAATTTCATTATTTTGTTAACTTTATTAGGATAGGTAGATTAATGTTTGAAGTAATAATGCCCAGGCTCGGGCTTACGATGGAATCAGGAATAATAGAGAAATGGCACAAAAAAGAAGGTGACAGGGTAGAAACCGGGGATGTGTTAAATCAAACTGGAAAGTAGAGATATTATTAAAATTAACAAAATAATTACCGGATAGGTGAAAGATGAAAATATCAAAGGAAAAATTGCTTGAGCTCTTTGAAAAAATGGTATTGATCAGACAATTTGAAAGAAAAGTATATGAATTTGCGACTACCGGAGTTGTAAGAGGTTCAGTGCATCTATGTATTGGAGAAGAAGCTGCAGCAGCTGGTACAGTTATGAGTATGGGAAAAGATGACTATTTACTGCCGACTCACAGAGGCCATGGACAGGGACTTGCTGGCGGCACAGAATCAAAGAGACTTCTGGCAGAGATTATTGGAAGGGAAAGCGGTCTTTGTAAGGGAAGGGTCGGTTCTATGCATTTTTTTGATAAAGAAAACAATAATCTTGGAGCGCAGGGGATATTAGGAGCACAGTTTCCCATAGCTCTTGGAGTGGGAAAAGCCATAAGGAATAAAAAAATGAGATCCTGTGTTTTATGTTTTTTTGGCGATGGTACATCTAATCAGGGAACATTTTATGAATCATTAAATATTGCTGCATTATGGGATTTACCGATATTCTTTGTCTGTGTAAACAATTTATATGGTATGGGAACACATTATAGTAGAACGTCAAAAGTCAATATCAGCAAGAAAGCAGAATTATTTGGGATCAGCACAAAGGTAGTAGATGGCAATAACATTGAAGACGTATATTTGAATTCCCTTGAACTGATAGATTATGTTAAGAAGAATTCAAAACCGGCATTAATCGAGTGTAAAACATACAGGTGGATGGGCCATTCTGCTTTTGAAAGCAGGCCATATAGGACAAAGGAAGAGATCGCCAGGTGGAAAGAATCAGATCCCATTAAAAATTTTAAAGTCAGGCTTTTAGATAATAAGATCACAAAGGAAGAAATAGAAGAAAGAGAAAATAAAGTAAATGAGATAATTGCAGAAGCCGCTGAATTTGCATTAAAAAGTGATTATCCGGAATTTGATGATTCAATAATTCAATAGAGAGGTATCATGAGAATAATAAAATATTCAGATGCTTTAAGGGAAGCCTTAAGAGAAGAAATGACCAAGGACGAAAATGTAATATTAATAGGTGAAGAAGTGGGTCAGGGTTACAGAGGATGCTTTGGAGTATCTACAGGTTTATATGAAGAATTTGGTCCGGACAGGATCATTGATACTCCTATATCGGAAAATTCAATTATGGGTCTGGGTATTGGAGCAGCATTAATGGGAATGAAACCAATAGTGGAAATCATGTTTTCTGATTTTGTAGCAGTCTGTTTTGATGGGGTATTGAATCAGGTATCTAAGATAAAATTTATGTCAGGTGATCAGTTTAATTTAAACTTTGTATTAAGATTACCCGGAGGAGTTGGAAATGGAACAGGACCTCACCATTCACAATGCCTGGAATCAATATTTATGAGTATTCCGGGATTGGATATTGCAGTACCCTCAAATGCTTATGATGCAAAAGGACTACTTAAGACTTCGATCAATCACGGAAATCCGGTTGTATTTTTTGAGCATAAGAAATTATACAAAACAGAAGGAAATATACCTGAAAAAGAGTATGCCATTCCATTTGGCAGAGGTATTGTAGTGAGGAAGGGGAAAGACCTGACCATTGTTGCTATATCTTATATGGTAAAAATAGCAGAAGAAGTCGCTGATGAAATGAAGGAGAGCCTGGGTGTTGAAATAGAAATAATAGACCCCAGGACCCTGGTGCCTCTTGATATTGAAATAATTGGAGATTCTGTAAAGAAGACTTCCAGATTACTGGTTTTAGAGGAAGGAAATGAGAGAAGCGGGGTTGCAGCGGAGATCAGCTATAGAGTGAATGAAAAGTTTTCAGATTATCTGGATTATCCTATTAAAAGAATAGGTTCAAAAAATAGCCCGATTCCTATGACTCCAAAATTGGAAAAAGCAATTATTCCAAATAAGGATAGTGTAATCAGTGAGATAAGAAAGTATTTCGAGATTTAGAAGATATGAATACTGGTAAAAAAATCAAACAGGCTGTTCCTGGCTCATTACCACCATGCTTTATCAGAGGCGGTGGAGGAAGATACCATATGTTGTTTAGGATTGCTACTCATAAGGTTAAAAAACTTATAAGTTGTTTCTATAGATATTAAAAAGTGAAATTAAAGTAAAAAGAACAATATGAAGAAAAGAGAAAGAATAATATCGGCAATAAAATTAAAAGGAGTTGATAAGATACCATCCTCTTACAGAGGAACAAAACATATTAATATTATACTTTATAAATATTTTGATTATAAAAATTATGAAGATCACATACTGGAGAATTATAAAGGACTGCTTGAAAATATCGGCGCTGACATATGGTCATCCGGTTCAAAAATAAGTGCTTTTGGTAATTTTGTACCTGAATATATCGGACCTCCACCACATGAACCGTATGCAAAAGATCGGGATTTATTCTATACAATTGGAATAAATTCTATAAACAAAAAAATCAAGGACTATGAATATGATTTCTGTGAATATGGTGTAGATCCGCCATTAGCCAGTGTAGAAAATATTGAAGATTTAAAAAAAGATTTTATTATGTCCAGGTTGGAATTATTCAATTTTAGTAATCTGGAGAATAGATATTTTAAATTATCCTTACAGGAAATATTAGAAGATGAAGATGAATTTGTATGCATAGGAACATTAAGTAGTATTTTTATGATCTGCTGCTATCTGCGCGGCATGAATCAGTTTCTAATGGACCTGGCACTAAATAAGAGATTGGCTGAATTTATTATTAAATCAGTCGGTGAGTTTTGTATAGAATTTTGTAAGAAGGAATTAGAAGCATCTAAAGGTAAAGCCGATTATTATGGGACATGGGATGATGTTGCCGGTCAGGATGGACCGATGTTTTCTCCGGAAGTGTTTAAAAAATATTTTTTACCCATATATAAAGAAATAATTGAACAGGTTAAGAAACACAATATTTTTTTTGGCTGGCACTGTTGTGGAAGTGTAAATGAAGTACTGCCTTATATGATTGATGCCGGAATAGATGTATTTGATGTTGCTCAGACTTCGGCAAAAGATATGGATTTGAGTAATCTTCACAAATTATATAGTAAAAAAATTTGTATTCATGGAGCTATGGACGCACAAAAATTATTGGTAAATATGAAACCCTCTGATATTAAAGAGGAAGTTAAAAGAGCAATAGGCTTATGGGGAGAAAGAGGAGGATTGATTTTGGCACCATCTCATCTGGTAACCCCGGATACACCTATTGAAAATGTATTGGCACTATATGAGGCAATTAATGATTAATTATCATATATTTATTTTCCCTAATCCTGATTCTGCGAATATCTGCATGAAGGTAGTAAACTGGCTGGTAAAAATAAAATATTACGGGACTATTATCCAGGGCTCACCCATTCCCTTTAATAACTTATCCGGGGGAATTCCTCCGGTAGAGATTGTGAAGCTGACTGGTCTTACTTTGATGCAGTTGAAAATGAAGAAAGAAGGGTAGTGAAAATTCATAAAAGTACATTTGTAATTAAATATAACAAATTTTCACTATTCATTGACAAATTATGGGCAATTGCCTAAAATAATGTAATATATACTTACATTATTAAATTATAACTCAGCAATAAGTATAAATAAAATTTCAAAAATTAAAAATTCATTCAGGAGATTTTGACAATATGGAGACTCCGAGAGAAAGACTGATTAAAACATTAAATCATCAGCAACCTGAAAAAGTACCTTCAGATATGGGCTCAACTCCAGTAACAGGGATTGCAGCAGGGGTACTGGATAAATTAAGAAAAGAATTAAAACTTGAAGATAAACCTGTTAAAGTGCATGAACCATTTCAGATCCTGGGCATGGTTGAAGAAGATATAATAAAAACTTTTAAATTAGACATTATTGGTTTATGGGGTAGAAATAATTTTTTTGGTTTTCAGAATAAAGATTGGAAATACTGGAAGCTTCAGGATGAAACAGATGTATTAATAGGCGGCGGCTTTACAGTAATTGAAGCTGAGAACGGTGATATATATTACTATCCCCTGGGAGATACTACTGCTGAACCAAGTGCAAAACTACCAAAGGGTGGATATTATTTTGATAATATTGTCAGACAGGAACCAATAAATAAAGATATCTTAGATGGTAGGAAAGATTATGCAGAACAATTTACTATTTTTAGTGATGAAGATTTAAAATACCTGGAAGAGAATTCAAAATATTTATTTAGTAGTACTGATTATGGAATAATAGGTAATTTTTTTGGACTGGCCCTTGGCGATCTCGGGATCTGGACAGCAGCAGGTTTGAAAAAGACTCCTGGCATAAGGAAACCAGAAGATTGGTATATGGCTCATGTTTTATATCCCGATTATGTAAAAGGGGTCTACGAATATATTACAGAAATAGCACTTAAAAATCTGGAATTATACAGACAGGCTGTTGGAAACAGAATCCAGGTAATCACTATATGCGGTACAGACTTTGGAACACAAAGGAGTGAATTTATGGCCCCTGACATGTTTAGAGAGTTCTACTTGCCTCATATAAAAAAGGTCAATAACTGGGTTCATAAAAACACTCAATGGAAAACTTTTTATCATACTTGTGGTTCAGTAGTCAATATACTTGATGACCTGGTTGATGCAGGAATGGACGTGTTAAATCCTGTACAGTGTTCTGCAGAAGGAATGGAGCCTGATTATTTAAGGGGAAAGTATGGTGACAAAATCACATTCTGGGGAGGTGCCGTTGATACACAAAAGACTTTACCATTTAGCACAGCTGAAGAAGTAAGGAAAGAAGTACTGGAAAGACTTGAAATATTTTCAAAAGATGGGGGATTTGTTTGTAATGCAATACATAATATTCAACAGAACACACCAGTTGAAAATATACTGGCGTATTTTGAAGCCATAAATGACTTTAATAAAGATTCTTAATATGGAGCAATGATTATTATAAAAAAATAACTATTTTATTATATGAGAGGGGGTGTGAAGTTAAAAAATGATTATTATATGAGAGGAGGTGTGAAGTTAAAAAATGATTATTATATGGGAGGAGGTGTGAAGTTAAAAAATAAAGTCTGGAAAATAAGCGGTTAAAAAAATAAAAAGACAAAGGAGAGAAAAAATGATTAAAACAAGAAGAATTATGATTGTGATTTTAGTAGTTGTATTTTTGATGGCTTTCAGTCTTTACAGTTGTAAAGCTGAACCTGTTGCAGAAGAAACAGCTGCCGAAGAAGAGGCAGTCGACGTATCGGATATAAAGCTAGGCTATATTTGTAAGATGCTTACACACCCGTGGTTTATACAGGAAAGCTGGGGCTGCGAGCAGAAGTGTGCTGAATTAGGGGTACAGTATGAAGCTGTAGACACAAACCTTGATGATGAGGAGAATATGGCAGCAGTAGAAAATTTTATTACACGGGAATTTGACGGTATTGCTGTTGTTACACCAAATGTAGGTCAGGGAGCAGCAATTTCCAGGAAATGTGAAGAAGCCGGTGTGGCATTTATATTGATTGATAGTGCCTCAGAGGAAGATGAAGACGGAAATATAATACCTATGGTTGAAATGCCGTCCTTTGATGGTGGTGTTATGGGAGGAGAGGCTTTAGCCGAAATTGCAAAAGAAAGAGGTTTCTTTGATGAAGGAAATATAGTTAAAGTACTGGCGATAGATATCCCAACAATAAATGTGTGTCATGATAGAGCAATGGGGTATAAACAGGGTCTCCTGGAGAACTGTCCTGAATTAACTGAAGAGGATTTTATTCTTGGGGATTCAGAAACTGGAATGTATGAGGATGATTTAGAAATAGCTTCAGCAGTAATTAATGCAAATCCAGAGGCTACGCATTGGATTTTTGCCGGTCTTAATGACGATTGCGGAATCGCACCTTTACAGATACTTCAGGAAATCGGCTTTGATATGGATAATGCTCTTGCATGCGGGCTTGGCGGAAATGAATTATCGCTGGATAAATTTGCGAGTGGGTGCACAAATTATATTTGTGTATATATGCCATCTGATGAAGAGGGAGCTGCCGCAATGCAGCAGCTATATGACAATATTACAAAGGGGACTCCTTTAAAGCACCAGTATGTTCCCGGGAAAATTTGTACATGGGAAAACTATCTTGACTCTGATTTCTTCCCTAATGGTAAGCTAAAATCTGAGCAATAAATATGCCGAATTATGCTGGGGTAATATATTTTACCCCAGCAGAAAGGATCTTGTATTTTGAGAGAAGATATAATACTAAAAATGAATAATATAAGTAAGTCTTTTCCGGGTGTAAAGGCTCTGGATGAAGTGGATTTCGAACTGAAGAAAGGAGAAATCCATGCTTTATGCGGAGAGAATGGTGCAGGAAAAACCACTCTTGTAAATATATTAAACGGTATTTACAGGAAAGATACAGGTATAATAAATATTGATGGTCAGGAAGTTGATTTTAAGAGTATTGGTGAAGCCAAGCAAATGGGTCTGGGATTAATACCACAGGAAATCGAAGTAATTCCAGATTTAAATATTGCTGAGAATATATTCATATCTAATTATCCAAGGAGATGGAAGTTTTTTGTCGATTGGAAAAAGATAAATAACAGTACCAAAGAACTGCAGAAGAAATTAGGAGAGAGTGCCCTGGCAATGGGTACAAAAGATCTGGCAGGGTCAATAAGCATGGGGAAACAGCAGCTGATTGAGATAATGAGGACAATTTCCCTGGAACTAAAAATACTGGCATTTGATGAACCCACTTCTTCATTATCTGAAGAAGAGTCCGAGCATTTGTTCAAAATAATAAAGGAACTTTCTGAAAAAGGAATAGCAATAGTATATATAAGTCATAAATTAAAAGAGATTTTCAGTATATGTGATCGGGTAACAGTGCTTAAAGATGGAAAATATATTGGTACAGAAGAGATTAAATCCACGGATACTAATAATGTAATAAAAATGATGGTAGGCCGGAATATCGGGTTGTTCAGCAGGAAAGAAATAAAGGATAAAGAAGACAGGGAAGTCGTTTTGGAAGTAAAAGGATTAAAAAATAGAATGCTTAAAGACATAAGTTTTAAACTTAAAAAAGGTGAAATACTAGGAATGTTTGGAATAGTTGGATCTGGAAGGACAGAAACCGCACGTGCCATATTTGGATTGGACAGAAAGGATGGTGAAATTATAATTAAGGGACGCAGTGTTGCTATAAATTCACCCAGGAAGGCTGTAGAAGAGAGCATAGGATTTGTAACCGAGGATCGCCATAAAGAGGGTCTGGTTCTTATAAGTTCTGTCAGAAATAACATAACAATGCCTTTTATTAAAAGAATGTTAAAACATGGATTCATTGATCATAAAAATGAGAAAAAGACTGCATTAGAATATATAAAAATGTTAGATATTAAGACACCATCAGATTTGACTCTAGCAGAGAACCTAAGTGGTGGGAACCAACAAAAAATAGTTATAGCGAAGTGGCTTGGGACACAATCAGAAATATTAATATTTGATGAACCTACACGGGGAATAGACGTTGCTACTAAATTAGAGATTTATAAAATTATTTTAAGGTTATCGCAAGAAGGTAAATCAATCATTTTGATATCATCAGAAATACCAGAAATACTTGCATTAAGCGATAGAGTGCTGGTTTTTAAGGAAGGTAAATTGATGACTGAGTTGGAAAACAGCAAGGATTTAAAAGAGGAAGATATTATTAATTACGCCATAATGTAATAAGGGGAAAACTATGAGTTCAATCAAAAACGATGATTCTGGTAAAAAAGAGAAGTATTTGGTAAAAGAAAACGGCAAGATAAAAATATATGACTTGTTTCAGAGATCAGCAGTAGTATTAGTGTTATTTTCAGCAATTTTGGTATTTTCACTTTTATCACCATATTTTTTTACGCTTAAAAACATATATGCCGTAGGTTTAACCGTCTCGGTAATAGGGATTATATGTATAGGACAAACCCTTTGTATATTAATCAGGGGTTTTGATCTTTCAGTAGGAGCTTGCTCGGCATTTTGTGGAATGCTTGTCGCTTTTTTTACTGCAAAGCTTAATTTTCCCTATATCATTGCAGTGATATTAGGGCTAATTGTAGGAGCTTTGATCGGGTTGATTAGCGGTCTCTTAATTACAAAGGGAAGAATCAATCCGTTTATAACTACTATGTCAATGTGGTTTATACTAGCTGGGGCAGTATTTATACTGAGTAGGGGATATGCAATAGTAATTAATACAAAGGAATTCATTTTTTTAGGTACCACGAAATTGTTTGGGATTCCTCTCCCATTAATAATACTAATTATACTATATATAATATTTGAATTAGTTTTACAAAATTCAGTATTTGGAAGGCATGTATACGTTACGGGAGGTAATCCTCAGGCAGCTAAAATTGCAGGGATAGATATTAATAATATTACACTGAAAGTATATATGTTGAGTAGTACGCTGGCTGCATTTGGAGGAGTGATATTGACTTCGAGGATGGGTTCAGCTCAAGTAACTTCAGGATCCAGCTATCCACTCGGTTCTATAGCTGCAGTTGTCCTTGGTGGTACTATTTTGACAGGTGGTAAAGGAAAATTATCTGGAACAATTGTTGGTGTATTGATAATAGGGATTCTTACAAATGGACTTATCATGCTTGGAATGAGTTCAGCATATAGGGGTATTGCTACAGGTGTAGTATTATTGCTTGCAGTTCTTTTTCAGAATTTAAGATATGGTGGACGTTTAAAGTAAGAAATACTTGATTCCCTATATTACTTGCTCGAAATTAAGATTTAGCCAGTTTTATCAATAGTGGAAAGTAAAGGAATATTATTATGACAAAATCTAATGATAGGCAAATAATAAGAGAATTAGCAAAAAAATGGATTGGAATTGCTAACCTGCCTGTTATGGATGAAAGAAAAGTACAGTGGAAAGCGTTGAAT
>Ga0255371_10037_pt1 | contig 20792 bp, 16 predicted proteins | sample ANMaggSSYBR01I12_FD_182097 | JGI IMG/M metagenome (GOLD analysis project Ga0255371, IMG submission 182097) | Sediment cell enrichment communities from methane seep in Santa Monica Basin, California, United Staets - ANME aggregate JGI... | ecosystem: Environmental > Aquatic > Marine > Cold seeps >...
CGCAAACCTGAACATGATATATGTATGCTGCAACATCTATGTCCGCGGATGGGAGTACAATGAAACCTGAACAAAACAGGAATGAACGTCATTCTTCAGGGATAACTGAACCTGTAGGTTCTTGTAAATCGTCAGGCGAAAGTGTCTTTGTTATCCAGGAACATGATTCTAAAAAGTTACACTGGGACCTGCGGTTACAGATTGGGGGTGTACTCAGGAGCTGGGCGGTGCCAAAGGAACCACCAACCGAGCCGGGTGTGAAAAGGCTGGCCATACCAACCAAGGACCACTCCCTGGAATATGCCGACTTCGAGGGTGAAATTCCAAAAGGGCATTACGGGGCCGGGACTGTTAAGATGTGGGACCGGGGCACATTCGAGACGTTGGAAGTGGATGATGAAAAAGGAAAGATAATCTTCAGGATGGATGGGCAGCGGCTATCAGGCGTGTACTGTCTTATCAGGACCAAACCAAGGGGTGACAAGGAGCAGTGGCTGTTTTTCAGGAAAAAGGGTGAATGAACTTATTGTATTTCCTATTATGGGTAGTTCTGGATATAAATAGATTTAAAAATCTTTTAATGGTATAAATCAGATTGTCGCATTCCTGCTCCATTATATCCAGATTAAAAGCATACAGGCACCAGTGCAGGAGGAAAGGCAATAATCATTTCAATTGCAACCACAGATGCACACGGGTAAATATAGATTTGATTCATAGATAAGGAACACTTAATGTCAGCAATAAATATCTCCTGACGATATCTCAATCCTGATGATATACTTTGGTCACTTCCCTGAATGTCTGAAACGTATTTTCCCCCTCTTTTGTGATCTCAATAAATGATGAGCGTCCTTTTCCCTTTTTGACTATCCATTCTTTATCTTCGAGTTTCTCAAAGTACTGCCTTTTGGCCCTGGCATATCCTTTTTTTGTGACTTCTTTTCGCTTGCCACTGCCGGATGTGACGTCTTTGAGCAGTCCTGTTTCTTCAAGGGCGAAGATGTATTCTTTTTGTTTTATCCTGCCGCCGTTTTCAAAGAGCACTGCCAGTGCCTTGATAAGGTCATCATCTGGCGGCTCAATTGTATATATGGGAATCTGTAATATTTCCTTGATGCCGCTTGTGACTCCTTTGATCTCGCCATTTTTTGTTTTAGGGAATTTGATGTTGTATTCTTCGGCCCGCACATAATAAGGAGTGGCACCGTACATAAGGGCGGCCAGTGTACCGGCTACGGCTGATAGTTTGCTGCCTGATGAGAGGTTTATATAGACGAAGTTGCCGGCAGATTTTTCACGGCGCACGAGTTCGCAGAGCAGGGACATGGTTTTCTGGAAATCCCAGATCGGGCATTCCAGTATTTTGAGTTCTTCTTCAGGGATGAGCCTGGTTATCCTGCGGGTGAGTTCGCTAAGGTAGAGGAGACCTTGTTTACTCTCTTGCGGGTCTTTTATGAGGTAAACCCTGTCTGCACCGATTTTTTTTATGGCCAGTTCGACGCGGTCTATCTCATAGCCCATGGGTGCGATGTGTACTTTCTTGTGTCCTGTGAGTTCCATGTTTGTCTGGTTTGTAACATTAGTTGCGTTACTAATAAATGTAACGGCGGAAAAGTGAAGTATATTGGGGGTGATACTGTGATAGTTATATCTGATGGTTAGAATAATACTTTCACCCTGCTATGATTAAATTTATAATGAATGGGGTGGTAGTCAATATAAAATAAACCGCGGATGAATGTAGATACACTTACCTCCTGCGGAGTTGGGTGCCTGTTGCTGGGGGATGGCGGCGGGGTGGAGAAATGAATGAATGGAAGAAATGAGAAGAGGTGAAGAAATAGGGTGATTGAAGCGATTAAGGATATTGGAGAATATTATATTACAAAAAAAGGATGGGACTTGGATAATCCAGTAGAAATATTTGTAGAAGACCCAGCAAGTTCGCCTACTTACAAGAATGTTTTACTAATTATTCTAAATAAAATTGAGTGGGGGTTTGATTTTAGTGGTATTAGACATGAAGAATATAGTAAAGAAAAAGTAGAAAAATATCTTTACAAAGGTAGAAAGGGAAATGCAACCGACCTTACTCCCACATCCAGAATCACAGAGTTAGACAAAACATTCAACAAAAAAATACTGAGATGGTTTCAAAATACATTGAAAGATAGTACGCTTCGCTTGGAAAATAATGATTTCGAGTTCATCAAAGATTTAAATAGTTGCCTTGAAGAAAATAAGGATGTAATCATTTCCGAACTAAGCGATAAAGCAAAAAATTTTGGCACTAAAGAAAATGGGATAATCAGTTTACTGATAAACAGTGACACTGAAAAATATCTCGGTGACATACCAATTTTCAGGCATCTACTTATCACAAATTCAATTTCTGATTACTATAATAAATATAATACTAAATCCATAGCAAAGGATATGTTTTGCTCTGTTTGCAGCACCAATGCAAGCGAAGTTTATGGTTTTGTTAGCACCTATAAGTTTTACACTGTAGACAAACCTGGATTTGTAAGCGGAGGATTTGACCAGCAGTTTGCATGGAAAAATTATCCTGTATGCGAAAAGTGTGCTATTAAGCTGGAAGCTGGGAAAAAGTACATTGAGCAGTTCTTAGATTATAAATTTTACAACACACTCAAATATTTCGTTATCCCCAAATTTATTCAATCTGAAGTGGACAAAGACATATTAGAACTTCTCGAAGACTTCAAAGAAGACAGTGAGAATGGTAATATTAAACTAAAAGATAAATATGACCATTTATTATCGTATACAGAAGACGAAGTATTTGATATTCTCAAGCGACAAAAAAACAGTTTCGTCAATAACTTAATGTTTTATGAAGAAAGCAATGCTGCATTCAAAATCCTACTATACATTGAGGATATTCTTCCATCACGTTTGAGAACATTGTTTAATGAGAAACGAATTGTTGACAACAAATCAATATTCAAAGAATTCAGCAAAGATGGAAAAGCTCTTTCCTTTACCTTTGGAAATATCTGGTATTTTTTCCCACAAAATCAAGAACATAATATGAGTAAATATTTCCTCGAAATCATTCACAAAATTTTTGTTGGCATGAAAATTGATTATTCGTTTCTGATGTCAGTAATAATAACAAAAATTCGAAAGGATTTTTCAAATAACAACAGCACAAAGTTGTCTACACATCGTGGTTTGCAGCTACTTTACTATCTAAATAATCTTCACATTCTTGATAATTTTGATGGAGGAACTGAAATGAGTGAAATAAATAATGATGAAATGTTTGGTGGACGTAACACACAACTTGATGGAAAAGTGAATAAATTATTTGCAGAATTTCCAGATTTCTTCGGAGAACCTGCTGAAAAAGCAGTATTTTTAGAAGGTGGACTTGCTCAACTCCTACTCAACATACAGCATCAAGAAAGGGGAGCACAACCATTTAGAACTAAACTTCATGGTCTAAAACTTGACGAAAAACTTGTTAAACGCCTACTCCCAGAAATTCAAAATAAGCTAGAAGAGTATGACAAGAACTATTATCGTGAGCTGGAGGCGCTAATATCTAAGTATATGATACAAGCAGGCGATGGATGGAATATGTCAAAAGATGAAATCAGCTTTTATTTTGTTCTTGGAATGAATCTACACTACTTATTTAAATCAAATTCAAACAAAGAAAATGAAAACACAAAGGGTGAGATAAATGAGTGAAATAAAAAATCGATCAGAACTCGTATTTTTGTATGACATTAAAGATGCGAATCCTAATGGCGATCCGCTGGATGAAAATAAACCGAGAATTGATGAAGAAACTGGAATCAACCTTGTAACCGATGTAAGGTTTAAAAGAACAATTCGTGATTATCTGCATGATTTTAAGAATGAAGAAATATTTGTCAGGGGGGTTCGTAACGATAATGGTCAACTTAAAACTAAAGAAGATCGTTTGACTGATTTAGGTGTATCAGATGAATCCGCGAAAGAGGATTTATTAAACAAATGTGTAGATATACGACTGTTTGGTTCAACAACTGCAATAAAAAAGAAAACAATTACACTTACAGGTCCGGTTCAGTTCAAAATTGGACGTTCTTTACATAAGGTGAAATTAAATTTCATTAAAGGCACAACTGTAATGCCATCAAAAGAAGCAAAAGGGCAAGGTACATTCACAGAAAGCTATGTTTTGCCTTACTCATTGATCTGTTTTTATGGCATTATCAATGAAAATGCAGCCAAGGAGACAAAATTGACAGAAGATGATGTTAAGTTGCTTCTTGATGGTATGTGGAATGGGACAAAGAATCTTATATCAAGATCAAAAGCCGGTCAAGTTCCAAGATTATTATTGAAAGTTAATTATATAGACGAAAACTATCATATCGGCGATTTAAATGCCATGCTTAAACTTTCTGCTAATGTACCAGATGATGAAATCCGCGACATATCTCAATTCAAGATTGATGTTACAGAGCTAATCAATACACTTTCTGGAAACAAAGACAAGATTCAAAATGTCGAATATAAAGTAGATGGTAGATTGAATCTACTCTGTAATGGAAATAAATGCACTCTGCTAGAATGCTTCAAGGAATCTGGTATAACAACAAAAGAGATTGAACTTTAGGTGTTGCAATGAATAATGTATTGGTGTTTGATGTATGGGGTGAGTATGCACATTTCCGAAAGTACTATACCACAACATCACCTCTCACATTTTCCTTTCCACCAAGAACAGCATTATGTGGGCTTATTGCAGGAATAATCGGTCTTGATAAAAATGAGTATCTCAAGCATTTTACCAAGGATAAAGCTGACATTGCCGTGCGAATAGTATCACCAACAAAAAAAGTGAGAATCGCTGAAAATTTGATTGACACCGAAAGTATTCGGACATTGAATAGAATAAAAACCAGAACACAAATACGTTTTGAGTTTCTAAAGGATGCAAAATTTAGAATATATTTTCGACACACTGATCCCTTGATTTATAATCGAGCACGGGAATTTCTTGAACATCACAAATGTGTTTATACCACATGTTTGGGATTAAGTGAGCACATTGCAAATTTTAAGTTCATAGGGGAATTTGAATGTAGAAAAATCGAAGACAATAATTTTGTTGAAATTGATTCTGCTATTCCAATTCCAAATGGTTCACATGTGGAAATCGATTTTGAGAAAGATGGAGAATATTTTTCTGAAACTCATCCAATTGAGATGGAACCAGATAGAACAGTGCGAGAATACACGAAGGTAGCATTTGAGCGAAAGGGTGCTTCAATTGTTGCAAAGGTAGGGAGTTTCTGGGAGCTTAATAATGAGCGAGTTATCTTCCTCTGAATTGCTCTCTCACCCACAAAAATCTCTGATAAAGCACATCAGAGGTGTTGGAGATTTATCTAAACAAACAATCGCAGGCAAGCGACTTGACTTGCCAGACATTGAGAATACAACTCTTGGGGATATTGCATATATCCTTGGCGTTTGCCATGATTTTGGCAAGTCAACACAATTTTTTCAGGAATATATACGAGAAACAGATGATAATCGCAAATTAAAACTTAAAAATAAGCCTCAAACAAAACATGGTCTTATTTCTGCTATATTTACATATTTTGTGCTGAAACAATATTTGATCGAGAAAAATGAAGACCTCTGGTACTTATCGATTTTTGGATATTTAGTGGTAAAGAGGCATCATGGGAACTTGAAAAATCCTGCTGACGAGATGGTTTCGTTAGTGGATGAAACTATAGATGTTCTGGTGGAACAAGCAAAATCTATTGAACCCTCCAAGATTTTGGATGTTTATGACGGACTGGTGCCAGGAATCGATATTACAAACTTTTTAGATGAAATCAAGCAAATATCAAATGAGATTCGAAAAAATAAGCGCAAATTAACACGTTTGCTTAAAGAGCAGGATTCCGTTTATTATTATGTTTTATTCCAGCTTCTTTACTCCAGTTTAATCAATGCAGATAAATCAGACGCTTCAGGGCTTATGAATCCTCGTATGTATGAAATATCTTCTACACTAATTGACGATTATAGACAAATAAAAGGATGGGATGACTCAGATGATAAAATGGGTAACATTCGAAACAGCATCTATAATGATGTTGTTTCACATGTTGAATCTCTAAATCTCCAAGAGAGGATTTATTCCCTAAATGTTCCTACTGGCACCGGAAAAACTCTTACATCTCTTTCTTTAGCTTTGAAGCTAAGGGATAAAATAAAAGATCAACTCGACTTTGAACCTAAAATAATCTACTCACTTCCATTTTTAAGTGTCATTGACCAGAATTATTCTGTATTTGAAAATGTATTCGAATCAGTTGATGGGCATACACCAACAACAGATGTCCTGCTGAAACATCACCACCTTACTGATGTCTTTTATTCAACGGATGAAGACGAATTTAAGGAGGATAAAGCTCAATTTATGATTGAAGGATGGAATTCTGAAATAATTGTGACAACGTTTATGCAGATGTTTCACACAATGATTTCCAACCGAAATAGGTCTCTTCGTAAATTCCATAACATAGCAAACTCGATTATAATATTGGATGAAGTACAATCAATTCCCCATAAATACTGGTTATTGCTCAAGGAACTAATATTTGCAATATCTAAGTATTTCAACACCTATTTTATATTTGTCACAGCAACACAACCTTTGATTTTTAATGAAGAAAAGGGCGAAATATCTGAACTTGTTGAAAATAAGAATCGTTATTTTGAACAATTTGATCGCATAGAACTTCAATATCATCCGGATCCCATTCACATTGAAGTGTTTAAAGAACAAATACAAAAAGATGTTGAAGAAAATATTGACAAGGATTTTCTGATTGTTCTCAATACAATTAATTCAACAAGAGAACTTTATCATCATCTTTTATCTCATAAATCCACTAATACTGAATATTATTATCTTTCTACAAGTATTACCCCAAAAGAACGTCTTGAGAAAATACAGGAAATTAAAGAGAGTAAGAACCGAAAAGTGATTATTAGCACTCAACTAATAGAAGCTGGAGTGGATATTGATGTTGATATTGTTTATAGGGATATGGCAACTCTTGACTCAATAAATCAGGTTGCTGGTAGATGTAATAGAAATTACAAGGAAGATGAAAAAGGAATTGTTAAGATTGTAACACTCACCGATGACAGGCAAGAGTATTATCGATACATTTACTCTGGTTTCCTCATTGATAAAACAAAAGAGGTTCTCAAAGGATTCGAGACGATTCCTGAAAATCAATTTTTAAACTTGAATAATCAGTATTTCAAAATTGTGAAGAGCACACAAAGCAATGACAACTCAAAAGAGTTGTTGAGATATTTAAGCAACCTAAGGTTTGAGAACCTTCAAAAAGATTTTCAACTAATTGAAAATGATTATGTTAAATTGGATGTTTTCGTTGAACTCGATGAGATTGCTCAAAATCTTTGGCAAAAATACCAGTACATACGTGAAATAAATAATCCGCTCGAAAGAAAAAATGAGTTTCTGGGCATTAAGAAGCAATTTTATGAATATGTAATATCAGTATCAAAAGATAAAGCTCAGCCTTTGTTAGATGTGGATACAGGAATCGGTTATGTTTCACAAAAGGAATTAGATTCATGGTACGACAAAGAAACAGGCTTTAAATCCGGCAGTGGTGGAGTGCTGATTTTCTAATGATCCTCAAAACCTTCACCCTAACCCTCGCCTCCACCCGCCCCATCCGTGCATCAGCCTCCCAGCTCCGCGGCTTTTTCGCCAAAAAGTTCAACGAATACACCCTCCTCCACCAGCACCACACCGACCGTCTCATCTACCGCTACCCACTCGTCCAGTACAAGATAATCGAAGGCACGCCCACGGTCATTGGCATCAACGAGGGCGTCGAAGTCCTAAAAGAAATATACGACCAGTACGACGAAATAAACCTGAACGGCAGTATCTATGAGATCATGGAGCGGGGCATCTCGGTCAGGAACCAGGAGTTCGGCCTGACTGACAAGATGCACCATTACCGCTTCGCTTCACCATGGTTCGCCCTCAACCAGGAGAACTACAAACGGTTCTACCTGGCAGGCGGCAGGGCCGAACGGAATGAATTGTTGAACAAAACCCTCACCGGAAACATACTCTCAATGTCCAAATCTCTGGAGTACCAGGTCCCGGACAGGATAAACTGCGTGACCGATCTCAGGATTCGCAAAGGCAGGCAGAAAGATACCAACATAATGACCTTCATCGGGACCTTTTTTGCCAACTTCCTCATCCCTGAGTATCTCGGTGTGGGGAAATCGGTATCCAGGGGTTTCGGGGCTGTTATTAAAGAAAGTAAAGATCAAGGAGATAATAAAAACCACAGATAACCACAGATAAACACAGATGAACACAGATATTGTTGAAGATCAGTAACAGTAGACCTACACAGAGTATGGTGATTAAAATAGAAAACACTTCATTCAAAACCATCAGTTTTTCCCCTCTTCGCATCTGTGTTTATCTGTGTTCATCTGTGGTTAATTTGCCAAAAAGCCAGAAAAACATATACAATAATAATCATGCAAGTTGTACTCAACACCCGCGGTTCATTCCTTAAAAAGAACAAGAACTGCTTCCTTGTAAAAACCGATGAAAAATCCTTCGAAGTATCGACAGATGACGTGGATTCCATACTCATAACCACATCGACCACTATCACCACCGACGCTGTGAAATTCACAGTTGAGAATAATATTGGCCTCATCTTCCCGGACCATTTCGGCGACCCTGGGGGTTCAGGACTGTGAAAAGGTGGGAATGGGCAGGGGCACAGGCTGACACAATAATATGCACCAAAGTTAACATATATGATAACTATGATGGTTAAAAATGTCAGAAAAATTTCAACTGCTAAATAAACTTGCAAGGAATAGCAGCACCTTCAACTTCAAAGAAGCGCAGGAGATCAGCAACCTTAGCCCAGGCAGCCTGAAAGTCCTGCTGTACCGCATGGAAAAACAAGGGTGGATCGAACGGATAGAAAAAGGCAAATATCTTATCATCCCCCTGGGCGCAGAAAAGGGCAGATACACTATAAATGAATTCGTGATCGGATATGAGATCGTCAAAAATGCGGTAATTGCCTACTGGAGTGCCCTCAACTACCACGGATTCACCGAACAAATACCAAACACAGTCTTTATCCAGACCACAACAAGAAAAAAAGAACCAAAAATAGAGATATTTGGTGTCAGGTACCGGATTGTCAGGATAACTGAAAAAAAGTTCTTCGGCCTGCAGAAAATATGGATCAATGGTGCAGAAGTCTGGATAACAGACCCTGAAAAAACTGTAGCAGACTGTCTTGACAAACCCCAATATTGCGGCGGTATCGTGGAAGTTGCCAAAGCACTGCAAAATGAAGATGAAATTGACCTGGACAAAGTCATAGAATATGCAATAAGGATGGAGAATTCTGCAATCCTGAAAAGACTCGGAAGTCTTTGTGACAGACTGGCGATACCGGTAAAAATACCGCAGGACTATCTGGCCAAGGGTTACCCCCTGCTTGACCCGTCAATTCACAGGAAAGGAAAAGCAAACAGGAAATGGAAAATAATTGAAAATATGGATGAGAAAATAATTGGTACATTAGAATGATCTGATATTCTATCAGGTCATGGAGCAATTGGAAATTATGGATAGTATGCGAAAAAAATAACAACATATGTGATATCATGCAACTTGTACTCAACACCCGCGGTTCATTCCTTAAAAAGAACAAGAACTGCTTCCTTGTAAAGACCGATGACAAATCCTTTGAAGTATCGGCAGATAAAGTAGACTCCATCCTGATCACTACATCAGCCACCATCACCACCGATGCCGTTAAATTCGCAGTGGAGAACAACGTCGATATTGTGTTCTTGGACCACTTTGGCGACCCGTTTGGCAGGGTGTGGCATTCCAAGCTGGGTAGTACGGTGCTTATACGCCGCCGACAGCTTGAGATATCTGACCAGCCTGCCGGATTTGATATGGCAAAGGGATGGATACTTATAAAACTTGACAACCAGATCGATTTCCTCAAGGACCTGAAAAAGAACCGGCCTGAGATGAAGGATGAACTACAGGAATATATAACTGGTATTGAAGGCTTCAGGGACGACTTGGCTATCATGAAAGGCACACTTGATGAGCTGCGTGGGCGGGTCATGGGGCTGGAAGGTATAGCCTCCAGAACGTACTTTGCAGCTCTTAACGCTATCATGCCTGATAAATGGAAGTTTGCGGGCAGGAGCCGCAACCCGGCTGTGGATGAATTCAACTGTCTGTTGAACTATGGATATGGTGTATTATATTCCATGGTTGAGAAAGGATGTATAATCGCAGGGCTGGACCCCTATGTCGGTTTTATGCACACTGATAATTATAATAAAAAATCACTTGTCTTTGACCTGATAGAGATGTACCGGAATTACGTTGATAGAAGTGTTGTTAACCTGTTTTCGAAAAAACAGGTCAAAGAAGATTATTTTGACAGCATCCCTAATGGGTTGACACTCAACAAGGAAGGAAAAGCATTGCTGATCCAGTCCGTAAATGAGATGTTTGACAGGACTATCAGTTATCACGGCAGGAATATCAAAACCAGGAATACGATCCAGTACGACTGCCATAGGATCGCCAACAGTCTGATCAAATAGGGTTGATAGGTATGCTTGTTTGGGTTATCTATGATATAACGGAGAATAAGATTCGAAAGAGGGTAAGTGATTCATGCAAGAACTATGGGCTTTACAGGGTACAAAAGAGTGTTTTTCTTGGCGACTTAAATTCAAACCAGAGGGATTCATTGGCATTGCAATGCGAAGATTTGATCGACCCTGAAGTTGATTCGGTTTATATTTTCCCTATGGATGAGCAGTCATTTAAGGAAGTGAAATTGATCGGTCAGGCCTTTGATAAAGACCTTGTCAGTGATGAAGTGGTTACAATGTTCTTTTGAGGCGATTATGGAAGATACGGATACGATCATTACAATATCGGATGTGCTGGAATACCTGTTCTGTCCGCGATTTACTTACTTTATGCATTGTCTTGATATCCCGCAGCATGAGGAGCAGCGGTTCAAGGTGTTGAAAGGGCGGGAAGTGCATGAGACAAGGAGGATGACAAATGCAGAGTATGTGAGGAAGAAGCTTGATTGCATTAAGAAGGAACGCAGTGTCTTTATTGCATCCAGGAAAAACCATATTAAAGGTATTGTGGATGAGGTGCTACTGATGGAAGATGGCACGGGTGCTCCGCTGGAGTATAAGTATGCCGAGTATAAGGATAAGATTTTCAAGACATACAGGTACCAGCTTGTGCTTCATGGGATGATGATACGGGAAAATTATGGAATGGAAGTGAATAGGGGGTATATCTGTTATATAAGGAGCAATAATCTTGTAAAACAGGTTGATTTTACGCCATCTGATTTTCAAAAGGGGATTGAGATCATCGAGAGCGTAATTGATATTATCAATAAGGGTGTATTTCCTAAAACAACGAGGAATTTGAGAAAATGTGTTGATTGCTGTTACAGGAATATCTGTGTTTGACCTTTTTTTCTTGTCTTTATATAGGGTTTGATAAAAGTACAGCAAGATTTTTATGCTTGAAAAACAAGGTAATATTGGCAATATTTTGCCGAAATCAGGGTAAAATGTGTAGTGTCGCAGACCAACATCCACTAAAACAAGGATTGAAACTGACAAATAAATCTGCAAGTGATGTAATATCAAAGGTCGCAGACCAACATCCACTAAAACAAGGATTGAAACTTTGTTCCATCTTCATCTTCATATAATATATTTAAAGTCGCAGACCAACATCCACTAAAACAAGGATTGAAACATTTCTCCTTCAATTCGCTCGTATCACCGGCAACCTGTCGCAGACCAACATCCACTAAAACAAGGATTGAAACCCAATAATTATAATACTTTATGTGTAGTTGCGGCAGGGTCGCAGACCAACATCCACTAAAACAAGGATTGAAACAACCTTCTATCCCGTTTGCAGGCGGGTTCATTTCAAGTCGCAGACCAACATCCACTAAAACAAGGATTGAAACTTATATTAGAATATCCTTTTGAATAAAGCTTTTGAAGTCGCAGACCAACATCCACTAAAACAAGGATTGAAACATTCACTTATATGGTCTGTCTGCGGTTCAATTATAGTCGCAGACCAACATCCACTAAAACAAGGATTGAAACTCGGTTTTAAACCTCTTTTTGTTTTCTTTCTCGGTGTCGCAGACCAACATCCACTAAAACAAGGATTGAAACTTGTTTACTATGAAAATCTTCTCTGATTTCATCATCGTCGCAGACCAACATCCACTAAAACAAGGATTGAAACTTAGGTGGTGTGTGTGTGAACTGTGGGACAAATTTGTCGCAGACCAACATCCACTAAAACAAGGATTGAAACCAAGCCTTTGTTAAAGCAGGAAACTCGCTGGAGTTGTCGCAGACCAACATCCACTAAAACAAGGATTGAAACATTGAAGTGATATACCCTCAATCTGACAGTGATTGGTCGCAGACCAACATCCACTAAAACAAGGATTGAAACGTGAATGATACTACAGACAACCATGAGTACCTCCCAGTCGCAGACCAACATCCACTAAAACAAGGATTGAAACCCTTTTCAGTGAATCTTATCCAAAGCTTTTCGAGAGTCGCAGACCAACATCCACTAAAACAAGGATTGAAACATCGTTATCAAATAATCTTAGTTTCCAATAGGAAGATGGTCGCAGACCAACATCCACTAAAACAAGGATTGAAACTGTAAAGAGTGTCATATAGAATTGCATAGGAACAAGTCGCAGACCAACATCCACTAAAACAAGGATTGAAACTCCCAATAATTGAATGATATTTATTGCGATAATAAAGTCGCAGACCAACATCCACTAAAACAAGGATTGAAACTTATATATGTTCCTGTTGTTTCATCAGACATGATTTGTCGCAGACCAACATCCACTAAAACAAGGATTGAAACTCTTTCTCGGATATCCATCTTTGTCATGTTGAGGGTCGCAGACCAACATCCACTAAAACAAGGATTGAAACGCTACAAGCGCATGTGAGAGAACCGGAGCACTCGAAGGTCGCAGACCAACATCCACTAAAACAAGGATTGAAACAAACATCAAGTAAACATTGTCTTAGTTCATCTTCTTGTCGCAGACCAACATCCACTAAAACAAGGATTGAAACTAACGCTGTGTGTCTGAGATCTTAACAACATTTCCAGTCGCAGACCAACATCCACTAAAACAAGGATTGAAACAACCAGGTTCCAGGCACATAGTACATTTTGTGTCTGGTCGCAGACCAACATCCACTAAAACAAGGATTGAAACTCAAAGAGGCTCTCCTGGCAGCCGCAGTTTCCGGGTCGCAGACCAACATCCACTAAAACAAGGATTGAAACATTCCAAGGTGTGTAGCCATTTCTTTACAATGTAAGTGTCGCAGACCAACATCCACTAAAACAAGGATTGAAACCTCACCCTGGCCACCTCTGGTGTGTCAGGGATGCGGTCGCAGACCAACATCCACTAAAACAAGGATTGAAACTGACCTGTATAATATGCACCGCCTCTAAGCTCAATGTCGCAGACCAACATCCACTAAAACAAGGATTGAAACTCCGTTATCTTTTTAGTAAGGGATTGATGATCATTGTCGCAGACCAACATCCACTAAAACAAGGATTGAAACATCATATATCCTCATTTACTTATAATATATCTATCTTCGTCGCAGACCAACATCCACTAAAACAAGGATTGAAACAAAAGTGCATGTCTTTCGATATGAGGGAACCTTATTTGTCGCAGACCAACATCCACTAAAACAAGGATTGAAACTTAAATGAATATTTTTGTAGTAATAAGTCAATATGGTCGCAGACCAACATCCACTAAAACAAGGATTGAAACTAAGGGAACCGCCCGATGTTGCTACATCTTCAATTAAAATGTCGCAGACCAACATCCACTAAAACAAGGATTGAAACATAAATGGGTTAGGAATAATCAAAGTAGACACAATTTCGTCGCAGACCAACATCCACTAAAACAAGGATTGAAACTTATATGACCTACCGTTAAACGGCTCTGCATGTGCTGTCGCAGACCAACATCCACTAAAACAAGGATTGAAACAAGACCGCGATGATGCGACAGTATTCGTCTACATGGGTCGCAGACCAACATCCACTAAAACAAGGATTGAAACATACCGCACTGCCACAGACTTCGCGTCTGATTATATGTCGCAGACCAACATCCACTAAAACAAGGATTGAAACTTATCAATACACCGTACCACTGTGTCTAAATTAGAGTCGCAGACCAACATCCACTAAAACAAGGATTGAAACTTTCATTTGTCATTTTATTGCTCCTGTAGCATCACGGTCGCAGACCAACATCCACTAAAACAAGGATTGAAACAAACCGGATTTGTTATAATATTCAAAACCCCAAAGTCGCAGACCAACATCCACTAAAACAAGGATTGAAACTTAAATGCTGTGATTAATCCACCAATTCCGAAGAAGTGTCGCAGACCAACATCCACTAAAACAAGGATTGAAACTTATTGAAATCGTGTCGTATGATTTCCCCACGGGTCGCAGACCAACATCCACTAAAACAAGGATTGAAACGATACAAAAATTCCAGCACCGTTTCCAATATCGAAGAACTGTGGAGTTACGGCATGTAATACTTCAAATGGGTTCACTGACCCTATTAAACTTTAATTTTAAAGGCACAAGATTAGTCAGCCCGACTTATCCCATACCCTCATCAAAAGCCATCACAACACCCCTTAAGTTTGCAGGGTCATACATATCCCCATTCACAATTACCCTCTCCATACCCTGGACATCATGCACATCCCTCTTCATAAATATAGTAGCACCCAGCAAGTACAGTTTAGGAAAAATCCCAAGCATCTCAGGACTGGGCTGTGCAAACCCCGGTGGCGAGCCAGACAGGTCGAACATATCCACCAGTTCCAGTTCCATAGGACCATTACACCTTTCCCTACAAGCGGGAGGCACTTCACCAAAGAACCTGGCAGTATGACAGGAACGGGCATACGACACAGCAATAAATTCAGCATGACCGGCCACAGGCAGTCCCGTCCTAAGCGCAGCCTCAACCGTCCTCAATTCCAGGTCGGTCTCAAGAGCCGTAACACCCATATCCCTGAAAAAACCCAGAGTCCTGCTGTAGTTAAGATTGGTCTGCAAAAAAGCATCCTTCACTTCTTCCGATTCATCCCGCAGCAAATGGTCCACCCACGGACATGCCTCAGACGTATGCACAATACCCCGCCCTGCCACCACAGCACTAAAACCATCCAGCATACCATCCCGCTCCAAAGAGTACAGCACGCCCACATCATTGACCACCAGCCTTACACCATGCGGCAGCCCCCTGATAAAGTCCAGCACCCTGTCATAATGTTTCTGCGGTGTGATGGGCGTGACCACTGCCAGGTCATCCACCTGTGAAGCAATCTCCGCCACCTCCCCAGGACTGGGCAACTTATGGACACAGCACTCGCTTCCAATACCCACATTCAACCCGAACTCACTTGAGAGCTCAAGAACCAGCCCGATCTTTGCCATATCAGCAGTCCGTATCTCTATCACGCGTTAACCTCTAAATATATGAATCATTGATGGGCGTCTTTAAGTACTTGCATCTGTCCTGGTCGCACAGCATCATCCAGAAAGGTATCTCCTCCAGTACCCATGCCTTTATCTCGCCCGGCACAGCACCGTCCAGGACCATATCGATAGCATTGCGGTAGGTCTGGATTATGGTTCGTATCATCTCAGGGTTCATGCACCTGCCAACTACTTTCAGGGCAGATACACCTGCATCCATCAAATCCCCTATACTGCACAGCGAGCAGTCCGTCCCAGCATCCAAGATATTGTGTAGCCTGCCGTCCTCTGATACCCTGTAATTCGCCCTGCACGGCAGTCCCAGGCTGATACTTTCATCAGCATTATGGATCAGGTGGCAGGTGCCGTTAATATTGGAACACCCGAACTGGCCGAACAATTCAAGCTCAATTCCCAGGCCAGATAGCTGGCGTATCTCGTCTATGGTTATCTTGAACGGGAGGACTACTTTGGCGACCCCCATGCCCTTAAGCATCTCTAACTGCCCCCTGTTGAAATTATTAAGCAGCACACTGGCATGTATCGGAATTCCCAGATCCATTTCTTGGACCAATGCCAGGGCACCGAACTCGCCCACGATCAGTGCATCCACCCCGGCATCCACGCCCCGCATCACGTGCTCTATATACATCTCCTCAAGTGTATCAGCCATAAATGGGGTATTGACAGTATAATCCACAAGCACGCCCCTGTCATGGGCATACGTTACAATATCCACTAACTCGGCCTGGTCTTTTGCGTTGCAGCTCCTGCCCCTGCCTGAAAGGTTCAGGTTCACAAGTCCAGGTGTCTCCAGGCCCAGGTAAATCTCATCAGCACCTGCTTCTATTACATTAACAGCCGTGGCCGTGGATTCGGCAGGAGCCATAAGGTTCATCTTTTTTTGGGAGCCCATAGAATCATAATTCCTTAAGGGCCTGTGCGACCATGGGCGCAACCGTGACCTTGCTAACTGCTCTTTCAATTGTATCAGTGGCGATCAGGTCCTTTACGCCGGAATAATATAGTTTGTTTACGGCACTGCCAGCCAGTACCGGGTGGATGCAGGCAACATATACATCGGATGCACCCTGTTCCCTGAGCATACGCACCGCCTCTGCCATAGTACCGCCTGTGGATATTATATCATCCAGTATCACCACATCCCTGCCCCTGGCATCAAGGTTCTTTGGGCTTACTTCCACAGTGTCGCCACTTATCCGTTTCTTTTCCAGGTGATCATATTCGATCCCCATCTCCTTTGCAGCCGAAGCTGCCAGTTCTTTTGCACCTTTATCGGGAGCTAATATCACTGGATTGTGCAGATCCATAGCACTGACAAATCGTCCCATCAAGGGTGCGGCATTGACATTAACGGAATTGCACCTGAAGTAGTTGAGTATAGAATTCTCGTGTATATTCACAGTGATCACATTATCGGCTTCAATAGTACGGGCCACGGCCCTGGCACTGAGAGCTTCGCCCTGGTTGAATATCTTGTCCTGCCTGGCATAGCCCATATAGGGGATCACAACATGTATGCAATCGGCAGAACTACATGCATCAATAAGCTGCAGCAGTATTATTAGATCCGAATCGGTTGTTGTGCTCTGGACTATGACAGCTTCCGGGCCGATGTCGTCTATGATGCGGATATACTTTTCGTCATCCGGGAATGTCTTGAACTTACACAGCGCAAGTTCGCAATTCAGTTCTGCTGCCACTCTGCTTGCTAAAAGTTGAGATGCGGGTCCTCCGATTATTTTCAAAGTCAAATCCCTCAAATAATCATTCTGGGCATGTAGTATATTCTAATATAACATAAAATAACGTTTTTATGGTTAAATAACACTAACAAAAAACTTACACATCCTCTCTCTCGTTGATACCCCTGGACTTAGCTAAGTGGAAATCCGTGGTTCGTGACATATATGGCTGAAAACAGCTCTATATTCTATTTTCCCCACACCATGCTAAAAAGAAATACCTGATACATTACTTCAAATAACTATGGAAGAATTTATCATAGAATACATTCGCAACATTAACTAAAAAAATGGGGAACAAATCATAACTGCAATAAAAGTACCGCCGGAAAAAGAACCAGATTTCCTGATACCGGGCATCAAGAAGAACGTATTCGTCCTTGGCCTGGTCAGCCTGTTCACAGACATTGCCAGCGAGATGCTCTACCCCATAGTCCCCCTCTTCCTAACCCTGGTACTGGGTGCACCCATGGCACTGGTCGGGCTTATCGAAGGAGCCGCCGAAAGTACAGCCAGTATCCTGAAAGTGATATCCGGCTGGTATTCGGATAAGACCACAAAGCGCAAACCATTCGTAGTCGCCGGATACAGCATCTCAGCCATCTCAAAACCCCTTATGGCACTGGCATACGGCTGGCCCCTCGTCCTGGTCGCCAGGCTCATGGACCGGACAGGCAAAGGACTGCGCACCCCGGCCAGGGATGCATTGATAGCAGATTCCTCTGATGCCGCACACAGGGGCCGGTCATTCGGACTGCACAGGTCAATGGATACCATAGGTGCTGTTGCAGGCCCTCTCATCGCACTTGGGATACTCTACCTATCAGGCGAGAACTACCGGCTGGTATTCCTTGCAGCTTTCATACCCGGACTGCTCAGCATCCTGCTGGTCACCTTTTTTGTATCAGAACGCAAGCGTCCGGTAACTGAACGGATATCGTTCAAGGTATCTGATTTTGGCAGGGACTATAAAGTATTCCTCTTAATAACAGCTATTTTCGCACTTGGTAACTCAAGCAATGTGTTTTTGATCCTGCGGGCAGAAAATCTTGGTTTTTCCTTCTACATGGTAATATTAAGTTATGTCCTGTTCAACATTGTATCTTCACTGGGCGCATTTCCGCTGGGCACACTTTCAGACCGATGGGGGCGGCGGAATATAATGAGTGCCGGTTTTATAGTCTTCGGGATTGTGTACTTTGGATTTGCATGGGTACAGCAAAGTATCTACATCTGGCTGCTTTTCATAATCTATGGTCTGTACGAAGCACTTACAGAAGGCATTGGAAAAGCCTATGTTGTGGATTTAGTCCCATCAGAAAAAAGAGCAACTGCCCTGGGGCTATACCATGCCGCTTCAGGGTTCATGATGCTCTTCGCCAGTATCACTGCCGGTCTCCTGTGGGATATTCTCGGCCCTTCTGCTCCATTTATCTATGGCGGTGCAGCAGCGGCTTTGTCTGCCCTGTTGCTTGTCGTGCTTATGCCGGGTGATCACAGGTCGTCGCAGGTCGCCTGGGTAGATTTATAGATGTACAAACAAATTGTTTATTAAATAATAAATTATTTATTAATTAACAAGGGGCTGGTTGCAGTGCGGTTCATAAGATTTCGTAGATATGAAGTGGCTAAAAGATACACCAGGATAGTGGATACTCTCCTGAACTATGAGTTCGACCACATTGTAAACCAGTTAGGACTCAAGCCGCTTCAGTCTATACGCTCAAGGATGAAGGCACAGAGATATAAAGGGGAATTGAGTGGACCTGAAAGGGCACGCTGCGTCCTTGAAGAACTTGGACCCACCTATGTAAAACTGGGACAGATATTGAGCATGAGACCTGACCTGATCCCAATCGAGTACACAAAGGAATTTGAAAAATTACAGGATACTGTTGCTCCATTTGATTTTACTGATGTAGAAAATATGATACGACAAGACCTGGGCGCATCCATTGAAGACCTGTTCATGTCCTTTGATACCCAGCCCATTGCCGCTGCGTCCATTGGTCAGGTACACAGGGCCCGGCTCCATGATAATACCGATGTTATTGTGAAAGTCCAGCGTCCGGATATTAAAAAAGTTATTGATGGTGATCTTGATCTCATGTACAGTTTTGCAGGGTTTGTCGAGGAACATGTACAAAATGCAAAATTGTACCGGCCGACACAACTGGTCGATGAGTTCTCAAGGTCGATCCTCAGGGAACTGGATTACAATCTGGAAGCGCAAAACACAGAACGCTTCTTTCATAATTTCAGGGACGACCCTCACGTCTATATCCCGAAAGTATATTGGGACCGTACAGGCGAGCATGTGTTGACACTTGAGTATATCAAAGGCGTCAAGGCAACCGATTTTGATGCTATTGATGCCATGGGGTATGATAGGGAAAGTATTGCCAATACAGGTGCAAAGGCATTCTTAAAACAGGTATTCGAAGACGGGTTATTTCATGCTGACATCCATCCGGGTAACGTGCTAATAATGGAAGATGGACGCATTGCATTACTTGATTTCGGAATGGTCGGGCATATCACAGATGATATCAAGAATGCGCTTGTAGATGTGCTTATTGCAATGACCGAGTATGATATTGACCGGTTTATCGAGATCAGTTATGACTTTGGTATTACATCAGAAAATGTAAATATACCTGCATTGAAACTGGACCTGCTTGACCTGCTTGATAAATATTACGGCAGGTCACTGAAACAGCTCGACTGCGGTGTAGCAATAGGTGAAATAATGGCACTTTTACGGCGACATCAGGCAATGGTGCCTTCAAACATTGCCCTGCTTTCAAAGGGGCTTATAACCATCGGGGGGTTCGGGATGCAGATGGTGCCGGATTTCAATATCAGTGTACTTATTGAACCTTATGCTAAAAGGCTGATAAAAAAACGCATGCGTCCCGACATTATTTTTAAAAATACCGTGAAAGATGCTTCAAACGTGATGCGTTATATGCACAAGATGCCGAGACAGATCTCGCATATCCTCGATTACGCAGAAAAAGGGTACATAACTATACAATTTGAGCATCATGGGCTGAACAGGATAATTACCGGATTGGATGTGGGCAGTAACCGGTTGTCGTTCAGCATGATCCTGTCGGCTTTAATAATAGGCTCGGCACTTATTATCCACACAGGCATAGAACCCCATATATGGGGAATACCTGCGCTTGGTCTCATTGGTTTTTTGGTTACCGGTATATTGGGGATGGGGCTTGTAATATACATTCTCAGGACAG
>Ga0255371_10038_pt1 | contig 20716 bp, 17 predicted proteins | sample ANMaggSSYBR01I12_FD_182097 | JGI IMG/M metagenome (GOLD analysis project Ga0255371, IMG submission 182097) | Sediment cell enrichment communities from methane seep in Santa Monica Basin, California, United Staets - ANME aggregate JGI... | ecosystem: Environmental > Aquatic > Marine > Cold seeps >...
GAAAAGTCGGCAAAACACAATAAACAAGGCGATATCAGGTTTGAAGGGATTACAGAAGCGACTTCAAAGCAATCGATGCCGACTGAAAACAAAAGAAGCAGTATCAAGTGAGGCGGAAAAAATTGTAGAAAATGTGGGTGCAAATCGTTGGGTCGACCCGGATATAGTTGAAACGATCGAGACAACCCATAAGCAGGAAAAAAGGGGCCGTCCGGGACCCAATACTAAATATATGGCTGTTAAGCGTACCCATTTCCAGGTTAACTGGGAAATCAATAATTCAAACGTGAAAGCCGACGCTTGCAGCGATGGTATGTTTCCGTTGATTACGAATTGTGACGATATTTCGCTCAAGGAGATCTTGGAGAAATACAAGTATCAACCAAAGCTTGAGAAGCGTCATGAGCAGTTTAAGACAGTATATGGTATAGCGCCTGTTCTCTTGAAAAACATCACTCGTGTTGAAGCTTTGCTATTTGTCTTTTTCATTGCCCTTTTAGTTCAGTCACTGATTGAACGCGAAATTAGATTAAACATGAAAAAGGCTGGATTAGAAGGAATTCCAATATATCCTGAAAAGCGTCAATGCATCTCACCTACTACGGATAAGGTGTTGAATTTATTCAACAATATGCAGCGTCATCATCTTACTGATAATGGAGTACTGGTTAAATCGTTCAACCCAAAACTGAATGATGTCCAGGCGCTTGTTTTGGATTTATTAAAGATACCTCAGAGTGTTTATACTGAATATTCTTGATTTTATTTCAACAGGAATAAATACGATTTAAAGCCAAACGAGATGTGCGGAAAGTAAGTTAAAAGTTTATAAAAGTGGATATATTGAATATCAATTCACCAAAATAGGGGAACAATATTATGAAATTCAATTTGTTGTAACCTGACTGATAGTTTTATATTTCAACTAAACACACGGATGGACTAAAGCGCTGATATTTGACAAGCTGATACCGATTAGCAATCTAAGTATCCCCCGATGCCCCGGACTTGAACGAAGCGAAGTCCGGGGTTCGTGACTGGATTTGGCTAACTCGGCAGATCTGATAATCCATGATCAAAATCCAAAAATACCTGACGCTAATCAGATATTTCAATTGTTTTTTGTTGGGGGCTATTACTATTAATAGTCAACTATAACTATTTATATCATCACCACTATAAATGGATGTAATGATGCAGTTAAATATAAGGGAACATGGTGAGGAAAATGATTGATGATTTTAAGAATACATGGCTAAAAGTCATAAAAACACCAGCTGATTTCTTTATGCAAATGCCAACCAGTGGTGTGTATGCAGACCCTGTCAAATTTGCAGTAATATGTTATCTGATAGCAGGCATATTTATGGCGATAATCCCGTTAGCAGCCTATTTCTTGTTTGCCGGTATAGGCATAACGGAAATCACTTTGATTATAGGATTTTCTAGCATCCTATTTATACCAGTAATTGGAGTTATTGGACTTTTCATCGGAGCATTGATACTCCACATCTTCTTTAAGATTTTAGGTGGAAAAGGTACGTATGATGGCACATTCAGGATTTTAGCATATGCGAGTGCAACTGCAGTATTTATCTGGATTCCGTTCGTTGGCATCCTTGCAGGCCTATATATGATATATGTAGTAGTAATAGGCGGTACAAAAGTCCATAAGATCAGCACGCTCAAATCGGTGGTTGCAGTCGTGATGCCAGTAGTCATTGGCATTGTTATTATCGTAGGGCTTATCTTTGTAATTAGTTTTTTCTCAATCAGCTCAGATGAAATATATAGCTCAGGTGAAATGTATGGTGATTCATCTGTTACGAACGCATATGATTTTCGAATCGTAATAAACACAGATTCAAAACTGGAAAATCTGACTTTTTATACTCCTCTTCCATTATTTAATAATGAGTCCAAATTAGGTGAGCAGGCAATTATTCAAACTATGGAAAGTTCTGAAGGCTGGAATCTCAGTATGATTGAAACTGAACATGGAACAATGCTGAAATTCACTGCAATTGAGCTTGTGCCTGAATTAAACCAACTGGTTGAGTTAAACCCATCAGATGATAGTCCAACTGGAGAAGTTCATTCATTTACAAGAGGAACTATAGAGGTTTCTGTATCGATGGCACCTGATAATATTATAGATACAAGAAATGCTACTGATAATGAACCAGTTCTTTTTCCAAAATATAACATGATACTTTCAGATATTGATGATGAACCTTATCCATCGAGTAGGACCCCACCAAAAACACAGAGATATGAAAGCTTCATCTATGCGGATTATACAGCATCTACAGATGCAAATGTTGAAATTTGTGTGAGATTGGAAGGGAGGAATGAATGGTGGAAAGGTGGTTGGACTTCTAATTCATATAGAGACAGTATATGTACTAAAGTCACAGGAGAGAAGCACGGTTGGATTCCTGTAACTGGGGAAGTTGTCGAGGGTGAAGGGCGTTATGACTGAAATTATTGACACACATCTTGGATAGTCATGACCCGGGATTAGAAAGGGGGAAGCAGTATGAATATTATGTAATAAAATGATGTACTCAATAGACAAAATGAAGAGGAGATTTGAATGAAAGCTGTTGTATGCACAAAATACGGCCCTCCCGAAGTTCTTCAGCTCAAAGAAGTGGAAAAACCTATTCCTAAGGACAATGAAATACTGATAAGAATATTTACAGTAGTAGTAGCAACAGAAGATCCTTTAGTACGAAAGGGTAAACCGTATTTTGGAAGAGTTTTATTTGGTTTTACAAAACCAAAAAAGCCTATACAAGGGGCTGAATTTGCTGGAGAGATTGAAGCAGTAGGCAAAGATGTAAAGCTATTTAAAAAAGATGACTGCGTTTTCGGATCCGCCGGTTTTAATCAGGGTTGTTATGCCGAGTATGCATGTGTGCCTGAAGAGGGGCTTTTGTCAATAAAACCACCAAATATAACCAATGAGGAAGCCGCCCCTGTCTGTTCGGCATTGACAGCATGGAATTTCCTCAGAGCTAAAGCAAATATTCAGAGCGGACAGAAAGTTCTCATCAATGGAGCTTCCGGAAGTGTTGGTTCAGCAGCGGTACAGATAGCCAAAGTGTTTGAGGCGGAAGTTACCGGGGTATGCAGTACCGCCAATCTGGAAATGGTGAAATCATTGGGAGCTGATAGAGTAATTGATTACACTAATGAGGATTTTACCAAAAATGGTCAGACATATGATATTATTTTTGATGTGGCAGGTAAGAGTTCGTTTTCACAATGTAAAAACTCACTTAAACAAAGAGGAATCTATCTTAGTCCTGTTCTTACGCTATCAATTCTTGTCCAAATGTTTTTGACTACCATGTTCAGCAGTAAGAAAGCAAAGTTTTCGGCTACAGGACTCCAACCACTTCCGAAGCGTCTAACCTTCCTCAAAGAAGTTATTAAACTTTTTGAGAAAGGAAAGTTAAAAACAATCATTGATAAACGTTATCAGTTAGAACAAATTGTCGAAGCTCACAGATATGTCGAAAGCGGACACAAGAGAGGGAATGTAGTGATAACTATAAATCATCATAAGGACAAGAATGTGTAATGCACCTCCCAAGCACTTCATACAACAAAGGCTAAACGCAGCGCCGGAGTACTGGCTTGGGCTTCGCCACATTTGCTTCTGCGAGTCGACCTAATATCCACAACGATTCAGAACAAAAGAAGTACAGAAGAGCAATCACTCATATGCCTGTTCGTGCCCCCCTCCCTATAGACAATGGCCAAAACAACCAATATGAAATTGAAAAACTCATGCACCCCGTTGATGCCTCGGAATTTATTACGAGTGTGGTAAGGTTGGGGCTCTGCCCGGGTGCCCGTCCTGATCTGCTCCGCCTGCCCTTGTGTTGTGGGGGCTGGCGGGCGCTTTTCGATTATTCAGGCGGTCTTTGGGTGCGAAGTGAGAGGATGTTTAGGTGATTAGAGATATGGACAAAAGATTTTCAACGATACCGGGGGCGACCGGTCTGTTACCTTTTGATTTCAGGCCATCACTGTTGCTGAGGTAGTATTTTTTAGGCCATTTAGGTTCTCACGATACCATTTTCTGATTATCATATCGTGCCATTGTAATAGTGTTTTGTTCATCCAATATGATGTCCTGATTATTGAAGTCTAAACGCATATCACATAGCGTGAGTATTGAGATTATTATATCGTGCCAGGACAATATTGTGTTGTTCATCCAATATGATGTCTTGATCAACTTTGGTCAAACGAGATTCATAAAAGCTATAGAATGAAAAGTGCACGATCGTTGCTTGTGGAATGAACATCTGTGGCATGTTTTCTTGAAAAGGCCTGTATGTTTGGTTGTCTAATATCGCCAAATCACGATAATCGTCCCCGGGGTCGATAGATCTATTGATCAGTTCTTCTCCAGTATCATCAACCACATGCAGTTTAGTTGTCGTCTGGTTTTCTCCACTTACTATGTTATATTGATTTGTGTGAAAAACGGTCAGATCCTGTTCAGGTATGACTTTCACGGCATAGACAATTTCGACTCTGGGTATATCCTCGGGTTTTTGTTTTGGCAATGATATCTCATCATGTTTTTTGTAAGATTCAAATACCAATCTGTTCACCCAGTTGGCCCAGACCCAGTAATTCCCAGGATCAGTATATAATAAATAATCTTTCCCCCATATGGTCCAGACATAGGATACTTCGGGTTCAGGAGGGTCGTATGAATCTCCCTTCCACCTATTCCACATATGATCATAAGGAGGCATGTCAAATGCAATGGAGTAATCAAACTGTTCTGCGACAATAAGGGGTTCAAGGCTCTTTTCATACGATGTTGAAGGTATGGATGTTGTATTGTATCTCAGTGAAAATGATCTATCAAATAACGTGGTGTAATCATCCACCTGGAAAATGACGATTCCCTCCAGGGATTGATCAGGATGTAATAAGGTATCATTCAACCTGTTTTCATTTTCAATCTCTGAGGATACCCACCCCATGAAATGTATTATGCCTGGATCTGCAGGAGTGAAGACCTGATTCCCGGTATGTAATTGTAGTTTATTTATGCTAAAGTTGAGGGCATTTGTATCATTATTTTTTATTGAGAGATGGTATATGACATAATTTTTTGGGACCAGATCAAATGTCGGTATTGGATATTTACTCTTTGTGGAAATCACCTCATTATCCCTCATATATACAAAATAATATGAGGTTATATTGATGTCAAATTCACCCGACATCAATTCGGATTTGGATAAATCAGGCACTGCTGAAGTTTCCTTTGAAGTTTCATTCATTGATGATTGTGAACTGGTTGATGTTTTAGAATTAGTTTTTTCTTCATCAATACAGCCAGAAATAAGAATAATTCCTACAACTAATAAACAGATTACCGATAATTTCTTCATTAATACTCACTTTTCCCATCTAATTGCTTAATTCAGGTATTCGTTTCTAAGAATAATTCTTACAATTACCCATACATACATAAACATTTCGATTATTAGTCACACTTAATAAATATTATATCCAACAAATACTTTCCATTAGTTTTACTTAGTCCTGTGAAGTAAGTGCACCTATTTAAGATTTGAAAAATGTTCTTTTGAATTCCCAGCGAGTCAACCGAGCATAAATCCCCATCTTGAAGACATAGTATACCGTACAAATGTCTCTACAATCTCCTACCGCCCCCTCTCGCCATCACTCCACCCGGGTGCCAACCTCAGTCTGCTTTCACCTGATTTGTAGATACCTGCTCTTCATGATGTGGAATCCATAAAGAAGATCGTCTAACGAATCAGAATATATTCAAATTGTTATAGAGACATGTGCAGAATTATTTTCGTCTATAAATCGAAAGGTATAAATAGATTTATTATGATGTGTATTATTAAATTCACATTCAATCATGAAATTTAAAAGATAGGTGGCAAACTATGAGATTAGCAAAGGAAACTATTTGGTTCAAAACAAAAACTCTATCATTCGCGGTATTGGTTCTGCTTATATTATTTACCGTTGTAACAATTACTGGCAGTGCCCTGCCTGATAATGTGGGATCAGGACAATTAGACTCAGAGTCCCCAGCCGTGTATGCATTAGATACCAGTACATCGCGCAGCTGTGGCGGTTATATGCTTGCTGTTTTGGGTGGGATTGGTCGGGCGGCGGCGGTGATGGAGGGAGATTCTCTTACTAAAAAAGAAGTTTGAAAAATAGTCACATAATCTGAACAATTTAAATTAAGGAGATGAATAAATTGAATGAAGGATTCAAAATTAAGAAATTATTGATAATTTGTATTTTAATAATTGGTTTTGCTTTTATATCTGGGTGTGCTGAGGAAGATACAGTACATTCAGCAGAAAACGTCACCCCTGAAACCCCTGCATTGATTGTGAATCCCTACACAATAATTATTGAAAAAATCGTGGATATTGATAACGGTACATATTTTGAAATAACGGATGATGAGTTAAAAGAATATCCTGAAATTAATAAATACATAAGTTGTGGCGAGGGATGTACTAAATTAGAATACGGCCGTTGGTATTGTGAATTAAGTTCAGAAGAAGCCAGTAGGGTGTTTGATTTTTTTTACATGAAACATACTGAATATTTGTTTAGTATTGACATGAAATTTGAAAATGATTTAAATGATAACATTATCGGTGCTGAATTAATGAACACGTTCGAATCTAATGGATTACCATTGTCTGAAAATTATTCCATCATTACACGCGAGAGAAATAGCTTACATGATATCTGGTGGATAAAAGAGGAAGCTAACAGTCCTGGATTTACGATTAGGAAAATAAACGATGAATTAAAAGTTTATAATAGTGGATATATTGAATATCAATTCACCAAAATTGGGGAACAATATTATGAAATTATGCCTGGTGAAGTTTGACAGAAATTTTTATACTTCAACTCGGATGGACCAAAGCGCAGATATTTGAAAAGTCGATAGCGATTAACAATCTAAGTATCCCCCGATACCCTGGATTGCATAACGGCTAATCCAATGCTCTGACTTGAATACAATATCCAGACATCATTGGAAACATAATAATTCTGAAAAATAACATCTTATTTAAAATATTCATTCACGGTATTATGAATCTGGTACCCAGATATTTTACAGAATAACAGCCAAAGATGAATCGGGCAATACTGCTGTGACGCCTGTTTATACGTTTACGTTGTAGTGTCCACAGACATGTTGCAGAACAGACATACGTTCGAGTCATCTCAGAAATGGATGGCAGGGAATTTATTCCGAGTGTGGGAAGGTGGGGCTTTTTATAAAAGTTTGATGTAGACGACTTTACTTTGCCGGGTGCCCGTTTTCGATCTGCTCCGGCCACTCATTGGTAAACAGTATACTGCTTTCCTATATCTTTTGTATGGATTGATTTGGGCCGGTCTTTAGAGATTTTTAATTTACTTGTTAAGCTACAATTTTTTTCCAAACCTGCTGATTAATAGAAAGCTTTAAATGTAAATAAGAACAATTGTAGTTGGACATGTTGATTAATAGACACGTTTGATTACATCGTCAGGGTGATAATATGGAAGAACAAATTATCAACAAATCGAACAATGACAACCCCGTTATTGAGGTTGTCAATGTAAAGAAAAGCTATCAACTGGGCAAAATGGAGGTTCCGATCCTCCATGACATTAACCTGAGTGTAGTATGATAAATACTGCAAAGTCGGCTATGAAACAATTTAAATCTTCGATAAATGTTCAATAAGTTTGCATTACAAAATTAAAATACTTACCTAAAATGAGGAATAAAAATGAATAGCACAACAAACAAAGAGAAATGGTGGATATATCTTATATTTTTATTTGTAGGCATTATATCATTATTTACCGGTTTTTTTATCGGTAATGGATTATTGGATGGAGGACTATTCGCAATGTTACTTCCGTTGCCGATTTGTTCTGTTTTATTACATCTTGTAATTAAATATTATGGCACCGAAAAGTACTCTTTTACTTTTGTATTTGTGACACTTGCTGCATCCATTATCATTTTCTTAATTGGTTCTATTGTACCTTTTTTAAGCGCTTTCTTTTTACTTTTAATTCTATTTGCCATAGGATCGATTATTTTTAAAAATGATCGTCATAAAAAATTTGCACTGACAGCATTTACAATCTCATTTGCAACAATATTCCTTATCCTGGTGCCACTTTTGCATTGGGTGCGTACAGTCATATGAATGCCAAATGGATAGGTGCCGATTTACTGCAAACAGCGCCGGATGAGTTTTTTGTCCTGACAGAGCAGGATCTAGACGAATACCCGGCAATCAGGGACGCAATCACAAATCAGGGTACAGGAAAGGTAAATTATGATGAATATATGCGAACCAAGAATTTTCTCGACGAAAAGGGCTCACATGCTGTGAAATTTGGTGATGAATACTATGAGATCTGGTTCATTACCGCATAGCAGGTATTGAAGCTGAATCGGTAACAATCAGTGTGGAATAACTGTCAGTGGTTGAGAACATGAGATTAGGTTTATTACGGTGATTGAAAAAGGGGAGATTCTGAAAACAAGCGTAAAATGCAAGAAATAAAATCAAAAGAGGGGAATAAACATCATCATGAGCCAGACAGCATAGCAAAAAAGAGTCGCATGTCTCACACGAATTTCTTAATACTGGTGATCATACTGGGCGCATATAAACAATCTATATAAATGAATTTGAGATAACAAATTAACAAAAGTGGAGGATTCAAAATGAACAGAAAGGAACAGATTGCACTGGCAATCGCAGTTTTGATACCATTTGCAATAGTGGTATATAGTTTTGATGTTGGCATGTGGGGCATTATTTTAGCTTTGCCAATCTTTGTCCTGATATTATTGATATTATTAATTAATCCTATGAAACGAAGAGACCTATCTATAGGGACCGTCGTGAGGGGGGGTGCATCTGAGGAAAGGATGGCAAGTGGTGAATCTATCGGTAAACATTGGGGCCTGGGACTAAAATCGGTATTGTCAAAAAAAAATCATGGAATTGAAAAATATCCTTAACCATAAGTGGGATTAGAATGACTCAACAAGAAGAAAAAGTGCGGGTGTTAGATAAATGGCACTAAAGGGAATAATATTAATCTTTGCAGTCATGCTGATAGTCCTGGTACTTACAGACACAGGATATGCAAGAGCTTCTCCACCTGCTGAGGAATGGAACCGGACCTATGAAGTGAGCGGCACAACCAGTGTTGTAAGTTTCCAGCAGACAGCAGACGCTGGCTACATACTTGCCGGAAATATGATAATAAATTCCCCAAGGGACTATAATACGAAATTAAATTCCCTTGAGATCGATTATTTCAATCATATCTATCTGTTAAAGATAGGTCCGACAGGGTCAGAGCAATGGAATAGAACATTTGGAAAGAAATTCAGTGATGACCGTGTAAAATCTGTCCTGCAAACCTCTGATGGCGGTTACTTAATTGCAGGGAGCACCAGTACCTGCATGGATAACTGTTCCGATGATGTCTGGCTGATAAAGATGAGTCCGCAGGGACAGGAGCAGTGGAACCGGACCCTGGGAGGAATCGGTGATGAGGAAGTGGAGTTTGTCCGGCAGACCGCTGATGGGGGCTATATTCTTATAGGAAATACAAATTCGTACGGAGCAGGTTCTTTCGATATCTGGTTTGTGAAAGTCAACTCGAACGGGAATATGCAATGGAATAACACCTTCGGAGGAATCGAGCAGGATAAAGCATATTCAATCAGCCAGGTCCCAGGCGGGTATATAATTGCAGGAAGTACAGAATCGTACGGTGCCGGGGACTCTGACTTCTGGCTGGTGAAAACTGACACAAATGGAGAAGAAGAGTGGAATAACACCTATGGTGGAAATTACCGTGATGGGGCAGACTCTATACAACAGACCCGTGATGGTGGCTATATCATTGCAGGAATTACTCAAGAGTTCGGTCCCGGAGACACTGCTTTTTTGCTGGTGAAAACAGATTCAAACGGAACCGAGCAATGGTACAGGATTTTTGGAGAGGGAAACTATGAATTCAATCCCTCTGTCTGTTTAAGTCCAGATGGCGGTTATATTCTTGGTGGAAAGACGTATTCATTTGATGATGATACCTATTGGCTTATAAAAACCGACGAAGACGGAAATGTGCAATGGGACCGGACATTTGAAGGCAATGGACTGGACTCTTTCCAGCTGACACCTGATGGCGGTTACATCATTAATGGTGATTTTTATGATCCTTCCAAAACCCACCTGGTTCAAAAGACGTTAATAAAAACCGATTCAAATGGAAACGAGCAGTGGGACATAAAAATAGAAGGGGATGAATTGGACTCAGTTTTGCAGACAGGGAATGGTGGTTACATACTTGCAGGGACTAAGGACTCAAAACTCCTGTTGGTAAAGTTAATGGCAGAACGACCGACCCCTTCGGCACAATTCACATACGACCCCGGATATCCCGGCGCAAACCAGACCATAACTTTTGATGCATCTGCGAGCTATGACCCGTATGGGAATATAACCCATTACCAGTGGAACTTAGGCGACGGGAGTTATGTGAACACCACTCAAAGGACAGTTAGGCATTCCTACGATGAGGGTGGCAATTACAGTGTGGGTTTAACAGTGACAGGCAGTAATAATGATGTGAGTTCAACCACCAGAGAAATTATAGTCCAGCGATCGGCAACCCCCATTATGAGATGGGACCAGACTTTTGGAGGGCAGGGTAATGATAAGGTATACTCGTTGGGGCATACATCTGACGGCGGTTACATACTTGCAGGTTCCTCACGTTTTTACATTAGCGGGCGCTGGGACATGGATGCAAGGCTGGTTAAAACTGATGCGAATGGAAATATGCAGTGGCAAAGGACCATCGGAGGCAATGAATTTGATGAAGCGCACTCTGCCATACAGACATCTGATGGCGGTTATATCATTGCAGGCAGAACATATTCGTTTTATGGTTCCGGTATCGAAGATTTATGGCTGGTGAAAACTGATGCTGAAGGAACCGAACAGTGGAACAGGACAATTGGTGGTAATTACCGTGATATTGCATCTTCTGTCCGGCAGACTTCAGATGGTGGCTATATCATTCAAGGACAGACTGATCCATATGGTTCCGGTTTCTATGATTCATGGCTGTTGAAAACTGATGCAGAAGGAACCGAACAATGGAACCAGACATTTGGAGGGGATAGCAGTGGTCGGCTGTACTCTTTACAGCAGACCTTTGATGGTGGTTATATTCTCGGTGGAGCTACTCGTCCATTCAAAACCGGTTCATCCGATTTTTGGCTTGTGAAAACTGACAAAAATGGAGTAGAACTGTGGAACAGGACATTTGGTGGTAATTTCCGTGACATTGCGTATTCTGTCCAACAGACCTCTGATGGCGGCTTTATCATGGCAGGTGTTACACGTTCACCGCATTCGAACGATTGCTGGCTGGTAAAGACAGATACTGAAGGAGTTGAGATGTGGAACAGGAAGATTTTTAGACCTAATGAGGATAACAGGCCTAATTCTATCCTGCAAAGCCCTGACGGCGGTTATATAATCGCAGGTAAGACCGGGTCGGTGAATTCTGGATCCTATGATATGTGGCTGGTCAGGACCGACCCTGACGGATATGTGCAATGGGAGATGACCTTTGGCGGGACTGGTCAAGATGATGTGGCCAGGTCTGTCCTGCTGGCTCCTGACGGCGGCCTGGTTGTGGCCGGGGATAAGGATTGGTTCAGTGAACAGGGCACCGATTTCTGGCTGATAAAGCTTGGCGGGATTCCTGCTGAACCGGAAGGTGGGGATGCATTAACTGATGGGGAACCGTTGCGGACTCCGGATATTCCGGGTTTTGGTGCAGCAGTGGCAGTTATGGGCTTGCTGGTTTGTGGAGATTCGCTTTTAAGAAGGAGAATATATTAAATAAAAATAGGTGTGCAACATATGAATTACTTAAATAATAAAGGATCGAAAGTTTTTTCAATATTTCTTATAGTAGGTTTAATATCTACTATTCTGGCATTTACAATTCGTTTATCGTTTGATAATCGGGGGATTTTTTTAGAGTTATGGCAGTTGATGTTCATTGCCTCATTTAGTTTTTCCCTTCTATTTACAATAGCATTTTATTACTTAATGAACCGATCAATTACCTATGCATTGAAGATTTTTATTACATCGTTGATCATTACTTCTACCATTTATACTAGTATAGGCATTATTCTATCGCTTTCACCAGAATTAATGCTAGTAATTTTGATTGCGATCGGATTGATACTTTCAAAGAAACAGTCTGCATTAAATGATACATTAAAAGCTTTTGTAGTTTCCTTTACTACTAACATTTTGGTTTTCGGTGTTTTGATATCATTGATTTTAATCATACAATACAATGGTGGTGAAGCTTATATCCATATTGATGAAATCGAGGATATTGGCAACGGTACATACTACGAAATAACTGATGATGAGTTAAAAGAATATCCTGAACTTATAAGATCAATAAGTGGTGAGGGGTGTACAAAATCAGATTACGGCGGTTGGTATTGTGAATTAACTTCAGAAGAAGCCAGTAGGCTGTATTATTTTTTTGACATGAAGCATTCTGAATATTTGTTTAGTATTGATATGAAATTTGAAAATAATTTACATGATAACATTATCGATGCTGAATTAATGAACACGTTCGAATCTAATGGATATCCTTTGTCTGAAAAGTATTCCATCATTAAACAGAGAAATAGCTTATATGATAGCTGGTGGGTAAATAAGAAAGCTAACAGTCCTGAATATTCTATTCGTGAAATAAACGATGAGTTAAAAGTTTATAAAAGTGGATATATTGAATATCAATTCACCAAAATAGGGGAACATTATTATGAAATTAACATTGCTGTAACTTGACTGAAAGTTTTATACTTTAACTAAACCTACGCATGGACTAAAACACAGATATTTGACAAGGTGATAGCCATCAGCAATCTAAGTATTCCCCGATGCCCAACATTTGAGCAATAGCGAAATCCGGGGTCTGTAACTCAAGAGCTAAATAAATATAAATAACTAAACAAAAAATGATGAAAGCAAAAAAAGAAACGTTGTTTGCGGTGTATTTATCGAGCATATTTTTAACTACCGCTGTTGCATGTGTTTTTTCTCCCGAGCATCTCCGTTTCTATATCCTTTGGCTGATATGCGGGATTTTCGTGTCAGTTACTGTTTTCATAGCACTAAAGAGCAGAGATTTAAGTCTTTCTAAAATCGGATTGGTTATAATGTTCACAGGTATTGCAACATGCGTGATGTGGATCATTTGCGAAGAACTCTGGCTCGATATGTGTCCATACGGCAGATGCCCACCAGGATTATACGGATCGTTAGGAAATCTCATTGATACAGTACGTGTTATAATGAGGACTCCAAATATACCTGGTGGCCTTATAGGGGTGGTCGTTTGGTATTTATTTCAGCCACAACAGGAAGGTGTCCATAAAAGTGTGATCGTTTCTTTCGTAGTGCTTCAATGGTACTTAATAGGTTTGGGAGTGACGAAATTGACTGCACTTAAAAGAGGAAAATGAATAAAATGATTGTATTGGGTCGTCCACGATTTTCGCTTCAAAATATTATTTAAAAGTCATTAAAAGTTATTGGTTCAGATTTTTCTCGTGGACAAAGACAGAATGAAAGTCTAAGTCGTTGATTGATACGGCTTCTCAAAAAGGACAGCATGAAGGATGCTCCGCAATTTATGTTGTGCCATATGGCCAGTCCTCCTTAAGGAGGGAGAGCGGTTTTATGCTCCTCTATAATTTTTAGTATTCATCTATTAAATGAGCTTTCATTATGGGGTGGAGGAAGTTGGGGCATTTAATGAATGCTTGTTGTGGAAATCACGTCTTTACTTTGCTTGGGTACCTCCTTCCAATCTGCTCCACCCGCCCTTGTGGTGTGGAGGCAGGCATGTGCTTTTCGATTATTCCTGCGGGTTTTAGGTGCGAAGTGAGAGGTTGTTTGGGTGATTAGAGATATGGATGAGAAGTTTTCAACAATACCGGAGGCGGTCGGTCTGTTCCCTTTTGACTCGAGGCTAGGACGGTTGCTGAGGCAGTATTTTTTAGGCCATTTAGTATCTTACAATATAAATTTTGTATTATCATATCGTGCCAGGGTAATATTGTGTTATTCATCTAATATGATGTCCTGATTATTGAAGGTTAAACGCATGGCAAGCCCCCCTCCATGTATGCTATAGAATGAAAAGTGCACGATCGTTGCTTTTGGAATGAACATCTGTGGTATGTTTTTTGCATTGAAATTTTAGTTGCGATTAGATTTTGATATGAACATTCGGATAACCCATATGATTATTGTGATAAAAATGCCTGTGATTAGCGCATTTACATTATTTGACCTGATATTATGCCATTCTCCGGATGTTTCATATACAAGAAAAAAATCAATTCCTAATAAATTATCCAGGGCTGGTGCAGCCATACCAATTGAAAAGGATAAACAAATCACGATAATTACGAAATAAACAAGTTCACGTAGTAGATTTTTATTAAAGAACTCTTCCCGGTTCATTTGATGTTTCCTCCCTAATTTTACTTCATCTTTTTTGGTTTAAAGCTGGTATACAAATACTTATAGTCCTCAATCTAATCAAAAACATTTAAATCTTTCGATAAATAGTAATATTTAAGTATATTGCCGCCATGTTATTTTATCAGAAAAGCAATAGAAGAATAAAATGAGGATAATAATATGACCAATATTCACTGCAAACGGAGGTCATATATCAAAGTGGAAGGTGAATATTATGAATTCAGAATCGGACTTGTGGGTTGAGATATTACTTGCATATGCCGGGATTTCAGGAGACATTTAATGCGCAGTATATTGATATTGTCAGTTTTTTCAATAGCACTGGTACTTGCAGACACCGGATGTGCAGCCGCAGCACTGCCCCTGGAGGTATGGGATAAGACCTACGGAGGAGCCGGGCACGAAAGTGCTAAATTAGTCCTACAGACCGATGATGGTGGTTATTTCACTGCAGGAAGGACCGGGTTCAGCACCGCAGATGTATGGTTTGTTAAAACAGATCCAAATGGAAATGAAGAGTGGAACGGGACATTTGGAAAAACTGGTTCTGAATGGGTATATCATATTCTTCAGACACCTGACGGCGGCTATATAGTTGCAGGAAGGGCCGAATCCTGGCTTTATGGAGTTGAAAGATCCGAATTCTGGGTTGTAAAAATTGATAGAAATGGAGATGAACAGTGGAACCGGACCTATGGAGGAACCGATTATGATAGCGGAAATTCTATCCGGCAGACATCTGATGGTGGTTATATCATTGCAGGAGCTACAAGAGGATTGTACAGTACCGGACTAGATTTTTGGCTTGTTAAAATACATCCAAATGGAGATGAACAGTGGAACAAGACCTTTGGCGGAACTGACAATGAGTATGCAAATTTTGTACACCAGACGCAGGACGGCGGATATATCCTTGGAGGGTGTGTTGAAAGGCGTAACCTCTGGCTGATTAAGACCGATCCCAGTGGAACTGAGGAGTGGAACAGGACATTTGGGAGGGAGTGTTTTGATTCGCTATACTCGTTCCAACAGACCTTTGATGGCGGTTATATTCTGGCAGGAACAACTTATGATCTCAGTGTTGAAAGGCGTTACCTCTGGCTGATTAAGACCGATTCCGGTGGAAATGAACAATGGAAAAGGACCCTTGGAGGAATAGAGATATTTCTGGTGAAGGCTGTTATGGAATCTTCTGATGGTAGTTTCATTATTGTAGGTGAAACGGATCCATTTGGTATTGATGATCCTGTTAGAATTATGCTGGTAAAAGCAAATGCAAACGGATACGAAGAGTGGAACAGGACATTCACAGGAATTGATTTCTATAAGCCTTACTCCCTTTTGCAGACCTCGGACGGGGGCTATATCATTGCAGGAATTAAAAATTCTGATGCATGGCTGGTAAAAACCGGTTCAAAAGGAAATATTCAATGGTACAACGGCCTGGGGGGGACTGGCAGGGATAATGTGAACTTCATCCAGCAGACCTCTGATGGCGGCTATGTCTTTACAGGAATGACCAGTTCTTACAACAGAGGCAAAATGATGGACCTTTGGGTGGTAAAACTTGAAAGTGACCAAATCGAACCGGATGAAGTTTCAACACGGTCGGGAGCAATACCTGAAAAACCCATACCTGGATTTGGATTTTGGGCAGCGGTTGTGTCTGTGATTATTGTGTTATTCCGAAAGAGGAAAACACTAGGTGGGGAGTAGATTTCAAATGAACAGCCACGATGGAAAGGTAACATGGAAAGTAACGGTTCCGTTTTCATTAATATGTATCTTATTTCTTACCACATTTGTCACACCGGTACATGCAGCAGTCGGGGATCTGATACTGGATTCTGAAATATTACTCCATACACCCGTTTTGCATGATGCAAAAAAAGATACAGGAAGCACCACATTACTAAAAGATGGATATTCATTATCACTCGATAAGGTATGGTGGGGCGGACAAATAGGTGTTGCAGATTTTTCCATATTTGAGAATGGAGAAGTAGTAAAAAGGTTAAGCGCAAATGAAGAGGATTACTTCTATTATAACAAAACCATTGATGGTAAGGAGTATACGATTATTGAGTCAAAAGTCGATGTAATACTTTGGGGTAATTATCATTTTGTTAAGCTCAGACCGGTCCGTCAATATTCTGACGGCTCGGTTATCAGTGAGCCGGATTTTATCACTGCCAGTTTAAATCCATATACAAATGAAACTCCTCCTGAAGAATGGAACGTGACATTTGGGGAGTTATATGACGACAATGGGCACTCTGTTGTACAGACCCGAGATGGTGGCTACATACTTGGAGGTGTGGTATGTTCAAACAATAACCAGGGCAGTGTCAGGTTAGTGAAAACAGATTCCTTTGGAAACATAACATGGCATACGACCATGGATACATTAAGCGATGGCCATGACTATGTTATGTCTGTTACGCAGACCATGGATGAAGGATATATCCTTGCCGGCTTCTCGAATTGGAGATATGTATGGCTCATCAAGACCGATAAAAATGGCAGTGAGCAGGGGAAGGAAAGATTCGCGGTACCTGATGCAGACAGGGAGTGTTCTATCTGGCAGGCTGATGATGGCGGCTATATGCTTCTAGACGGGACCAAACAGGGTCTTACAAGCAGTACTGATGCATGGATAATCAAGACCTATGCAAACGGCAAACAAGAGTGGAACAAGAAATTCAAGTCTGATTGTTTTGAGATAGTGTCTTCTATTAAGCAGACCCATGATGGTGGTTATCTGCTTGCAGGCAGCAAAGGCTCGTATAGGGAAAGGAAAGGATATAATGCATGTCTGGTCAAGACCGATGCAAATGGCAGTGAGCAGTGGAACAAGACGTTCGAGCCGAATTTAATGCCCACTATTTCTTCAATCTGCCAGCCCCTCGATGGCGGATATGTTCTGGCAGGTAAGATCGACACAGCCAAGAATCCTGAATTCAAGGGACAGATCCTTTACGATAATGATGATGTCTGGCTCTTCAAAATAGATGCCAACGGCAACCTGGAGTGGAGCAAGACATTTGGGGGACTGAAGAATGATGAGGCCAGTTTTGTCCGGCAGACATCGGATGGCGGATACATAATTGCAGGTACTACAGAATCATACGGAGCAGGCGGCAGTGATCTCTGGCTGGTAAAGGTTGCAGGCATGGAGGTCGACTTCGTGCAGCCAAGTGTTTCTGCAAATAATACCAGTATAGGGGAAGTCCGGTTATCGGATAATAATTTCACAGAGACTCACCAATCACCACCTGGCAAATCCATACCTGGTTTTGAATTTGTGGGAGCAGTATTTTCAGTGTTAGTAATACTGTTTTTAAAAATCAGATGGTGTACGGATTGTTGATAAAATGCCACTAAAGAAAGCAATATTGATCTTTACAGTCATGCTGACAGTCCTGGTACTTACAGGCACAGGATATGCAAGTGCATCTCCACCTGAGGAGGAATGGAACCGGACCTATGGGGGGAGCGGCATTGAAAGAGCCGAGCATATCCTGCAGACCTCTGATGGCGGATATCTCATTGCAGGAACGACACGTTTATGCGATGACTGTTCCAGTGATCTATGGCTTGTGAGAACCGGTCCAAACGGAAATGAACAATGGAACAAAACAATTGGAGTATCTCATGATAGTTCTTTTGACTTTATTCAGCAAACCCCGGATGGCGGCTATATCCTTGCAGGACGGACAGTGTCATCCGGGATAAACCATTGGGATCTATGGCTCTTAAAGTCTGATACAAATGGCAATGAGCAATGGAACAAGACCTTCAAGTTAGATGGCTATGATAGAACATCCCATATCTGGCAGACCTCAGATGGAGGATATATATTGGCAGGTCATATTCATCCAGAAAGGAATCCGGATCCAAAAGGTAAGGTAATATATACTGATTCTGATGCTGCGATCATAAAAACAGATAAAAACGGCAATCCGGAGTGGAACAGGACATTTGGGGGATTGAAAGATGAATATGCCAGGATTGTGCAGCAGACTTCAGACGGTGGTTACATACTTGCAGGAGGTACAGAATCATATGGTTCGGGTAAAAGAGATATCTGGCTGGTGAGAACCGACCCAGAGGGAGAAGAACAATGGAACAGGACATATGGAGGGAACAGCAGGGATCGGGCAAATTCAGTCCGACAAACTTTTGATGGAGGTTTTATAATTGCAGGGGGCACCGAATCCTACGGTGCCGGACACAGTGATTTCTTTTTAGTGAAAACAGATCGTAACGGAAACGAGCAGTGGAACAGGAGATTTGGAGGGGAAGGCCCTGAATTTAATTCCTATATGGAGCAGACAACTGACGGCGGTTTTATTCTTGGTGGAAAGACGCTTTCATTTAATGGTAATTACTGGCTTATAAAAACCGATGCAGACGGAAATATGCAATGGGACCGGATATTTGGATATGAACTGGAGTCTTTCCTGCAGATCTCTGACGGCTGTTTCATATTGACCGGAGTTACCAGGTCGAAACAGGATGGAAATATCCTGCTGACGAAAACCGATCCCGAAGGTGTGGAGCAGTGGGAGAAAAGCTTTGAGAGCGATAACATACACTCTGTGCTGCAGACTTCTGATGGGGGCTATATCCTGGCAGGATATAAGAGCTCTGATTTCTGGCTGGTAAAGTTATCAAAGGAAGGACCGGTTCCTATTGCATTATTCAGATATAATCCGCTATATTTCGGCGTAAATCAAACCATAACATTTGATGCATCGGCGAGCTATGACCCGGACGGGAACATTACCAATTACCAGTGGGATTTCGGAGACGGGAATCTCAAAAACACTACTGAAAAGATAATTTCACATTCCTATGACAGGAAGGGCAAATATAACGTGGTTTTAACAGTGATGGATAATGAAGGTACCATAAATTCAACAGGTAGAGAGTTAACTGTTCAAAGGTCAGCAACGCCAGTTAAGAATTGGGACAGGACCTTTGGTGGTACCAGTGATGACAGTGTGTATTCCATGTGGCAGACTTCAGACGGGGGCTATATGCTTACAGGTACTTCACGTTCATATATTGAAGGGCACAGGCATACTTTTGCCAGGCTGGTGAAGACCGATGCTGAAGGTATAGAGCAGTGGAACCGGACCTTTGTAGGAGAGGACTATTATGATCTAACTTCGATCCGGCAGACTCCAGATGGTGGCAATATCATTGCAGGCAGGACAAAATCATATAGCCAGGGCTGGTGCACGTGCTACCTGTGCGCCGATTCCCATGATATATGGCTGGTTAAAACCGATCCCAAAGGGAACGAGTTATGGAACAGGACATTTGAAGGGGAAGGCAGAAGTTGGCGGTACCCTTTCCTGCAGACATTTGATGATGGTTATGTTCTCGGTGGAGCTGTCCATTCATCCAGAACTGATTCATTGGATTTCTGGCTAATGAAAACTGACCAAAATGGAGTAGAGCTGTGGAACAGGAACTATGGGGGAAGTGGTGATGAGAAGGCGTACTCTATTTTGCAGACTCCAGACGGCGGTTTTATAATCACTGGAGAGACCAGGTCGGGAGGAAACTCTGATGTGTGGCTGATCAGTACCGACCCTGACGGATATGTGCAGTGGGAGATGACCTTTGGGGGTACCGGTCATGATGTGGTAAGGTCTGTATTGCTGGCTTACGACGGGGGCCTGGTTGTGGCCGGTGATAAGGATACGTTCACTGAACAGGGTACTGATTTCTGGCTGGTAAAGCTTGGCGGGATTCCTGCTGAGCCAGAAGGTAGGGATGTATTAGCTGATGGCGAACCGGTACAGACTCTGGATGCACCAACTGAAGACAAACCAGTACAGACTCCGGATGCACTAACTGATGGCGAACCGGTACGGACTCCGGATATTCCGGGTTTTGGTGCAGCAGTGGCGGTTATGGGCTTGCTGGTGTGGGTGGGTTTGGCCAGGTGGCGGCGGTGATGGGAGGAGATTCTTAATTTTCTCAGATGCCCTTTGTGGTTGTGATTTAGCTCATTCCAG
>Ga0255371_10039_pt1 | contig 20470 bp, 27 predicted proteins | sample ANMaggSSYBR01I12_FD_182097 | JGI IMG/M metagenome (GOLD analysis project Ga0255371, IMG submission 182097) | Sediment cell enrichment communities from methane seep in Santa Monica Basin, California, United Staets - ANME aggregate JGI... | ecosystem: Environmental > Aquatic > Marine > Cold seeps >...
CTTATGCAAACTTTTTCCAAATCTACGTCAAGATTTTTCTTCATTTTTTTCGTCTGATTCACCAACCCCAACCAATATACGAGTGAGTATGGCAGAATTAATATACAATCCGACAGCGGCCAGACGTTCGATAAAAGGCCTGGCAAGGCTGATCAAGCCTTTTCGTTTAGCTAAAACAACGAGCCCCAGAGTGCCGATAACAGGGATCTCAAAAAGCTCAGCGCATTTACGTGCCTGCAAATCATCTAACACAACTCCTGTGCGAGGTTTTTCCAATGCCAATGTCAAAACCTCGCTTTCGCCCTGACCAAGATTCCAAGCTGCTATTGAAGGATGAAGGTTTAAAACAGTTTTCCGCACAACCTCAGAATTCGATGCAAGACCTGACAAATAAGGATCAATCGGTCTTTTGGCCTGAACTTCATGGATAACTCCATCAGGTATTATCCACGTCTTGGCTAATGGACTTATTGTTTTCAAGAGATCGGCTTTCCCGAGCAGTATTACGGGAGAGGCATTGATAACCAGATTCTTATTCATAACCAGCCTCTTTAAGGACTTCTTCCCCCGTATACTGAAAAGGTGAGACTCGAAATTTTAATAACGACATGAGAAAATCCTCACGGCACAATCCGGCTATTTCAGCAGCCTTTTCCTGGGATACAACTCCCATCTCGTACCATTTGACCGCCGCAGTCAGCCGTATATCCTTTGCAAATTCAGCCGGCGTCTTTTTAAGCGCTGAAAATGCTCCTAAAGGCAATGTTATGTTTATTGTTCTGGTATTCATATTTTTTCTATCCTTTCAAATTTTATCTGCCAAAGAAGGACGAGGGATCATCCATCGCTTTATAAGTTTATCTTTTGATTTGTTCAATTAATTATACATAAGGACATCCTATAAGTAAATAACTTATTCAGCGCGAAGGTGCAGGACAAGGAACTAAGGACGGAACCAAGGGACATTATGGAATGGGAATGCGGTCCATAACTAAGATTAGCCTGAGGGACGCTCATTAGGATTAGCCTGAGGGACGCTCATTAGTTTATAAGTTTCTGTTTTTAGACAACAGTTGAATGAAGTTTTGGGCTTTAGGCTTTGAGTTGACAAATACTTTTGCTGGTTGCTATACAGCCAAACTTATGGGTTGCAATATGGACGTTATTCAACCCAGTTTTCCAGATGCAGACCAACAATTCTTTCAAATTCTTTAGTTCTGTAATTCGGCGAACAATCTTGGCCTCAGTCATGTCAATAAGATTATGAATATCCTCGCCCTCGTCGAATCGTCGATCAAACTCTTCTGTACTTTTAGATAGTTTTTTGGCCATATAATTTCGTCTCCTGCTTTCTGGCGCGTCTTACGGATATGATACGTATAGCATCTCGCCGCCAAAAGCATACTGACTTGATAACAAAAGGGTTGTTAAAATTCAGTCGAGGTATTTTAGGTGAGCCATCTCCTGCACTTTCTGCTTTGACTTGGCAAAGTCTACAAAGGCTTGAGCGGTTTTCTGCTCCAGGGAAGACCGTACTTTATTGACGTCCTCTTTTGAGGATAGCAGATTCTTTACCTTCTTCATTTTAAGCTTTTTTAATGAGTTCATCTCATACCTCGAAAAGATTGTTCACATAACAATGATATGGAATAATTTCGTCAGCGTCCGTGTCAACGGCGTGGAAACTAAATCTTTTGGGGTCATTTGTCAAGAAATCTCTATTGTTCAGCAAAAGAAAGTCAGGATAGTGGATGGATAAAAATACCATTCTGTCATGGGGGTTTGCGGTCGCATCAAAAAGTATTTCACCGGCAATTTTGCCATCTTTGAACAAGTCAGGAATAGAAATCTCACACACCCAGATAAATTTTGGCATAGCCATTTCATAATACACATTTGCTATACCAAACGGCACCGAATCCCCTCTTCTCATTCTCTTAAAGGACTTAGATGAAGTCAGAAAGGTTCGGATGACAATATCCTCTTCTTATAATCCCTTTTGACTTATTTCCCGTTGATTTATCATATTTTTGAGCCAAATCAACAGTACTGCATAGGACTATATAATGAAAAATTATGAGCTGGCAAAACAGATTTACAAGGCATTGGTTGATATCGGCGGCTATCAACTTAAAGCGGGACACTTTCCGCCATTTTGGCTCTATGGCTGATTGAATTTACAGTTTTCGGTGGATTCGCTTCGCTTAATCCACCCTACAAACTTACGTTGGTAGCCTGAATTGTAGGGTGGATTAAGGAGCGTAAGCGACGAATCCACCAAAGCAGATGTCCCGCCTTACGTTGGTAGCCTATTTGATTAAGTGCCTAAAGTTAAGGAATGCGCTTTCAGCGCTGCCAATTTTAACTTTTTTACCAGAAAACTTTACTCACTTTATTTTCGGCTGAAGATATATAGCACGCCGAAGGCGTACCACAACTTTAGGCATTTTAAGCACTTTAGCTCATTTTAGGCACTGTCTTTTCTTCTTCTGGGCTTTTTGTATCTTGGCCCAAGTATCACGCAGGGTAACCGTTCGATTGAATACTAATTTATTGCCAGATGAATCAACAAAATCAACGCAGAAATACCCAAGTCTTTCAAACTGGCATCTGCTTCCAGGCCTGGCTTTTTCCAGACTTGGTTCAACTCGGCATGAAGTCAGCGTTTCAAGAGAGTCTGGATTCAAACAATCCTTGAAATCTTCAGCTTCTTTTTTGTCACCGGGATTTGCAGCAGTGAAGAAATGATCGTAAAGACGCACTTCTGCTTCTATTGAGTGAGCAGCAGAGACCCAGTGCAGAGTTGCCTTAACCTTTCGTCCGTCCGGAGAATCACCGCCTTTTGTCTTTGGGTCATATGTACAGTGAAGTTCTATAATTTCACCTGTCTGCTCATCCTTTACTACTTCCACGCATGTTATAAAATACGCATATCGCAGACGTACTTCGCGGCCGGGTGCCAGCCGATAGAACTTTTTAGGCGGGTCTTCACGAAAGTCTTCCCGTTCTATATAAAATACGCGAGAGAAAGGAACCTTGCGTGTCCCCATACCCGGATCTTCCGGATTGTTAAGCGCGTCCAGCTCTTCCACAAGGTCTTCAGGATAATTGTCAATGATTACCTTAAGGGGGCGAAGCACCGCCATTACGCGGGGGGCTTGTTTGTTCAGGTCTTCCCGGACGCTATATTCGAGCAAAGCCATATCGACCATACTGTCTCTCTTGGCAACACCAATGCGGTCGCAGAAATTGCGTATTGACTCGGGTGTGTAGCCGCGTCTCCGCAAGCCGGAAAGTGTGGGCATTCGAGGATCATCCCATCCATTGACATGCCCCTTTTCTACAAGTTCCACAAGCTTTCGCTTGCTCAACACTGTGTAGCTGAGATTAAGGCGAGCAAACTCTATTTGTTGAGGATGACATTCCACTTCAAGTTCATCAAGAATCCAGTCATACAAAGGACGGTTGTTCTCAAATTCCAGCGTGCAGATGGAATGAGTGATACCTTCCATTGAATCTGAAAGACAGTGGCTGAAGTCATACATGGGATAAATGCACCACTTGTCGCCTGTCCTGTGATGGTAAACACGCCTGATACGATACAGAGCAGGGTCCCTCATAATCAGGTTAGGTGATGACATATCAATTTTTGCCCTGAGAACACAAAAGCCGTCTTCAAACTCCCCTGCTCTCATGCGCTCGAACAGATCAAGGTTTTCCTCGACTGAGCGGTTACGATACGGACTTTCCATTCCCGGTTCCGTCAGAGTACCCCTGTATTTTCTTATTTCCTCGGAACTCAGGTTGCAGACGTAAGCTTTGCCTTTTTTGATCAATTGAACGGCGAACTGATACAGTTGCTCAAAATAGTCAGACGTATAATAAAGCCTGTCACTCCAGTCAAATCCAAGCCATTTGATATCTGATTTTATTGATTCCACATATTCAACATCTTCCTTGCTCGGATTAGTATCATCAAATCTTAAATTGCATATTCCATTGTTTTCGGCTGCAATACCGAAATTAAGACATATAGACTTTGCATGCCCGATATGCAGATAGCCGTTAGGCTCTGGTGGAAATCTGGTGACTACTTTGCCGTCGTTTTTGTTTGCTTTTATATCTTCGGCAATAATATTTCGTATGAAGCCGGATGAAGGCTCGGGATTTGTACTGTTCAATTTAGGCATATATATTTTTCTCCATAAAAAATTGATGGCTTTTAAAAAATCTATCCTGATTTTTCATAATAAGGCATAACTTCAGGTATTAATTTCCTTATATTATTTATTCGCGTTTCATCAGAAGGATGAGTGCTCATGAATTCAGGAGGTGCTTTTCCTGGTTTTTCCTGAGCCATTTTTTTCCAGAATTCTACTGCGGTACTAGGATCGTATCCAGCCATTGCCATGAACATCAACCCTAAATGGTCTGCCTCATTTTCATGTAGTCTGCTATAGGGCAGCATTAAGCCATACTGGGCACCTATACCAAAAGCAGACATCCATAGCTGTTGGGTTGCTTCTGGTTTTTTCGCCATAGCTGTTGAAAGAGCTATGCCTCCAAGCTGAAGAGCCAGACCCTGGCTCATGCGTTCATTACCATGACCTGCTATTGCATGAGCTATTTCATGCCCCATTACTACAGCAAGCCCATTTTCGTCTCCGGTAATCAGCAGAATTCCTGTATATACAACAACTTTTCCTCCAGGCATGCACCAGGCATTTACCTCTTTGCTTTCAACAAGATTGAATTCCCAGGAATAATTTTCAAGTTTCTCAGACATATTATTCTCAATAAAATACTTTTCCACAGCTTTTTGGATTCTTGCTCCAACAGATTTAACCATTTGAGTCTGCTTTTGATCTGTGCTTAATTTGTGTGAATCAAGGAATTCGCCATACTGTTGCAGACTCATTGATAACATTGTAGAACCCGGGATAATGCTTAACTGTTTTCTACCGGTGATTGGCACTGTAGCGCAGGATAATAAAAAAATAGAGCCAATTAATAATAGAAAATAGTTTTTTAATAGTTTCATAGTCGTTTATCCTGTTTTTAAGTTGTCAAAAACTTTATTATTTTATACATAAGCCACATATCGTCAAGAACTAAATAGACTTGAACTAAACCGCATGAAATCTTTATTCTTGACAATTATCACTCTATCTTGGGGGTAGCGTAAAATGCAAAAAGAATTTGACGAAACAAAAAGGCCTGCGTCCAGGCAAAAAACAAAAGCGCATTAAATGCCTGCTTCTGTTGTTGCTCAGTCTGGTTCTTGTTCTTCAATTTCCTAATAAAATATGAAAGGCTATCCTTTTTTGACCAAAAATGCGTCATAAAGGATCTTGATTTCAGAGGGGATTGGCTTTATGAGATTATGCAAAGTTCTCAATAGCTTTCTGGTGCGGGTGAGTTCAATATGGTGAATAAGAGCGAATGACATGGATCCGGTTTCTACCGAGTTAGCAAAAGAAGGAATATCCGGTGCTGTTGAGGCAGCTAAGGAGTTTTTGTTTAAAATTGCAGGCCCAGCGGCCGAAGAAGTCGGCCTGTTGTTTCAAGATCAAGTAAAGCTATATAGATTCAAAAACCAGTTGCGTATTTTGGCGAAAGCAGAGGCGATGCTGAAAAAGTCAGGACGTACTCCAAACGCAGCACCTTTTCGGACGTTGCTTCCTATTCTCGAGGCTGCGGCCACTGAGGACGATGAATCACTTTCAACAAAATGGTCTGCTTTGCTGGCTAACTCTGCGGCGAAAACCGATGGTGCCGCATCACACCCAAGCTTCCCTCGAATACTTTCTGAGATAGCTCCAGTTGAGGCCCGATTCTTGGATTATCTCCTTATAAGTGGCGGAGAAGCTGATTGGCGCTCTTTTAGAGCCAATTTGGCAGTGAGTCTGCGGGTTACGCAGGATGATATCGATCGTCACTACGGCAACCTGTTTAGACTCGGGCTGGTCAGAATTGGATCAAGCAAAGGAGTGCACAAAGGTGTGGTGCAGGTGGGTCCTTTTGGAAAGGCATTCTTGTGCGCATGCAGCCCACCTGAAAATCGAGACACATCGGGATAGGAACGCCCCTCACAGGGCATCCCTCCCACACCACCGGACGAATGGATCACGTATCCGGCGACTCGGCTGATCAGGCAGATTAACTTCCAGACAGGAATAAACCAAGATCAAGGAAATATTTATTAGGCAAAGCGATAATCACCCATTTAATGCTGCTCATACGCCAATGCTTTTTGCGGGCGTTCCCAGACAATACAGCATGCCTGTGGGATATTCCCTGTTTGAGCAGGTTTCGGATTTTAGTTCTGGGATTCTTCCATTGTTTCCAAACAAGACACCGTAATCGTCTGATTATCCAGCCATTCAGGTACAGATTCAACTTATAAATTATCTGAGCCATACTTTTACCGCAATTGCGGTCAGCGCAGGTTGCCCTGCTCTCAGCCATTTTCTGCTTCAGCAGAGGCACTGTCACCGGATACCCCGTTGTGATAACACTATGCCCTTCGCCTCCATCTGGCTGGGCTTGCTTGCCTTGACTTCCATAATTGGAAATTGTAGACTCACTTTTAAGTTGGACGTAAATGCCCTAAATAAAGTAGCGAAAGTTAGGAACGTGGACGAAATAACTTCCCCAACTATACATCACAGCTTCAGGCCGCCTTTGTCCGGTCTCAAATCACAAAAATATTGAAATAGCTCGCTATTCCTTCAACTTTTGTGAACTGAGATCGAACAAATTCGACCCAAATCTGTGCGCCTACTTGAGGAAGTTAATTCGTCCACGTTCCTTAGTAATTAAATTCGATGCTCCGTATTGTCAGTGATCGTATCTTGAAAAGATAAAAAGGGAGGTTTGGCATGGTAAAGGCTTTTTCAGATTTTAACGGATTGGAGATGTTCTTCCTGGCATGTGCCTTCATTGGCGGGTTCTTCGTTCTCGTAAAACTCTTTCTGCAATTTGTTGGTGGCCATGCTCACACAGATGTTGGTGTGCACAGCAATATCGATATTGATACTGCACACGTGGATTCTGACGTGGGTTTTCGCTTACTCTCCATGCATGGACTCTCCGCATTTTTTATGATGTTTGGTTTAGTCGGGCTCGCCCTTTACCGACAGAGCCAGGTGGAATTGTAATGGGTGTCGCATCTTGAATTGTGAATTAGCGGCCATTATTCACAATTCAATATGCGACACAGGTATTTCCCTTTTAACTTGGTTATGCGCAGGAAAATAAGGTGTAAAAATGACAAAATTATTAGAAAATGCCTTTAATGAAGCATCAAAGCTTCCAGAAATTGAACAAAATGTTATTGGAAGATGGCTACTGGATAAAATCAAAGCTGATAAAAAATGGGAAAAACTGTTTGCCGAATCTGAAGATGTATTAGAACAATTGGCACAGGAAGCTTTGATGGAGTATGAAAAGGGTTCACTCAAGCTTACCGATCTATTCTGTCCGTATCACAAAAGATTATAGAGCAATAAGTATATTGAAAGTTATACTGAAACTATCTACTAACTGGTTAGCCAATAAATAAAAACAGGAGTTAAAAATGGTACAGATAGCTGAAATAAAAAAAGAGATTGAAGAATTGCCCAAACAGGAATATGTCAATTTGAGGCAGTGGTTTGCTAAAAAGGACTGGAAGATATGGGATAAGCAAATTAAAGAGGACTCAAATTCAGGGAAATTAGACTTCTTAGCCAAAGAAGCTCTGCATGAAAAGAATAATGACAATTTACTTGAGTTTTCGAAAAATAGTTTTCCATAAATCAGCAATGTTGGCACGAAACATGCTTTAGGTCACCTTTATACTAATAAATCAATAGGTTGTATCTTTCAATCTATTGTTTGTCGTTTTCGAAAACAGGAAACAGTCGATTCGGAACGCTACGTGTATCAAAACAAAATTTCTTACAAGCGCTAACTGTATGAAATAACTAAATAATTATACTGGAAAGCAATTTTTGTGCCAATAGACCAAAATTTACGCAAACTATTTTTCGAAAACTCAAGAATTTAAAGGCTTTGTAAATGCATAGGACGAGTTCTCGGTTTTGGAAATGCTTTGACAAGCTTCCATCTTCTATCCCGAAATTCAAGAAGTTTGGGAGTTGTGTGCTTATTCCCAACTATTAATTATTGCCCAAAAGAAAGGAGAAATTATGAAAGGTAAGTTTTGCTTTATTCTGTCCATTGTAACACTACTGATGGTGTGTAGTTGGCCTGTTTATGCTGAACAACAACAGGACTGTTTTTCATCGAGTCTCCACCACACTGGTGAAGGAATGCGATATTGGTATGAGGCTAAGGATGGCTTCATGGCGAGAACGGGCATTCCGTATGAAAAGCTTGGCTGTAAAAACTGCCATGTGAAAGGGTGCAATGACTGTCATCTTAAAAAAACAGAAAAGGGTCTTGTTTACTCACTGGAAATGGCTCGGGACCGTGAAACCTGTCTAAAGTGCCATGCCCGAGCGAAAGCCACAATTAAACTGGATGAAGGCCGGGATACTTTAGGCGTACATATGAAGGCCGATATGACCTGTTCTGATTGTCATACGTCGAGAGAGATTCATGGAGATGGGAATATTTACAAAAGCATGAGAGATCCTGGTGCGATGGATGCAGCTTGCACCAACTGCCATACGAAAGACTCGGGGGATTATCCCGTAGTTCCGGAAACCAGGTCCCACACCGTCCATAAGAACAGGTTGGACTGCAACGCCTGTCATGTGCAAAATACCATGACTTGCTACAATTGCCATTTTGGTGAGTTTGCAAAGACTAAAAGCAAACCAAAAAGCTTTGTAACAAAGGTCAAAGATTTTTTACTTTTGGTAAAATACAGAGGGAAAGTTACAAGCGGGACAATGCAAACCTTAGTTGGTTATAATAACGAGCCTTTTATAGCCTATGCTCCTTATTTTACCCATTCAATCATGGGCGAGGGCAGAAAGTGCGAGCAATGCCACGCTACGAAGGCTGTCAATATCCTTGCCTCATCCAAAAAATTTACTCCGGCCATCTTCAAGGATGGCAAACTCGAGTTTTACAAAGGTGTGCTCCCTCTGGTTCCGAGTCTTTTGAACTGGCCGTTTTTAGAAAAAAAGGAAGGCAAATGGGTGCCTTTTGAACCTACGGTGAAAACTCTCATCCAAATGGCGGTTTACGCTGAACCATTCACCCAGGATGAACTGAAGAAGTTGCAAATGAAACAAAAATACGGAAAGTAGTTTGACTTTCAGAAGCGATAAGGCACCACACAACAATCGGCTGAACACGGACCGGGAAAAGCCTGCGGCTTTTCCCAGCCGCTTATAGACTTTCAGATAATTAATTTCACAAGGCCAGAAGGAGGAAGGCGTATTAGTTATACGTCGACGACTGATAACACAGTGAAATTATTTATCTGAAAGTCTATAGCCGAAGTGTTGTTAGGCTCAAATCTATACAGGTGTTGTTAGAATATACCCAAAATACTTCACAAGAAAGGAGGTGGTACAAGTACACGGTTCTTAGGGTTCGCTCAAAAATAAATTTACATTTTCAGGGGTCGAGGCGCCCGCATAGCAAGGCGCGAGGAGGGCGAATAACGAGCTATTTAACTGACGAGCAACGCAGTTATGCGGGATGGATCGGCGTATCAAAATGTGAAGTTATTTTTGAGTGAGCCCTTAATGATCATGCCTATATTTGACGGTTGGTAATTACCAAAAAAACAACAACGTGAAGACAGAAAGGAGTTTAGTGATGCACAGAAAAATATCAATTATTATTTTGTCATTATTGTTGATAGTCGGATTTTCAACGTCCGGTTTTACGGCCAAGGTGCCCGCTCCTGAAAAAGGAGGAGACGGCTTTAAAGCGGTAAGCCTGGAAGAAGCAAAAAAACTTCACGAAAATGGTGCGACAGTGGTTGCATGCCACAGTCACACGACCGATTTCATGAAGGGTCATCCTTCCGGCACAATCCACATAACGTGTTTGGTTCCGAATGACCACAAACATATTGATATGCCACTGGGCGAAGTCGACTTTGACATAGCTCAGCTTCCAAAAGACAAGAACACTCCCATTATAACCTATTGCGCATCAAGCACATGATGGAAATCCTATCACGCCGCCAGGTTGGCGGTTGCAAATGGCTACAAGAATGTTTACTGGATGAAAGATGGTATCAACGGGTGGAAAAAGGCAGGGTATGCCACGGAAGGCAACCCGGAACTTCTTGAGGCCCTGATTGCTGTAATCAAGAACGATTTTGCCGCACTAATCATCACCGAAGGCGATGCCGGAAAGTTAAAAAATTGTACGTTTGTGGATTTTCGCGATGAAACGCAGTTTAAGAAAGGTCATGTTAAGGGGGCCAACTACGTTGATTACGGCAATATGTTCTCGAAACCCATGATGGAGGAGCTAAATAAGAGCAACACCCTGATAATCATTCACGATGTTCCGGCAGTTGCAGGTGTCATTGCAGCGACTTTGAAGCTTATGGACTACCCAAATGTATATATCCTCAAATAGGTATAGTAGCCCCAAGCTCTTTGTGACGGATGCTGAACTACAGTTATATATCTCCATTTTCCTGAAAGCTAAAGTATCCTTTATGATTAAAAATGATGTGATCCAGCAGCCTGATTCCCAGCGTTTCTCCGGCCGATTTTAGCTGTTTTGTAATTTCAATGTCTTCTTTGCTTGGCGCTAAGGTTCCTGCTGGATGGTTGTGGGCCACGATTATTGAGGATGCCCGATCGGTAATCGGATCAGCAAAGACCTCTCTTGGATGCACTTGTGTCTTGTTGACAAGGCCAACGGAAACCCAATGGCATTCACTTAAGGCATTTTGGGTATAAAATTCACCACATATTGTGTACTCCTTTATTGCACCATACAATATGCAGCCTTTAAAATGCTATTTTTTGCTTAAGTGAATGCCATTGAACGGAAACCACCCGGCTCGTTATCACTTCATTGGCGCCGTTGAGTGAGAGGCATATAAAATGTTCATGCTTTCGGTCTGCAAAATGGCTGATCAGCGGAAGTACTTCTGCAGGAGATGATATTTTTGTTCCTTCCGGCCTGATCCTGCGGCGGGCAAACTCCAGGGCAGCAGTAATAAGTGCTGCCTTGGCTGATCCAACACCTTCAATCTGTTGAAAGGCATTAACATCAGCCATGCCACCACTTTGATCAATAACTTTCAATATATTGTTTGCCAGCGTCATTACACCTAAATTGAGCGATTTTTGGCTTGATCTGCACTGATCTCTTGCGCATCAAGGATTCGCGAAAATCCTCGACATATCCACGGGTATACCTGCGGTTTTCGCAAACCCTTATGCATCAAGATTTCAGCACATCTCTTCCCCAAAAATCGCTCAACTTAGGTTACATCATGTTTTTTTGTTCCGCTTCCCAGCAAAACGGCCAGCAGTTCAAGATCTGAGAGAGATTCAGCGCCTTTTTGCTGGAGTTTCTCTCTTGGGCGGTCTGATTTGGGAATGTCGAATATTCGTTTTTTCATAATTATCCGGGTTTTTAATCCAATTTTTCTACTTCCATGCCAAAAGCTTCGGCAACAGCCCGGTAAGTTATTTTTTCTTTATAGATATTGACTCCTTTTGCCAAAGATGGGTCAGCCTTAATTGTGGCTTCCGGTCCCATATTTGCCAGCTTTAGGACATATGGCAGGGTTGCGTTGCTGAGAGCATACGTGCTTGTTCTCGGAACAGCGCCCGGAATATTGGATACACAATAATGAATAACCCCATCAACTAAATAAGTAGGATTTGAGCGCTCCATGCTTCGACGCTGGTTGACACGATTTTTGCCCCGGAAGTTTCATATTCTTCATCTGAAAAACCGCTGCCCTCTCCCGCACCTGTTTCGACAAGCACCTGATGCCCTGCCTGAGCAAGCTGACGCACACCTCCAGGTGTAATCCCAACTCGGTATTCATTGTCTTTAATTTCCTTAGATGTTCCAATGATCATCTTAAATCCTCCGTAGACGAAACAGGTCGTCTCATCTTTTTTATTTTAGCCCGATGCTTTTTAGCTTCCACGGCACGTTTTTTTGATGCAAGAGAGAGTTTAGTCTTAATTCGGGTTTTAGGCTTTTCAGATGCTTTGCGGATTAATTTTGTAAGACGATTAATTGCGTTTTTTCGGTTTTGTTTCTGTGATCGAAAACGTTTTGCCTCTATAATAAGAATTCCGTGTTCAGTAATTCTTCTACCAGCAAGGAAAATAAGGCGGTTGCGAACATCATCGGAAAAGGCAGGTGAATTTTTAGCATCAAAACGAAGCTGAACCGCCGTTGCTACTTTATTTACATTCTGCCCGCCCGGGCCGGATGCCCGAATGAAATCAAATTTGATTTCATTTTCTTTAATTGCAATTGTGGGAGTAATGTGGATCATTTTAGAAAATTTATCATCTCAACTGGTTATTCGAAATTTTTTCGACATTATCGTATAAAAAAACTTTCAGGTCAAAGGGTTTTCCAGATAAAAAATATGTTGCTATTGTAAATAAAAGTGTTATTCTAATAGATTGACTGCTTAACGTCATGGTAGGACGTTCCCGTACACAGTATGAGACTCTGCTATTAAATTTCCATCGATCACCAGCTCCTTCCTTGCTCCAGGCAATCCTTATAAAATTGCATTGGCACAACTGGTTAGCGACAAAGATATGTTTATGCTCTGAATAGAAATCATGGAATATGTTTGAAATACGGATTATACAAGATAAGCAGTGTGTTATGATGCAACCGTTCACGGTTTACAGTTGCCGGTTCACGGTTGAAAAAAACAGATTGAAAAAACTGTGAACCAACGACCGTTAACGGCTACAAATACGTAACTTCTCAATAAGTTCCGGCACCAAACGTCATTCCCGTGAAAACGGGAATCCAGAAAATTCGAAAAAGCACTGGATTCCCGCCTTCGCGAGAATGACGATAAAAATTTTTAAAAAATTGCCGTAACTTATTGAGAAGTTACACAAATACAGACTAATACAGTGAAATTATGGATAAGAAATTTATTAGAAACATAGCGATTATAGCTCATGTCGATCATGGCAAAACCACTCTTGTTGACCAGTTGTTTAAGCAGAGCGGCATGTTTCGCGACAACCAGACCATGACCGAACGGCTCATGGACTCCATGGACCTGGAGCGGGAACGCGGCATCACCATAACCTCGAAGAACGGTTCTTTCCGATATCTGGATTACGTGATTAATATCATCGATACTCCCGGCCATGCTGATTTCGGTGGCCAGGTTGAGCGGGTGCTGCGCATGGCGGACGGGTGCCTGCTACTGGTGGATGCCCAGGAAGGCCCCATGCCGCAGACCTATTTTGTGCTGAAAAAGGCCCTGGCTATCCAGCTTCCGGTGCTGGTGGTAATAAACAAGATTGACAAGCCCGCGGCTCGGGCGAACTGGGCCGTGGACCAGGTATTCGATCTATTTGTTAAGCTGGAGGCTCCTGACGAACTGCTCGATTTTCCGGTGGTCTTTGCTTCGGCCAAGGCTGGGTACGCCATCAACGATCCTGACGATCTCATTGACGGCGCATCCATGGTGCCGCTCATTGAAAAAATCATCGCCCATATCCCGCAGCCTGCCGGTGACCCGCAGGCCGTGCTTCAGCTACAGGTGAATACCATTGATTATTCTCCTTATCTGGGCAAGCTCGGCATTGGCAGGGTGGTAAACGGCTCCATGAATATCAATCAAAATATTGCAGTGGCAAAGCGGGACGGCAGCCTTGCTCCGGCCCGCATTACCAAGATATTCCGCTTTGAGGGGGATCAAAAAGTACCGGTTGAGACAGCCTGCGCCGGAGAAATTGTGGCTGTAGCCGGCATGGACGACATCAACGTGGGCGTCACCTTCACCGACCCGGATGATCCCAGACCGCTTCCGATCATTAATATCGATCCTCCCACAGTGTCGATGTATTTCATTCCCAACAATTCTCCCTTTGCCGGCCTTGAGGGCAAATTCGTTACCTCCCGCCATATAGAGGAACGATTGCACAGGGAGACCATGTCTGACGTCGCCATCTGCGTTGAATCGCTGGGAGCTGGCGCCGGCTTCAAGGTTTCAGGTCGTGGGGAGCTGCACCTTTCGATCCTTATCGAAAAAATGCGGCGTGAGGGATACGAGTTTCAGGTAACCCGGCCACAAGTCATCATGAAAGAAGAAAACGGCCAACTGCTGGAACCATATGAGGAATTGACCATTGATGTGGACGAACAATACCAGGGAGCGGTCATAGAAAAGCTGGGCAGACTGAAAGGACAAATGCTGGAGATGAGCCGCCGCAACGAGATAATCAGGCTGGTTTACAAAGTTCCAACCCGTGGCCTTATCGGGTTTCGCAGCGAATTTCTTTCCGATACCAGGGGTATGGGGGTGATGAATTATGTTTTTGCCGGTTACGGCCCCTTTGCCGGAGAGATGTTAAATCGCAGCAATGGCGCACTTGTAGTTAAGGATGCCTGCACCACGGTGGCCTATGCGTTATTCAACCTGCAGGAACGGGGTATGCTCTTTCTTGGTCCAGGAGTCAAGGTTTACAGTGGCCAGATCATAGGTGAACGTTCCCGGACCGGCGACCTGGTGGTGAACCCGGCCAAGGGCAAGCAATTGACCAACATGCGGGCCTCGGGTACGGATGAAAGCGTCACGCTCACCCCGCCGCATCGCCTGAGCCTTGAAGACTGCATTGCCTTTATCAACGATGATGAACTGGTGGAAGTGACCCCGGCCGCCATTCGGCTGCGAAAACGGAACAGTTTAAATGCCGGGGGTAGAGCCTGTCCGTAAAGGGGGGTCAAAAAGCATCGCGATTGCTGCAGATTACAATCCAATATTCAGGACGTAGCCTATCAAGCTAAAAGACTATGAACATCCAACATCGAACGTCCAACGTCGAATTTTGAATAAGGTATTCTGCCAATTTATAAACTGGCGGAGCAAAGCGATTTCATCATTCGATGTTCAAAAAAACGCTTTACTCTGCCGTTCAATATTCTCGCCGGAACGGTCAAACCTTTTAGGGTCGCTCGGGCGGAGCCCGAGGTTTAATCAAGTAATGTGTAGCCTAGTTCATTTGTAAAAAAGGTTGTGTCGGTAATCATCTAACTCTTTCCTGTTGTATCAATTATCGTCCATCCATAAATGCAGTCCGATTATCATATCCCGGCCAATTCAGCCGAATCAGAATAGGGAATAATTGCCCATGCGCCCCTTCTCCGCCAGATTATTTCTCTGTGCGCAGCATCATACACCATTTGTTCTTCAGGGAAAGTCATTGCAATTTTTTTGATAACTCTTTTTTCTTCTTGAGTCAGAGGTTTCACCATTAACCCATCGGCGTTTTTTATTTCGTCAATCAAATCCCGGTAGTTATTAAGCTGCGGGCCATATGGAAGAACGGCATAGGTTGAGCCTGTCATGCTTTCCCCCAAATCCCTGAAAGCAACCATATCCGCATACCACAAGTACTTGGCAGCAAAGAGCATTTTGTCTCTTTTTTTCAAAATTCTTTTTCCAAATACAGACTCAAATTGCCTAAAAACCAGCTTTATCCTTGGAATTGAAAATGTCCGGTTACCGGTATAATTATCACCGAGCATCTGTCCACGCAATTGTTAATCACCGCAATAAAATAAACAGAAAAGGCGGATTTGACAACATTCACCTTACATTCCACACCTTTTTTTGCATACACAGCCCAATTTTTTATTATATGATAACAGTAAGATAAAATAATATTGGTAAAATTTAAGAGAATTAAGCACTAAGGTATAGACAACCCCTCCTAAATATGGCATATAGGCAAATAACAGACATGTCATTGAAAGGAGGGTAATATGAGAGCACCGCTTGAAATTGAAAAAGCAATTGAGAGGAAAAAGATAGCTGCTTATGTTGTCAGCCACTTGCCAATCGTAAAAGCCTACGCTGTTAACTCTTCATTCGCTTAAAAAAATTACTATTTGTTTAATTTTATTCTTGATATAAATCAGTAGGTTACAATATCAGTCGTATTTTTCTGACTCCATGCTCATAATTCGACTAATTTTTAACCACATCATCGGGTTATGAAAACATCCTTATTGCTGGGTTTGACCCTTATGACAGAGTGATCAAAATCAAACTCATTTCATGCTTGCTAAAGCAAAAATCAGAGCATTTGCGTAACCTATTGATTTATATGGCAATAAAATTAAACAAACGTAAATATTCGGTTAACCCCTTCTTCTTTAATTTCAATATGTTATGTGGTGTTTTTTGGCACTGCATATATGGGCTATATCTCAAAACAAATGATACATATTGCAAAATAATAATGATTTCAGTAGGTTAAAAAATGGATCTTTTGGAACATGTAAATATGGTCACGCAATAATGTTCGATATGCTAATAATCATACACTGTAACATATTGAAATAACACCGTAAGGGGTTGGCCGAATGTTTACAAACAAACTCCTATTTTTTTAAGCGAATGAAAAGAAGTATGATTCTCCACAATATGATGTGCCAGTCCAGAAGATGCTTGGTTGTGGTAAGGAAAGCGGTGGTTATAGTGAGTATGGATGTGTGTATTGTGGTGGTGATTTTCTCCGCATAGGTTTTAGTTGTAACTTATCATTCGCTTAAAAAAATGGGTAAAAGTTTAATTTTGAATTTCAAGGAATTGTGTGATATTTTAAGCAGTTACACAATATTGCCTCTTTATTGCAAAAAATTTGATTATCATGAGGCTCTTGCCGATACCTGCGAAGTGTGAATTTTTTTTAAATTTAATCACAAGATTACGATTTCTTCGTGTTTCTTTTATAGTCTGCCATGTCATTTGCTTTATTTATACTGCTATAAAGCGTCAAGCACAACATGTTGTGGTTATTAATTAAACAATAAACAATTTTTTTAAGCGAATTAGAAGTACTTAGGATGACTTTTCTTAAAAAAATCCCAATGGTCTATAAAGATTGTTTGAAAGATTGCTTTATCAATTTTTGGGTTTGATGGTGCTTTCATTATTTTATTTTACATATATGGCATCCTATTCTCAACAACTATTTGTTATTACGTACTAAAAAATGGAAATTCCTATACTATAAATTTAATATCTCGACCAAAAGTATGAACGATAACCAGCATGCCCGGAACTGCATCCGTTCCTCTGCTTTGAAGCACTTCCAAAGCAGATCGAGAAGCACAGTCCATCATTACTTTTATCAATGTACGATCATTAAAAATTATCTTGCGAAGCTCTTGTGGAATGGTAAATATCAAATGCCTGTGCGGTACATCAAATATGTTACGCACTGTCTTTTCTACCCATTTATCAATATAAATCTTGCCGCAAGAAGTACAGAATCTGCTTTTACATGTAAACGGAACTTGTTTCTTATTACCACATTGGGGACAAACATATTCAGCATACCCGTTGGAAGGATCACCACACCCGATCATCTTTTCAACATTTTCAACAATCGAATCCCAATGTAATTTTGAATATCTACTTGATAACTCAGCAAATATTATATACCAAAAATCACGAAATATTGTTTTTATTGACCTGGCTGCCATACAGCCATTTTATATATCGTATTTTCAATATATTGAAAGCTTAATTTTATAATTTCCTATACAATAAAAAATTAAACAGGAGTTGCAAAGAAATGAGATTGTGCCTTATAGTTTGGCTTCATGAGATTTGTTTTTGATGGCTTAATTAGGGTGGGAGGCTTCATGAATAACATCACAATGATATTACCTAAACTTTTTATATTACGCTGATAACTTTTAGTTTACCATAAAATTTAAAGAGAATACAGATTTAGGTTCTATTAATCGGCGGAAGTGATGAAACCGAATTTTTCTTTTAATTTCCGGCTTACTATTGGAGGCACCATGCCATTGATGTTGCCACCAAAGCTTGCGGCTTCTTTTATTATGGATGAGCTGATAAAAATCCACCTGAGGCCGGTCATAAGAAAAACAGTTTGGATTTCCCTGTTAAGCTTGCGGTTCATCAGAGCCAGTTGAAACTCATATTCAAAATCAGACACGGCCCGCATTCCGCGCAGTATTGCGACGGCGTTCCTCTTTTTTGCATAATCGACGAGCAGCCCATCAAAAACATCTACTTCAACGTTAGAATTTCTGTTTAAGCTTGTTTCTATCATTTCCTTCCGCTCTTCAACAGTAAACAGAGCCTCTTTTGCCGGATTACGCAATATCGCCACAATAATTTTGTCAAAAATGTTAAGACCTCTTTCTACAATAGCTACATGACCGTTTGTAACAGGGTCAAATGAACCAGGATATATGGCTGTTTTTTCCATTGATTCTCAATCCTTTGGTTTTAACCTAAATTGAGCGATTTTTTACTCGATCTACACCAATCTCTTGCGCATCAAGGACTTGCGAAAAGTCTCGACAAATCCATTGGTATACCTGCGCTTTTCGCAAACCTTGCTGCATCAAGATCTCGGCACATTTCTTCGCAAAAAATCGCTCAACTTAGGTTTAAATAAAAGAGTAACTTCTCAGGTGTTTAGACTGAAGGCTGTAGGCTAAAGGAAACAGATGATTCCTGAGTGTTATTCTCTATGGGACAAAATTTCCGACCGCTTTAAGAAAATATTGGCTTCTGGGAGTCTTTTCCCTAAAGGCCTTCAGCCTTCAGCCTAACCAACCTGAGTAGTTACAATAAATGAAATGAGCGTTTTCCCATATTTTCTTTGATCTGTAAGTTCAAACTGCTTGCAATCTTCCGGAACAGGCTCAAGGGGAGTATGCTCAACGATAATACAGGCATCCTTTCCAAGAAACCCGCTGTCATGAAGATTAATCAGCGTCGGTTTTATCATACCCTTATTATAAGGAGGATCCATAAAAACAAGATTAAATTTTGAATCAACTGAGTTTATACAGTTTAAATTCTTAACTATATCCCACCTGATAATTTGGGATCTGTTGTCAACTGCACATGATTGTATGTTACGTTCAACTACTGACAAGGCTTTCTTATTATTGTCTATAAATACCGCTGATTTCGCCCCGCGACTCAATGCCTCAATACCGAGCGCTCCGGTTCCGGCAAACAGATCCAGAACAACCGCCTCTTTAACCTGGTAAAAAAGTATATTAAATATTGACTCACGCAACCGGTCGGCTGTCGGCCTTATTAAGGTTCCGGGTATTGTATAAAGTTTTTTTCCCTTTAACTCGCCCCCTATTATCCTCAAGCCCATATTTTTAATTGGGTGCGGCTCTTTTAAAACGACTTTAGCCTCAAAGAAATCAGTATGTTATCGAATGGTGGATTCAAAAAAATCAAAGATAAGTTAACCATATGCAAGCGACTAAAGGATAAGTGCTCATTATCGCACGTAAACTGGGTAAAGAATAGGTAGAAAAAGGCACAGTCGTTAATATTGATATCAAGAGCATTATTCGCTTAACATCTTGATTTTAAAGTCATTACTACGGATCTGCTTGTGTGTTTCTAAAGGAGCCGCACCCTTTTTAATTTACTATACAATGGCACTTTAATCCAGTCCATCCTGTTAATCTCTCCCAAATTTCTATTTTCCAATTTTCAGCAATTGTATCAAGATTGAAAGCCTGCGTCTTTATGTCATAAATTTCAATCGCCTGTCTGGCTTGCAGTTCAATCCATCCTTTTTCTTCAAAATATTCCAGAGCAATAATAATACGCTTACGATCTGTATTATAATTGTTCAGGATTCCCTGAATATCAACAATAGTCCATATTTTCTTTGTAAGGCAATGTTTGATGATAGTTGTGACAAAATCTTTTCTTTCCCCTTGAAAACTGTTTATGATATTTACCGGCCGGCAATTGTATTTAAAGGAATATTCATTTTTCATTCCAGCATGATAAGGATGTGCGTTGATTTCATTTAAACAAAGCAATTGCGCAACCTTTTCAGCGGTTTTCTGCAATGTAACGTAAACTATGGTAGGAGCTTTGGGTGATTCATTGATTCTTTGAAGAAGTTTATTGCTTTTTCCATGACTTCATTGAATTCTTCTCTTTTAAGAGTTGAATCCAGCCGGGCCGCAGAGATATTGTGGTCCAACAGAAAATCGAGCTGGTCTTTCATCAATGAAAGCAAAGGAGAGACAACAAGAGTCATTTCCGGCAATAATATCGCAGGCAGTTGATAACAAAGAGATTTGCCTGCGCCTGTGTAAATATTCGACTTGTTTTTCAGATTTTTAAAGATTTTTGAAAAAGGTTCGGAACACCAGCAAATTAATTTGATATAGAAAGAAGCATGAATGCTTCTTGTCAAAAATTACTGCCATTATACACCCCTGAAATCTACGATCAAGTCATTGATTTGCCCGTTGAGAAACCTCCGCTGATTTTCAC
>Ga0255371_10032_pt2 | contig 20334 bp, 17 predicted proteins | sample ANMaggSSYBR01I12_FD_182097 | JGI IMG/M metagenome (GOLD analysis project Ga0255371, IMG submission 182097) | Sediment cell enrichment communities from methane seep in Santa Monica Basin, California, United Staets - ANME aggregate JGI... | ecosystem: Environmental > Aquatic > Marine > Cold seeps >...
TGGACGATGTTAAAACCAGGATTTTACTGCTAAATGAGGAAATTATTATTCCAGAACTAAGTTTTTGAAGTTAATTAAGTTTTACCCTACCGTGCTACTCACTATTTTTATTTAAACTTTAAACAAAATGCAAAAATGCTGCTGTTTTTGTTCTAGTTTTGTTCTATATTTTTTAAATAATTTTAAAATTAGTTTCAATTAAAAAATGCTCTACACTATCCCTGATGCTTCCAGAACAGCAGTGCTGCCTGCCTGTTAATTTAATTACTTCTATCTAATTAAATTTTTCCTTTATTTTTATATAGAACAATTAAGACATTAAAATCTAAATGTTAATTTAAGATATCTATGGCATTGTTGTATTAAGTTGCTGGCCATAGCGTAAGAAGATAGAACCAGGATTATTGGATTTGATGGGGATATTTTTATACCAGAATTGAGTTTTTAACTATTAATTATCTTCTCACCCTTGCTTATTCTATAAGATTGATAACTCAAATATTCTTTAATATTGGAAAAATTATTCCGTTTCCGTCAATCTTTTCTGATCCGAACCATCAGCATTCATAACATATATTTCAGATTCACTGAAAGAACATTTGTCAAATACAATCATTTTGCCATCAGATGATCAGGAAGGGAAAGCATCGTCTGTTGGGTTGTTTGTCAACCTTGTCTGTCCCAAATCATTAGCATCCTGTTTGTCTTTGAGTTTTTCTATGTTGGGAGTACACCCCCCGATTAATAACACACCAATTACTAGCACTGCCAAAAACGACAGAAGCCCTGGGATAAACTTTTCAAAGGGCGCAAATAATATTCTATACGATTTTCCAGCAGGATGTATCTTCCAGTTCTTGAATCCAGTTATTCGTATTCGAGCACTAATGTTCCCCAGGTAATATCGCCTTTTCTTATTTTCAGTTGAGGGGAGATACTGTATTCCTTATCGGCTTCCACTTGCTTAGTATATGAGATAGTTGCTTTGGAAATAACCCGTGCATCTTCATCCGTACTAATAACGTTAGGATTATCCTTGGCATAAAGTACCGCCTCGTAGCTTAGGCTAAATATTAGATAGCCACTTCTGCTGGAGATAAATTTACAGTGTAATGTTCCATCATCCGTAATGGAAGCGCTTTTTACTTCAACACTGGATGGCGCTTCTACAGTGAGTTCAGCCCCCTTATCACAGCCCAAAATAGTCAACGACAGTGCCAATATAAATATCATTATTATCAGTGCTTTTCCCATCTTCTTTTTGATAATAAACATGTCTTTTTCACCTCCTTTATACCCATTTCCTATTTTTAATATCTTCCTGACTCTTAAGTAATTGTGCCACCAGTTTACTATCGCATAAGCCTGACCTTACTTGCACCACCAATCCCATTCATTCCCAGATTTAGATAGATCCTCTGTTCCGGATTCGACTGCACCCCCACATCCTCTAGCTGTATAATTATAAACACCAGGAATTACATATATGTTTTGTTGTCCTGGCGGAACATTGAAATTATAACTGGCAGGTCCACTAAGACTCAGGGATAGAGTTCCACCAGTATCATTATTAACTAAAATTGGAATATGGTCCTGACAGGTATATGATACGGTTATTGAATCAGAGGCACTACCCTGAGAGTTTGTTGCAGTAGCCTCCAATGTAAAAGAATCTCCTTTACTGTGAAGATTTACTTGCGAGATATTTGCCCCCAGTGAACCTAAGCTATCATCCTTATTAAAAGATATCGCTGGAGAGGGATCACCAGTGACATGTGCCTTTACCCTGTGGTAACAGGTATTATCACCAAGCTGGGAAAATGCAGGACCTTCAATTATTTCTAACCTAATAGTTGGAGCCACTCCTACCTCCTCAACTTGTTCCTCTACCGCTTCTTCAACCGGTTCAGTTTCTTCTACTACCTCTTCAATTGGCTGTTCTTCTGTCTCTTCTTCAATAGAACTTTCTGTGTCAGTTTCTTCTTCTGGCTCTTCTTCAGGTTCTATTTCTGCTATTCCTTCAATTTCTCCCTCAATACTTATCTGGCTTGGATCAGTAACTTCTATGTATGGACCATAAAACTCTACTATTACACCAGTAACAGAAATATTTTTCCCAGAATAATATATTTCTGGAGCCTCGGAAAATTTTGATCTATTTGGATTATATATCCATACAGAAAAACTATCGGGTTCATTAATACCCTTACCGACATACAACCATGTTCCCACATCATCTTCATTTTCATCATAATAAGTTTCAACAACTGGACCATATACCGTTATTGTTTCTCCTATATGGTACTTAGCCTCACTCCACGGGATTGAAGTGGGTTCTTCTTTACTTTTAGATTCTTCTACCTCTTCATTCTGACCTGCTGGTGCTTCTTCAGCTAATTTTTCTGAAAGTTCTGCTACTTGCTCCTTTAACTCTTCGACTTCTGAGTTTTTGCACCCTATTGCGAAGGATGCTATAAAGATTAAAACAATTAAAAAATAAATTGCTTTCTTCATTCAACTCACTCCTTGAAGTATATAGAATATTATTTGTAGTATTGTAATTTTACTTTTTTAATTTATATAAAATAAAAATTATAAAGTAAGTATTAAAAAATTATAACAATTTATAAAATAACTAGCAATAAATAATAGAAATATTGATACAAATAATTAGTACTTGAATTATACTAATAATACAGCTCTTTTATCTAAGCTAGAGTGGGGGGACATTGAAACTAAAAAATGGTGGGGATATTGAACACGTTTAGAATTAAATATTACTCAGATATCATCGGGCTAATTCCTCAAATTAAGACAATAAAAAAAGATCTTTCCATAGCTAGTTAAATGTAAAACTATGCCTAGTAAAGCTTAAAATTAATAAATAGTTTGAAAATCCATATTATTTGAGTAACCTAAATACTGAACCACTGATAAAACATAGAAAAAACAGTGGAGGCAGTATACAATTAACTCTTTAACTTCAATATTAAGGGAAATGGTTACTACACCTTTATTAAAAAGGATATTTGAGATAGGCTAAAAATATGAAACGAAAAATATTTCTAGTTTTATTAATAATTATTTCAGTAATAATTATTGCTGCTTATTTGTATTTTATATTTTCTTCTGGTTTAGTTGGTAGAATAGCTGAATGGATAGAAGATAGTGGAGATGAATTTATTTTAGTAGGTGGTATTGTACCAATTCCAGTTGGAAAACTACTTAGTATTTTAGGAATGGTTGCAATTTTTACAGTATTGCCAATATTGCTTATAGTTGCTGCTAGAAAAATATATAAGAAGGTTGATAAACCAACATACCGCAAGCGCAGATATTGATATAAATAATAAATAGGACTTCAAATGAAAATTCGGTAGAAAGCTTTCAAGTGGCATGTTATCCATCCTACTAATTTTGTTTTTATGATCTATTAAGGACAGCTCCCATTAGTTGATAAATTCCAAAAAATATGAAAATCTTTATCAGAGATATCTGAAAAGGACTCCAAAATGGATTGGTATGCCAAAGTCCTAGAATGCCAGGATTGGCTGGCCACTGTGGACGATGTTAAAACCAGGATTTTGCTGTTAAATGAGGATATTTTTATTCCAGAATTAATTTAAATTATATAATTATATTACTTACTAATGGAGTACGATTACCTCTACAAGCAGGAAAAGTAAAAAAATCAAAACAATAGTTCCTACCAGGATCCTAGGTAGAGACCCTCTTCCGCCTTCGCCTGTAGAGAATAATACCGAGAATAATTGCTCCTAGAATGACTGCTATCAGAATCCAGATGGAAATTGTGTAAGAATTTCTGCTGAAGCTCAAACTCACATCAGGGGAAGCACGAATACCCCAGTCCCAAACATAGTCACCCTCAGCACTCCAGGTCCAAGTGCCCACTTCGGTGGTGTATGAAACGGATCTCCCGGTAGTAATCCCTCTCTCAGGAACACTGACTCGGTCTGTAGAAATTCCGATATGGGGTTTATAATAAATCAAAGGTACCCTGGGTGTCACCTGGATAGTAACGGTAACGGTCATAGGGGTATTTAGCTCCACCGGTACGAAGCTTATTTTAGAGCGGTGACCACCCTGTTCGATTCTAACGTCCCCCCCGACGTTAGAAGAATAAGACAAGACAACTGGGTCCACAAATTCGTCTTTATCAGTATGGACAGTGATGGATACTGTATCTATTGATTCTTCCCGCGGTGTGAGTGTTATGGTTAAAGTCTGGATACCCGGTGTTGAGAATAGAGTTTTGTCAAACGAGCGAGAGACATCATAGCCTGGCGCCAGCTTATCCGGAAAACGGTACCTTACAACAAAGGCGTCCCACGGCCATCCATTTGTGGTTATGGTCTTACCATTCGGGACGTCACCTAAGAACCACTCATAAGTTGGAGGGCCCATCGTGGTCAGCTGGTCCCTTTCTATCCTTCCAGATAAAAATCCAGATATACCCCCAAATGACATCTCGCTGTCAAGGCTTAGTCGTACTCCTATAACTGGTTCCCCGGTTTCATCTAAAAGATTTAGAAGGTTAGTACGCCACCACCTCTCGGTGGTCACTTCCTTGTTTATAAAGCTATCCCCAGAGACCTTATAATCTTGTGCCTCAATAAAACTAACACAAACCTCATTGCCGGACGGTCTGGGTACTGATTCTTCCTCTTCTTCTGCTTCCTCCACATCGACCTTTTCTTCCATAGGTATTGCCTTGCAACCACACTGGTCTACGATAGCTGCTACAGAAAAGATACATATACAGGTTAAGATAGAAAAGATTATGGATAAATTATTTTTCTTCATGGCTTCTACATTGGATTAAATGTCAATAGAGCATATATTTAAAAGTGGTTTTGGTGTTTATTATATAACTATAATTATAAATTGGTAGTTATTGAAATTTAGATGAATATAGGTAGTTATTGGCTGGCCACTGTGGACGATGTTAAAACCAGGATTTTACTGCTAAATGAGGAAATTATTATTCCAGAACTAAGTTTTTGAAGTTAATTAAGTTTTACCCTACCGTGCTACTCACTATTTATCAGGCTGGCCATAGCGAACGAAGTTCAAACCAGGATTATTGGTTCGGGTAAAGATATTTTTATACCTGAATTGAGTTTTTAAGGTACATATATAGTATAATTTCATTAATAATTGATCACTACAATCATTACATTAACACGATAGATATACGAGAGGAGGAACTATGAAAGTAATTCAATTAATTATAAAAACACTTAGACTGGTTGGTTCACTGGCCTTCGTACTCGGGCTCTTCACCACAATATTTGTCGGGGTACCCTGGTACCTCTACCATGAACCCATTTTACCCTGGTGGATCAAGACTGCAGTGTACTGCTTATTGGGTGGTATTCTGCTGGTCCTGCTGACAGTGGCTGTAGAACATGGAAAAGGCAAAGCCCAGGGGAAAGAACTTCCAACTGCTGGACCCCAGACTCGTGTGTTGATCCAGAATTCTGCAGAAGTCCCCAATCGCAAGATCACAGAGATTTTAGGTTTGGCACAGGGACACACTATCTATGCTATCTGGATTGGAAAGGACCTTTCTGCACTTGTGCGACTAATTCTTGGGGGAGAGCTTATTGAGTATACAGAAATGATGGGGAGGGCACGCAAAATGGCTACTAATAGGATGATAGCACAGGCTGAAGAGTTGGGAGCTGACGCGATAATTAACGTCCGTTTTATGACTACTAGCATTATGGGCAGTGCTGCCGAGCTTTTGGCATATGGCACGGCTGTTAAACTCAGTAAGCCAGCCAACTGATAGACAGGGGCTCAAGTGGATTCAAGTTTGTAGAAAACAGTCAAACCCCGTTTCCCCATCATGCAATAACTTTTTTGAAGTATAGAAAGAAGAGAAAAAACTTGGCTAGGGATAGTAGATGAAGTTCAAACTAGAATTGGGTTCCTAATAAAAAAAATAATTTTAGATCAGGGATAATTATGAAAACTTATAAAACTGGGGATAAACCGGGCAAATGCAAATATAAATGCCTTACTCATAGGTGCTGAAAACAAGTAATCTTAGAGAAAGACACTGATGTATTACCTGAATGCCAAAAATGTGGTAAAGCAGAATATGGGTATGCACTTTACTAAGGTAACCAATATATATTGTGGTTACCATTATTTCCATCTTCGTGCTTTACTATCTCATTATACGAAACAGGTGAAGTCGCCACTGCTTGTTGGATTAATCTGTAGAATAGCTTTCCCCTATAGCGTGAAGTACGTCTGTTAAACCTGAAAGTAAATTCGTCAAAATAATATTTCATATGTTCTGGACTTGCTGAACCCTGATGGGTGCCTAATAACCATCTTTTTAGCAATGAAATTATTATGTGAACATGAGGCAATAGGTCCGATTTCTTACTTTGTTTGGCTATTGTCACTTTATGTGAGTATCCTTTTTTATTTAGGCCTTGATATCCTTTCCAGTCATCTGTACTAACGGTACTTCCTACTTCTATGGATTCCTGTATAAAACGATGTAGACAATTAGAAGAGACATCACCAACAGCTCCCACCCGTATCCGCCCAATTTTTCCATCCTTGACTTCTACAGCCACAACAGTAAGCACTTTATTTTCTGTCCCTCTATCACGCTTTTTACCTTCCTCCTTTCCTCCAATATAGGCATCATCAACCTCAACAAATCCCGATAGATTATCTCTGCCGGGTCTAATCATTGCATGCCTTAATTTGTGCAGCCATGCCCATGCAGTACGATAACTACCAAGTCCCAATATCCTTTGCAATCCTAATGCACTGGCACCATTTTTTTGGGTAGTAACCCACCAGATCGCTCTAAACCATACTGTTAACGGCTTATGCGTATTAGAAAAGATTGTTCCAGCTGTAATCGATGTCTGATGACTGCATTTACTGCATTCAAACAAAACATTTCCGATTGGCCATGCCTTATTATTACCACATTAGGACATTCAAATCCGTTTGGCCAGCGTAGGTTAAACAAATAATCTCGGCACGCTTCTTCGGTATTAAATTTTTTTTCAAATTCTTCCAGAGCCATCGGATATTCTCTCATACTACAATACTACATCTTGTATATACCTTAATAAAGTGCATACCCATAAAGCAGAATTTAAGAAAATTTAAATAATACTATGTTGTAAGACAAGATTTTTAATAAGGGAATTGAGTAAATAAATGTGAATGATATAATAAAAAGACTTGCGAGCAAATGATTATAAAATACTATACTTAAGATATTCTTTAAATGACCAGATTTAGAATCAAAAACCGGATGACATCATATTTAATTGTTTTAGCAGTATATATACTTGCTTTCTCAGCTGGTCTATTGATTTTTAAACTTTCCTCTGATATGCATGTACTGATATCCACACTTTTGGCAGATATAGCTGCAACATTGGTTGTCTGGGGTTTTGGAATACTATTTGCAAATTCCAGCATATATGATCCATATTGGAGTGTAGCACCTTTAATTATCCTTCTCTCCTGGATAATAATCAAAGGAGTTTCATTTTCAGTAATCGACATTTTATTTATGATTGCAATCGCTATTTGGGGAATACGGTTAACCTTAAACTGGGCTATCAGGTGGAAGGGACTACAGCATCAGGACTGGCGTTATACCATGCTTAAAGAAAAGTCGCCTCGCCTGTGGTTTTTTACTAATCTTTTTGGTATTAATCTAATGCCCACAGTTATAGTATTTATTGCACTTACTCCTGTCTATTTTGGGATTGGGCAAGAAAGGCCGCTAAATTTCTATATAGGTATTTGGTTCGCCATCTGTATGGGTGCTGTTTTGGTTCAAACAATTTCTGATAGGCAAATGGACTTGTTCAGAAAAAACAGGTCAAATAAAAACCAATATATTGATCAAGGATTATGGCGGTACTCACGTCATCCCAACTATTTAGGTGAGATATCGTTCTGGTGGGGAATCTGGTTGATGCAGATAGGTATTGTAACACAGAAGTGGGCAACAGTAATTGGACCTATATTGATCACACTTCTGTTTATTTTTGTAAGCATACCAATGATGGAAAAACATATTCTGGCTTCAAAACCCGCTTACAGCCGCTACCAAAAACAGGTATCAATTTTGAAATTAATGCCCAGAAAAAGAACAGTAAAACCACCTGATTGAGCCCAAGTTCCAGCACTAATCTTGATTATTTACCTCTTCCAGCAGTTCATTATTTATTTAGCAATCTGTAGTTTTATAAATAGTTCATCCTTTTAAATTCTATAAAAAGTTTGAGTAATTTTAAAAACTCTTTAGATTGGCTGGCCCGGGTTGCGAAATTTCGAACCTTTTTTTGAAAGAAATACTCAAGCTAAGAGTATTATCTAAATAAATTTATGAGATACTTGTCTTAAAAGTGGCTGGGGATAGTAGACGAAGTTCAAATCAGAATTATTGGCTCAGATGAGGATATTTTTATACCTGAATTAAACTTTTAGTTTTAATTATTTTCTACCCTAATATTTATCCACTCTTTATTATTGAGTGGTAGTCTACATAAATCTTAGTTGGATCCAGAATAGAAGTGGAGTGCTATTTCTCACTAATTTGAAATTTACTTAAAGGATTATTCTTGTGTCTTAACTTACAATTTTCGTACTTTATTTCTTGAGGATATAGTAAAAACTAATAAATTAGCATCTATTGATATTAATTATATAAGTATTATAATTGTGTGATATTAATATTTCTTTGAATCTTTAATATTTATTAATACCAAGAAAGGAATTAAAATGAAAAAGTATTTACTAATATTACCCCTGATCCTTATTCTAATCGTAGTTTTTGTACCTGGCAGTCTATTAAGTGCACAACCTGCTGAACTAATAACAAATGGCGACTTCGAAACTGGAGACTTGAGTGGTTGGAGTGCAATTGGTTCTGTAGCTGTAAATGATAGCGGAAATTGGGTTGCCAGTGTTGGTTTAGAGACTCCCCCTAATGATAGTTACATAACACAAGAAATAGGTAGCGTAATTGGCGTAATAACAGATAGCCATAATTTTAACTACAGGGTCAAACCCCTGACTGCGATTTGGGATTCTATTAATATAACTATATCTTTATATAATGGTTTATCCCATCTTGGTACGGTAGGCGACTATTATGACCCAGGGGAACTGACCGCAGGTTCCTGGACTTCAGTAACTCATAACTTTTCTGATTGGTGGTTTGATAAATATGGAACATCTATACCTGACCATGATAGAATCATAGTAAAAGCTTATAATTATAGAGGTGACGCAAGTGATTGTATTGTGTATTTTGATGACTTTTCCCTTGCTTCTCCACAATCTGTTCCACAATCCTCCTCACAAGAAATGACAGTATGGGTACGTACTATGCCCATGACATGCTGGCAGGTATGGATAAATGATGATAACAACTTCCAGTTTATATTTTGGTATCCGTACAAGGATAATAACTGGGTAAGAATATATGATATGGAGGGTAATATGGTATTTGAAGTAGACCTACTCTTAAATGACCCCAATCTAATTGTAGACCTACCTGATGGGTTCTATATGGTTAAGACTTTCCATCATGACGAGCTACTCCAGGAGTTTTTAATCGGTAAGCCATAAGATAAAAGTTAACATAGTTTTAATGAATAGGACCCTGTATATAACAATATGTGGGGTCTTATGATTTTGCAAAAAGTGAAAGTTGGCTGGCCCGGGTTGCGAAATTTCGAACCAATTTTTAAGAGAATTAATCAGTCTTAAAGGTCTGCTTAGAGGTTAAGTAGACCTAAGTATTTATTTTAAATCAACACTTATTTAAAACATTGTAGCAGTTTATAAATATTATTGGCACCAAATTCAATTGCTTCCACTGGTATTCTTTCATCTGCATTATGTAGAAGCTGACTAAAATTCATTTCTTCGGATAATTTCATTGGTGTGAAACCATAGGTCTGAATCCCCAATTTTGAGAGAAATCTTCCGTCTGTTGGACCAGACATCAATGTGGGTAAGATAATACCTTCAGGATCAGTTTTGCGTAGTATATCTTTTAAAGTTTCAAACAGTCCCATATCCAGTTTGTAAGGTACTGGTTCAAAATATACAGTCTCATATTCAAATTCATCACCAAGTATTTTTTTTAATTCAGCAATGATATTTTCTGCATTATAACCAGGCAGCAGAGTTGTAGCCAGGAGAATTTCTATTTTGCTTGGTATACCGTATATTTGCTCTCCTCCGTGAACACTAACGACATTTACTGTATTATGTAGTAGTGGATCAAATACATTACCATTACTACCAAGTAATTTTAATATTTTATTTGTAAATACTGGTATTTTAAGTAGTTTTATAAACAAGTTGGATGGAAATGAAAGATTTGAAGCCAGGGTATTTAATTGTAATTTTACACTTTCAATAATATGAACAGGCATACTATATTTATCCAGTTTGTTAAGTATGTCTCCAGTCTTAGCAGCTGCTCCACCATGTATTGGCAGTGAACCATGCCCACTTGTACCTCCTGCTGTAACTTTGATATTGCAGGGCGTTTTTTCAGAAACCATTACAGGGTAAAACTTTTTCTTTCCTACATAAAATGTAAAACCACCAAATTCCCCGATTGCATACTTTATTCCTTTAAACAAGCCCGGATGATTTTCAACAAGGTATTTTGTACCATATTGGCCCCCTTGCTCTTCATCACTTACTATTGCCATTACTATATCTCCAGGAGGAGTTATGTTTTCTGCTTTAGCTCGAAGTAGTGCTGATATCATCATTGCTACTTCACCTTTCATATCAAGAGCACCACGTCCCCACAGATAACCTTCTGCAATTTTTGCCTCAAAAGGAGGATATTTCCATTCCTGATTCTCAGTAGTCACTACATCAACATGACCATAGAGAAGCAAAGGACTTGTTCTTCCCTGACCAGTAAGGTGGGTAATTAAGTTGGGACGATTGGGATCTTTAGCCAGTATTTGCGTTTTAAATCCGGCATCAATAAGTATTTTATTTATGTATTCTATACAATCTTTTTCATTTCCTGGAGGATTTGTAGTATTAAAACGGATCAGATTTTGCAGTAGCTTAACCGATTCTTTATAAATATCATTTTGTATATTAGGCATTTTAACCACCTTGTTGGCTTAAATTAATAAAGCATGAGAAAATGTTTTTTGCTGATATTTAAATTAACATAGCTATTAATTTACTCTTAAAATTTTGATTTTTCAACAGAAGAAGAATTTGAGAGATTCCATAGATTATCTTTTATAAGACTTTAGAACGGATTCCCCCCTTGTTTGGCGAAGAGCCCTGATTTTGCAAAAAGCGAAAGATGGCTGGGGAGAGAGGACAAAGTTAGAACCAGGATAATTGGTTTAAATAAGGATATTTATATTCCAGAATTAAGCATAAATACATTTTAATAAGTTCAATAAAATAATTCTTAAGTATATTATTTACTCACATTTAACTCCTGCAATTGCTATTCAGTTGCACCTTTTTCCTTAAGTAGATCTGCAATCTCGGTGAAGCCATAGGCTTCTGCTAACATTAAAGCCGTACTGCCATTATTGTCTTTTAAATTAATATCTACACCGCTATTTATTAGAAACTTTGCAGATTCAGTTTGACGTTTATGTAATGCATACATTAAAGCTGTCCCACCTTTATTAGTCTGGTTGTTAATATCTGCACCACTATTTATTAGCAGCTCTAAAGCCTTGATTTGACCAAAGAATGCTGCACCATACAAGGCTGTCTTCCCCCATACATCCCCATCGATATATTTCGCGTTAACATCTATGCCATTATCTAATAGTAACTCCATAATCTCGATATAACCACTTCCTGCTGCATATACTAAAGCGGTCCTTATATCATTTCTTCTTTCATTAACATCTGCTCCATTATCTATTAGAAACTCTACAATCTCTTTGTAGCCACCCGTTGCAGCATAAATTAAAGGAGTTGCACCCATACTGTCTACTGTATTAATATCTACACCTTGCGCGATAAGTTTTTCTACATCTTCAAGATTTCCTATTTTAGATGCCATCAATAGTGCCTCAGGAGTAGGTGCAGCTTCTTCACTAAGAAAATCTACCATCTCGGTACGGCCATACTCTTCCGCCCACATCAAAGCCGTCCAGCCATTACTATCTTCTACACCAATATTTGCACCATTATCCTTTAGCAATCCAGCAATCTCAGTATGACCATTGTATGCTGCTAACATTAAAGCTGTTATACCCGTATTATCTATTGCATTAACATCTGCACCTCTATCTATTAGCAACTTTGCAGTCTCAGTGCGGCCATACTCTATCGCCCACATCAAAGATGTCTTGCCAAGATTGTTTGTTGCTTCAATATTTGCACCACTGTCGATTAAGAGCTCTGCAGTCTCTGTATGGCCCTTGTATGCTGCCCACATCAAAGCTGTCCCGCCATGTATATTTATTGCGTTAATGTCTGCACCATTATCTATTAGTATCTGTGCAATCTCAGTATGACCATTGGCTGCCGCCCAATTTAAAGCTGTGTATTCTTCATCGTCTATTGCTTTAATATCTGCACCTCTATCTATTAGCAATCCTACAACCTCGGTCTGGCCATAAGCGGCTGCGCCTATCAAAGCTGTCCAATCCTCATTGTCTTTTATTTCAATATCTGCACCACTGTCTATTAACAACCCAGCAGTCTCGGTGTGACCACTGTATGCTGCTAACATTAAAGCTGTCCTACCTTTATTGTCTTTTGCTTCAATATCTACACCTTGTGCTAAAAGTCTTTCTACTTCTTCAAGGTCTCCTTTTTTGCATGCTTCCAATAATTCCTCAGGTTCAGGTACAGCTTTACAGGAAGGAGCAAAGCTTAAGATAAGAGCCAGGATTAAAACTGGAATAATGAGTATTAATCTTTTCATTATATTCACCTCCGTATAGATATAATAAAGTCTCTATAAATATAAAAAACTGCCCCTTGGGACAGTTTTGCTAATTAACTTAGATAGAGCGTTTCTACCAGTTTACTGTAATATTACTATTATTTTATAGGAAAACTTTAACACTATCATCATAAATGTCATCTCGTAAAAATTAGGAAGGTTATTTATTGATGGTTTGAACTATGCAACTTCTCTGGCCATAGCGGACAAAGTTAGAACCAAAATAATGACTTCAAGTGAGGATATTTTTATACCGGAATTGAGTTTGTAAATTTCGTTATGTGCTTACCCTAGTTTTGTCAGCTGGTAAAGAAAAGTCTGTACAATTGGCTGGCCCGGGTTGCGAAATTTCGAACCAAATTATACAAGAATTATTAAAATTAAAATAATTAGATAAACATTAAAGACCTAACTGTAAATGATTTAATCCACCTTTATTGCCCCAGGAAGAACAGTACTTAGTTTTGAAGTTTGCTCGATAGCCGAATTATATAATAATTCCCTTAAAAGATATTTCCTTGCCTCGCAAGACAAATAACTTAAAGTAAGGGTCTGGATCAAAATGATGTGTCTTGTAATTTATTAAACAAAACGCTTGCCGTTTTTTAAATAAATATTTAGACATAGCTGAGAGCTTATTATATAATACTGAGATATTTTTTTATAGAACTGGTAACCAACTGTCTATGTAAGGAAATGATTTTGGATACATTTCTTGCGATTTTACCGATTATACTGGCTCTGGGGCTTATGGCTATATTTAAATTCCCGGCATCGCGGGCTTTACTGATAGCTTTTGTTAGTGTTGCCATAATTGGCCTGTTTTACTGGAAAATGGAATTAAAGGTACTTTCTGCCTATAGTCTGCTTGGATTTCTCAAGTCACTCGATATCCTTTTTATAATTTTTGGCGCGATACTACTGCTTAATATGCTAATCAAGACAGGACTCATTCCAGTTATTAATGCTGGTTTCTCTAATATATCAACTGATCGTAGGATCCAGGCAATTATTATAGCCTGGCTTTTCGGAGCTTTTATAGAAGGCTCAGCGGGATACGGAACTCCAGCTGCCCTTGTTGCTCCACTTATGGTTGGGATGGGTTTTCCACCCCTGGCCGCCTGCATGGTAGCCCTGATCGCCAACACAACGCCGGTTCCTTTTGCTGCTGCAGGAACCCCGGTCATTATAACTTTAAATACTATTGAAGCAGATATCGCTGCTGCCGGGTTTAATTTTTCAAGTTTCTCGAGTGATTTTACCTCGATGATTGCTACAATCCTTGCTCCAGGCGGATTTCTTATCCCGACAGTTATCGTTTTTGTAATCACCATTCTCTTTGGAAAAGATCGACGTCTAAAATCTTTTTTCGAGATCTTACCTTTCGCTCTTTTTTCCGGCTTAGTTTTTGTTGTTCCTTATTACCTGCTAGCAAGATTTCTAGGGCCTGAATTTCCTTCGATTATTAGCGCTCTGATTGGCTTGCTTGCTGTCATTGGCGCAGCAAAACTAAAATTTCTGGTACCTCGAAATAGCTGGGATTTTCCAGCAGGAGGAAAACCTACCTTTAAAAAAATAGATAATGGAGCAAAAAATAACTCAAAAGTTTTATTATCTGCATCAGAAAAACCAGTTAATTTGCTGGTAGCCTGGACTCCTTATATAGTTATCGCCCTATATCTTTTTATAAGTCGGATTCCGATGCTGGGTATAAAAGACCTGATTAAGTCAGTGGTTATTAGCATTCCCGGCCTGCTGGGAACCCCCGCTGCTAATTATTCTTTCGAAATACTTTATAACGCCGGTCTTTTCCCTTTCGTATTAGTCGCGCTTCTTACAGGTATATGGCGCCGACTTAAGTTTAGGGAAATTGGCCAGGTTACTTTAACTACTGCCAAACAGATAAAAGCAATCGCTATTGCTTTGTTTTGTGCAGTCGCATTAGTCCAGATAATGATGAATTCCAATTTAAATAACTCTGGACTGCCTAGCATGCTTGCGCAAATTGCTGGCAAACTGGCGGCTAGCACTGGTCCCATATATCCGTTGATTGCACCGTTTATCGGCATTCTGGGTGCTTTTATCTCCGGTTCCTGTACTGTTTCTTGTGTGATGTTTGGATCTTTGCAATTCCAAACCGCTAGTCTCCTCAAATTGTCGCCTCTGGTTATAGTAGGTCTGCAGACAGCAGGTGCCGCAATTGGCAACATGTTTTGTATAAATAACGTTATTGCAGTAGCCTCAACGACAGGGATCACTGGCTCTGAAGGCAAGATTATAATAATGAATATGTTACCAGCTCTTTTTTATACTCTTCTGGCAGTTTTTACAGGCTGGCTTATTCTCTAGTGGATGTATATACTATTTACTTCTTTCCCATAACTCTGATATTAGCGGTAATAATGTCAAGCCTTTTACTGCAGCTATCGAGATCAGTACATTTATGAGTATAGTTAATTTTATTAAATTTATTACTTAAAATATTAAAACAATTATTAACTTTAGGGAAATTGGCCACTTTGCTTAATGTACAAGAGGTGCCCCCGTTGTTGGTGTAGAACCTCAATCTTGGCTGGCCCGGGTTGCGAAATTTCGAACCATTTTTTAAAGGAATTAATTAGTTTGAAAGGTTATTTTAGTAACCAAATAAAATAAATATCTACTTTGGCTGGCCACTGTGGACGACGTTAAAACCAGAATTTTACTGATAAATGGGGATATTTTTATACCTGAATTAAATATTTAACTATTATTTATCTTCTCACTCTTACTTATTTTATAAAATTAGTAAAAAAAACATATAAATATATTTATTTTGTTTTACTTAAATGCAATCCAGTTTACGGTTTCACCTTCATCATTTGTCGAAGTCCCCATTGCTTCATCTAAATCTTCATTCAGCTGACCTTTAATTGTCACAGTAATTGTAAATTTGCCTAATACTTTAGATTCCCATGGACCAGAGCAAATAGCATTAATTTTATAGGTTTCTGAGTTAATATTTCCACTAATAGTACCATTGTATGTATTTTCTTTATCCTTAAACTTTATTGATCCGCCAACTTTGCCAGTTGTTAAATTTATTATTAAAGTGAGTTCAGATCCATCCCAGATTTCACCTTCCAGGGAAATAGATTCTTTAGGTATAGATTCGTCATGTTCGTCAGATTCCTCTGCATACTCTGACTCACTTTCTGCATCTATTTCTTCTTGGGCTTTTTTCATCGCTTCATCTGCCTGTTTTTTTATCTCTTCTGGAGGTTCGGAAGGTAAATCAGGATCGTCATCGTCAATAATATAATCAATTGTTTCAGTTGCATCAATACAGCTTGTCATGAAAAAAATTCCGAAAAATAAGAAAAGGATAATTGGAAAGATAAATAGACATATTTTTTTTATTCTCATATGTTTACTTTCTATTTTCTTTTAAATGAATGTAAATATTATAACTTATTAGACCTACACTGTAAAAATCTTGATACTAACTATTTTTACAAACAGAGAAATTTGCTTAAGTTGTAGAGTGGTTGGCCATAGCGTACGATGTTAGAACCAGGATTATCTGGTCAAGTGAGGATATTTTTATACCAGAACAAATTTATTAAATACTCTTATCTAATAATGTTCTTTTCAATACTAAATTCAATAATTATTAACTTTAAGGTCCGGTAAAATCTACATTTAAGTGAACATATCCTCTATAATAACGAATATAATCACTAGCATTATTATGATTTGTCTGCCAGCCTTTATGGCTTATCATTATCTGAAATCTGTTACTACCATTATTTATAGCTATTTGTAAAGCATCCTTTAAGGCTTGGCTGCTAATTGTAATATTAGGATCAGGGTATTCTCCCAATGGACTACTTGGTAAATCAAAATCACCTAATTCTAATGCATCGTCTCCCCAATTAACTACCTTTACCCAAAAAGCTACTATTAATTGATTATATGGATCACCATTTTGGGAGGAATTAGTAAACATAAGAGTTGCATTATTAATTGTGGTGCCTGCTAAATCTCTAATATCAAAACTTACAAAACCCCTAAATGGATTATTAGTGATGTGATCACCAACAACAATTGGAGCATTAGGTGCAGTGTTAGTTGTATTATCTTTAACAATATTTCCTGCCTCATCTATCGGTACTTCCATACTCTGCTGAGATGGAGGCAGTGGATATACAATAACCGATTCAGTCTTTGTATCGGTTCCGCCATTTCCATCATCTACTACCAGAGTTATCTCATAGTTACCGTCAAAGCCTGGTGTAGTCCATATCAATGGATTGCCTAATGGGGGATTAATTATCCCATCTGATACACTCCAGGTGTAAGTTAAGGTATCACCGTCAGGATCTGTCGCATTTGCCAAGATATGATAATTTAGTCCAACCCTTAGATCACCTACTGGAAATATTATCTCTGTAATCTCTGGAGGACTATTTGGTAAAGAACACCCCCAGGATAGATCCATAGAATCACTTGCAGTTCCTTCACTATTTGTGGCATTTGCCTTAAGTATATAGAAATCAGACGGATCATCTAAATTAATCTGACACTTTAGTCTGCCCCAGGCACCGCCTGAGTCATCTTTGGAAAACTCTACATCAGGGGTGGGAGTCCCTGTAATATTTGCCTTTATCCTATAGTAACATACATTGTCAGATTGGGAATATATGGGACCTTCATAGATCTCAAGCTCAATAGTGGGAGCTTCAGCCTGTTCCGATGTTTCCTCTTCTTCGGTACCCTCTTCTGTTTAGGTGGTTTCTTCCTCTGCAGATTCTTGAGCCTCATCTTCTGCCTCTTCAGAGGTTTCTTCTTCTCCTTCAGACAACACTTCTTCAGCAGCTTCTTCAGTTTCTCCAACATCTATCTTTTCCTCTACAGGTATTGCCCTGCATCCGCACCGGTCTGCAATAGCTGCTAAAGAAAAAATACATATTATGGTAAGGACTGCAAAAATGATGGAAAGTTTGTTTTTCTCCATTATATGCTCCCTGTTAAAGTTATATATAATAGTAGTTTAGTTATTGTGTTAAACATCATTATACAATTTTTAGGTTGATATTGGAATTTTGTGAAAATTTCTATATCGGATAAGGCGCATATTCTTTGTGGTATAGCTCTGTTTTTGTTAAACGAACCGAATTGTGTGCGATATAGTTTCTATTATGATGGTAACAGAAACTATCAGTAAAGTGCAGTCATTGTATATTTTAAGAAACAATGTTCCTGTCTTTAAAAGGTATAAAAACTGACAAATTTGTCTGATCAAGTAAAATGTAATCTGTCATGCCGGATTTTGTTGATTGGTAAAGAAAAGTCTGTACCATTGGCTGGCCCGGGTTGCGAAATTTCGAACCTTTTTTTGAAAGAAATACTCAAGCTAAGAGTATTATCTAAATAAATTTATGAGATACTTGTCTTAAAAGTGGCTGGGGACATTGAACACATTTAGAACTAAATATTATTATCAGATTATTGAATTATCACCACAGATTGAAGCATTAAATGTTGAATTTAGAACATCTTGACTTGCTTCCTAGCTAGAACCAAATTACTAGTCTCAAATGAGGATATTTTTATACCAGAGTCATCCCTTTAATGATTGAAGCATTGGTTCTTTGTCTGATATTCTACTTACTTTACGAATTACATCAATTAAAAAAAAGACTTGTTTAACAGCATAATTAGAATGGTTAAAACTTCCAATAATATAAACATCATATGCAGGATTATAAAACATATAAGTGGCAATTGAACCGAAGTTTCCCCACATATTGTAAGCTCTAGCCAGATAAAAAGCCATTTTCTTAATATTTAAGAAAAGAACACCATAACCGTAATCCATTCCAAATCCGAATTTCCCTAAATCTTTTTTAAACAATTCAAATGTTTCCTTTTTTATTAGGGTATTATTGACCAAAGACTTATGAAAAAGAAGTAAGTCTTCTGTTGTTGAAATAATACCTCCACCTGCCCAGTCTACACTGAAACTTTTAAATGTAGAGACTTCATATTTACCAATATAGAAGGGAGCAATGGTATAAGGGCTTTTTTCTTTTGGTTTGCTGTAATATAAAAAATAGCTGTTTACCATTCCCAAAGGATTGAAAATCTCTACATGAAGGTTTTCATGAAAAGACCTGCCTGTTATTTTTTCAATAATCTTACCCAAAAGATTATAACCGGTATCAGAGTAATGAAACTTTTTTCCTGGCACCGAAATTGCCTTTAGGTTGTCCCTTGTGTAGCCAATTGTATCTTCTGGTTTCCAAAATTGATTTGGTTCTTCAATAACCAGTTCTTTGATGGATTTTGTCTTTTTAGACTTATCCTCATAATAATCCGCAATACCTGATGTATTATTTAGAAGTTGCTTTACCAATACATCCTTTGAATAGTCTCTTCCTTTATAAACAAATAGGTTTTCTAATATTTCAGGAGAAAGATATTTAGATATAGGGTCATCGTAGTTTATCTTATTTCTCTGGTATAGTTTTGCGATAATTAAAGATGTAAAAGTCTTACCGATACTTGCAATATGGTAAGGATTATCTTTGTCTATTGATTTCTGGTCTTTTTCTGAAGCTCCAAAAGCAAATTTCCAATGAAAACTATATTTATCAGAATGTATTAGCAAAAGTGTATTTTTTAAGTTTTTATCCTTTAAGAGCATTTTTTTTAATTTTTCTTTAATTTTCTGGTGTATATAATTTTGAGTTTGCTTTGGCATTTTTTTCCTCGACTTTGATTATAATTTTTGCATATCTCCAAATTTACCAAAAAGGAAGCTCTATTGGATTATATACTGAAGCTTCGCAAAATATCCAATAAGTTTAATATTAAGTGTTTGAGATTTCAACAAAAATTAATGATTTTAAAGTATACATTTTATCAAACATACATTATAATTGATAGAATTTTTTGATTTGGAAAATAATAAAACCAAGTAAGGAGGATGGTATAATCATGAACAAGGAAGTTCAAGATAAGCGAAGTGGACTATCAACTGCCTCACTAGTTACTGGAATAATATCTATAGTTACAGGATTCCTATCTATAGTATCAGTTGCAATCGGTGGTGCTTTGGGTGTTGCCGCAATTGTTTTGGGAGCTATTGACTTAAACAGAATTAAAGCAGGTAGGTCCAGTGATAAAGGGAGAGGTTCCGATATTGCTGGAATTGTTTGTGGAGCAATAGGTATTGTAGTATCAATAATAACAACAATTCTTATCATAGTTATTGGTATTCCCTGGATACTATCTACTTTTGGATAAAATTCTGGTTTTTAGAATATTCAAAAATAGCATATACTTTATTGTGGTAAACCAAG
>Ga0255371_10040_pt1 | contig 20312 bp, 20 predicted proteins | sample ANMaggSSYBR01I12_FD_182097 | JGI IMG/M metagenome (GOLD analysis project Ga0255371, IMG submission 182097) | Sediment cell enrichment communities from methane seep in Santa Monica Basin, California, United Staets - ANME aggregate JGI... | ecosystem: Environmental > Aquatic > Marine > Cold seeps >...
ATCCTCAAATAACCTGTTGAATTTACAAAGTGTCCCGGCTTAAGTTGGTAGCCGAAAACAAGAAAGGCGTGTTCCCCAAAGGAACGCATAGAATCCTCCTTTCAGGTTGCCCCATGGCGGTTCCCAACTGGAAACTCCCCTGGATTATCGAAACATCCGGTGCCGTGATTGTGGGAGAGGAATCCTGTGTGGGAGAGCGGGGTGCACGCAATCTAACAGATGATACAGGTAACACTTTGGAAGAACTCATGGAGGCCGTCGTGGACCGCTACTTAAAGACAGACTGCGCTATATTCACGCCAAACCCGGATCGACTCAATCATATTGAGGAGATGGTTGAAACCTATAAAGCAGATGGCGTTATCCACTATGGTCTTCAATTTTGCCAGCCGTATCTTATGGAAGCGATGCCTGTGGAAAAGGCCCTTGAGGCGAAGAATATCCCCACCCTTCGGATTGACACTGATTACAGTATGGAAGATGTCGGGCAGCTCAAAACCAGGGTGGAGGCGTTTGTGGAGTTGTTGAAATGAGATATGCTGGTATAGATATCGGTTCCCGTAGTATTGAACTGATGGTGTTGAAGGATGGTAAAATTATCGAGAGCAAGCAGGCCGAGTCCGGCTTTGACCCTATGGCACAGGCCAGGAAGCTTCTTGAAGGTGTGGAATATAATCACATCATGGCCACGGGTTATGGCCGGCACCTCTTTGAGCTTTCCCTTGATGCGCCTACGGTTACGGAAATCAAGGCTTATGGAGTTGGCGCCAGGATGCTGTTTCCGAACGTCCGTACAATACTGGATATCGGCGGACAGGACAGCAAAGCAATAGCTCTTAATGAAAAAGGAAAAATAACAAAATTCGAGATGAACGACCGGTGTGCTGCGGGCACAGGCAAATTTCTGGAGATCATGGCACATGCGCTGGGTTTCGGACTGGATGAATTTGGGACGGAAGCGCTTATGGCGACCAAAGATCTTCGCATTAACAGCATGTGTACCGTGTTTGCAGAATCGGAAGTTACCTCTCTTGTGGCAAAAGGAGAAAATCGGCGCGAAATTGCACTGGGGCTTCACAGTTCTGTTGTGCGGCGTGCAGTCGGTATGCTGAAAAGGGTATCTTATGATGGCAATATTCTCTTTGCCGGTGGTGTGGCTAAAAATTCCTGCATGTGCAGCTTGCTGGAAGATGCGCTTGAACAAAAGATATCTGTTCCCCAAAATCCGCAAATGATAGGGGCTTTAGGCGCAGCCATTCTGGCAGGTGAAATCTGCTGATTTTTGTTTGCCTTGAAGAAAAGACCATTCAAAAAAGCTGAAAAATTTGAAAATTGGAGACATCGGCCTTGGAGCCGGCAGCAGGCATGGAAACGTCAAAGTCGGTGCTAAAGCTTTAATATTAGGAGTTTCTGGGGACTTCAAAATTCGAAATGCGAATATCGAAACTCGAAACAATATCTAATTTCGAATATCAAATGACCAAAACATTTCAGACAGTTATCCAATATCTTCTGGGCTCGGCACGTTTAGAATTTTGGATTTTGGTCATTCGTATTTGTTTTGGATTTCGTGTTTTGTGCTTCGAATTTATAGAAAATCCCATAAGTAAACAATTATAGTTAAGTCAGCAGGTTATCAGCTTAAATGACGTAGCCCTGTGGAAGCAGGATGTGGACTGGCACAAGAGCCTGTCCTGATCGCAGATGCCGGATTTATGTATGCCCGTTTAGTTAGACTTGGGATTAAGGGATGGAGGAAAAAATATGAAAGAGATCGATGCCAGGGGACTCGCCTGTCCGGCTCCGGTATTGCGGACAAAAGCAGCCATCGAAGAAGCAAATCCGAATCTAATCAAAGTTATCGTTGATAATGAGGCTTCAAAACAAAATGTTTGCCGGTTTTTAGAATCCCGGAACTTTGAAACCTCTATCAATGAGGATGGAAATGATTTTGTTATTATTGGGAAGCGTAAAGAGGGTGTTTCTCCTGAAGTTTTGATTGATGAGAAAACAAAAACCAATACAAAGAAAATCATGGTCATGCTGGCTACTGATCGCATGGGCTTCGGCGATGATGAGCTTGGTTTAAAACTCATGATTAGCTACATCAAGACGTTAAAAGAGATGGGACCCGAACTGTGGCGGCTGGTTTTTGTGAACAACGGCGTTAAGCTGACAATTGAGGGTTCTGAAGTATTGCCGGTTCTTCAAGCATACGAAAAGGATGGACTTCATGTCATGGTCTGCGGGACTTGCCTGACCCATTTTGATTTGCTGGATAAAAAGCAGGTAGGAGAAACAACAAATATGCTTGATATTGTAACAGCCATGCAACTGGCCGATAAGGTGATTAATATATAGTGAAGCGCCACGACTTCATGGCCTGCGCCTTGCGTATGCGGCAAACTCGGCTTGTGAGAAAAGCGGGTTAGATCCGCAGCAGATAACGAAATTGAAACAATGGATGATAAAATTATATGACAGACCAAAAAGATTTTAAAAAAATCCGCCTCACGGAAACAGTTAAAGGATCAGGGTGAGCTTCGAAATTACCTCCAGGGGCTCTGGATAAGGCACTTTGCGGGATGGAATTTCCGACTGATTCAAATCTTATCGTAGGTATGGATAGTATGGACGACGCAGGAGTTTATAAAATCACGGATGATATTGCCATTATCCAGACCGTGGATTTTTTTACACCAATTGTAGATGATCCTTACTGGTTCGGACAGATTGCCGCAGCCAATGCCCTGAGTGATGTTTACGCAATGGGTGGCGTCCCAAAAACAGCCATGAATATCGTTTGTTTTCCGATCGATCAGATGGATATTTCCATCCTCCGGGGTATTATCCAGGGCGGAATAGATAAAATGAAGGAAGCGGATGTAGTTCTGGCAGGAGGACACAGTGTGGAGGACAAAGAGCTGAAATACGGCCTTTCGGTTACCGGTTTTATTCACCCTGATCGTATCCTCACAAAGAGAAATCTCAAATTTGGAGATCGACTGATACTTACCAAGCCGCTTGGCACCGGTATTATTAACACAGCCATTAAAGGGGGGCTTGCTTCCGGAGAGGCCATAAAATTTGTTACACATTTTATGGCTGCACTTAACAGGGATGCAGCTCAAGTAATGGAAGGGTTCCCTGTTCATGCCTGCACCGATATTACCGGTTTTGGCCTGATAGGTCATGTTGCTGAAATGGTTGTCGATTCCGATTTTGGAATCGATCTCTGGTCTGAAAAGATACCGATAATTCCTGAAGCCGTTAATTATGCGGCAATGGGGCTTGTGCCTGCCGGAGCTTATAAGAACAGGGAGTTCCGTGAGTGCATGGTCAATATTTTTCCTTCTGTGAAACAGACTGTTCTGGATATTCTATACGATCCCCAGACATCCGGAGGGCTGCTGATCTGTGTTGACAGCAAAAGCGCAGACGATCTTCTCATCAGACTAAAAAATAAAGGTATGAACGCAGCTATTATAGGAGAAGTTTTATCTGAACCAAAGGGAAGAATAGCTGTTAGATAGAACTGTAGCCGTGAACCCTAAACCGTGAACCGTAAACCGCGAATAGACATATGTTTTTGATAGCCGGCATATCACCGAAAACAATAACCATAGATAATAACCCCAGAGTATGTCCTTTTTGCGGGCTTGCCCAGGCATATTATAAAAGAGTGGATCACTATTTTAACCTGTTTTTTATTCCTTTATTCAGGGTCAAAAAAGGCGAACCTTTTATTGTGTGCGAAAGATGTGAAAAAAATGTAAGTAATTATGGAAAAGACTATAATTCCTGGTCAGGCGAACAGGATATTAAGTGCAAAAACTGCGGAAAAACCTTAAATAAAGATTTCAAATACTGCCCTTTTTGCGGCAAACTTAACTTATGGTAACAATTTAGCCTTTTGAAAAAGAATCTGACAGGATAACAGGATAAACAAGATTTTATTTAAAGTGCTCAAACAAAGCCAACTCTCATTGTAGCTATCCAGTAAATCATAAAATATAATCACAACATGAAGAAGCTGTGTATTAAGGTATAAGGATTTAGATTTGGATTAACAGAAAAAGTTTCAATAATTTAAATCCTGAATATCTTGTCAATCCTGTCCAAAAAAATAATATTTAAAAGCGTTAAAGTGTTACAACTTATGAAATACATGGGTCTCTCTAATAGTTTCGAACGCCATGTAGTCCTGGTGTCACCGGAAGTACACTGGAACACCGGCAACATTGGCCGCACCTGCCTTGGAGCAAATGCCTTTCTTCATCTTATCAAGCCACTGGGATTCTCTCTTGAAAGCAAACAGGTTAAAAGAGCTGGTTTAGATTATTGGTCCAGAGTAAAACTTTATGTATGGGACAACTTTACAGACTTTAAGAATAAGATAAAACCTCTTAAAGAAGAAGTTGTTTTGTTTACAAAGAACGGGGATAAGCCATTCTGGTCAATTCCATCTTCGGAAAGGCTTTTTCTTATCTTCGGTTCTGAAACAAAAGGACTACCCCAATCAATCCTGTCCAGGTATAAAGACGCCACCTACCACATTCCCATATCAGACGAAATAAGATGCCTCAATCTTTCTACCGCGGCAGGAATAGCGCTGTATGAAAGTCTTCGCATTAAGACGGTTCAAATTTCAGCATCCCATGAAGCCTGAACAGTTACCGAGTTTGATTCTTATCTTCTGAAAGCCTTTCCTGTATAAAACCTGAGCAGGTATTGGCCGTTGGAAAATATAGAAGGAACGGAGAAAAACAAATTGACTGGCAATCAAGCATAGGGTATACTTAAAATTAAAAAAAGTATACCTTAGGAGGTGACAGAATTGTCTAAAGTAACTGCCAAATATCAAGTCACAATACCTGTAAAGGTTAGAAAGGAAATGGGTATCGTTCCTGGAACTGAAGTCGATATCACAAAAAAAGGGCAAAAATATGTTCTTATTGTTAACCCAATCGAAACGATTAGGAAGAAGTGGCAAGGAAGGTTTAAGGGTAGGCCAACAACAATGGAATATATGGATGAAGTCAGGGGTAAAGTAAATTGAGAGTCTGCGTAGACACGACTATCCTGCTTGATATTTTGAAAGATGAATTCAGAAGTTTTCAGGACAAGCTGTATGTTGCTCTCGCAAGAAAAGAGAATCTGGTTGCGCCCCCGGTAGTATTCGCGGAACTTATGCCCCAATTTAAAGAAAATACCAAGCTATTGGGCAAGTTTTTAGAGGAACACAAAATTGTTATAGAACCGCTTGGCGTTGATTCCGCTATTGCAGCAGCACAAGCATGGATGAGATATTTGAAACGAAAAACAAAAGTAAAATGTTCTCAATGCGGTCGGAAGCTGAATCTCAAAGAGCATTTTTTGTCGGATTTTTATATCGGAGGTTTCGCTTCGACAAAGTGCAGCGCCATTCTTACCAGAGACAGAGGTATATATACTAAGTATTTTCCAGCGTTGGTCGGATATAAAAATTGTCTCAAGGCATCATCTCGCTAATTGCTTCCTCAAGTTTAGTAGTTGAACGAAAGCCACCCCGAAAGCCAAACTAAAAAACTTGAAAAGCTGGTGTTTAAAGGAATTAAAAAGGGAAACCGTATAGAAATGATTAATTTGGAAAATGAGAGGTGTCCAAGCAATGGTCGATGCACTTGAGTCCTGTTAACAAGTTTAGCGGTTAAACGCGGAGAGCAATTGGTTATACGCTGCAATTACTCGTTAAAAGCTTTTAACAGTAACTTATAAACTAATGAACGCCTCCGAACGCCTCTGATGGGTTCGGGCACTTATTGAATTATTTGCATAAATAATTGGTAAATTTGAAACAATGGAATTTTTTAATGAATTTTGATATAATCGATGAAATTACAGAAATTGAAACGATTGCAAAAGGTACAGGAGTTCGTGAACTTAATCGCTTGAGGAAATTTTATGGGCTTGGGAACCGGAAGAAAATGAAAGGAATTGCCCGTATCCGACTTTCATCAGGAAAAATTAGGTTGGCCGAACTCCACTGGTATGAGGCTCACGGCATTGGTAAGAAAGAAATCAAACGTAAAAAATATTTGGAGTAAGTTATGAGAAAATCAACTGAGTTTTTAGGGGAATTTGTAGTTTGTATCAATAATGTAGACTATCCGGCATCATTAGAACTCCATAAAATTTATCGTGTGATTCCAGATGAAGATGCTGCTACGGAAGAGGATATTCGAGTTATTGATGAAAGCGGAGAGGACTATTTATACCCTTCTTCCTATTTTGTCCCCATCCAAGTCCCTCAAATCGTTGAAGAGTCGTTACTCAGAGCGCCCTGATGTGAACAAACCGTGCCGAACAGAATGATTGAGCAGATGCCTAAAGCCGTGGCACTTTGAGGAAAATCGGTGTCAAAGCTTGAATTGTGAATTAAACTTTCCTTTGACACCATAGTTTACATCTTATCAAGCCACTGGTGAAAAACCTTCTATGTGCCTGTCCTGGTCAAATCCCAAGGTATAGTGGTTTAGAATATCAATCATATTATTTTGCTTTTTAAAAAAACTATCTAATACCTGCCCTGCCAGAGAAGGCTCATGGGAATTAGTGGGTGCGAAACTTGAGCAGCTTATTTGTAAAAAAGCTATTAGCTAATAGCTTTCTACTTGAGAATAGCATCCAAATGACTATAATTTCAGGTGTTGAGTCGGCCCATGCAGAAAACAATGAATCAGGAATTAAACGTTGTTGTTATGCCAACTGGTTACCTGCAGTTGGAATGGACAGATGCGCAAAATGACATAAGCAAAAGCAGCAGGGTGTTACAAAAAGAGATATACAAACGTTTCTCCACTGACACCGATTCATGGCTTTTGTTCCTGGGGTTTTGTGATCATCGGGTACTGCTTTCCCCCTCTCTTGAATACTGGCGGAATTTTACAGGGGCTTTTGCCAAAAGATTGAGCCAGACACCTGATCTGGAAATCCTGCGCCATAAAGCAAAGGTTTTGATAGAACAAGATGATTTAAAGATGCATTTAGAGCGGGTCCCGATGATGACAGGTTCGGAATACTTGAGTACGGAATTGCTTGAGGATGTATGGGAAAGATTAAACCGCGCATTTACCCTTGCGATCAAATCCTATGACGGAACAGTTGAAGATTTTATCAGGGCATACAGCCCCAATGTGCATCTTGTGGGAAGAGTTTTTTTTCATCTTGTGGAAAACAAAAACGATGATTATCCATTTGCTTTTATGGCAACCTACTCTATCGGGCTAAACAAGCAGGGACGTTCCAAACACCTCCCGCTTAAATACGCATTGCAGCAATATGAAAATGATGAACTCCTGGAACTTCTTACAACAGTGTATCTATCCGCAAAAAAGAGTCCGCTGATTACAGATCTTCTTGAGACAGGAGAGCTCTTTCATCCCCTTGTATGGACAGCAAAAAATGCTTTTTCTTTTCTAAAAGAAATCCCTGTTTATGAAGAATCAGGCATTTTGTGCAGAATTCCAAACTGGTGGAAAGGCAACAAGTCAAGCCTGAGACTGAATCTTAGCGTTGGCGATTCCAGGCCATCTTTTGTGGGTATGGATGCAATCCTGAATTTCAATGCACAGTTATTTTTAGGGGACACGCAGATTTCAGAAAAGGAGGCAAGGCAGTTATTAGATGAATCAGAAGGGCTCGCGTTCATAAAGAACAGGTGGGTGGCGGTGGATCAGGAAAAACTGAAGCAGACCCTGGATGCCTATGAAAAAGCAAAAACGATGATGCACGATGATGGATTGAGCCTGAAAGATGCCCTCAGGATGCAGCTTATGCCTGAAAAGTTTCTGGGCATTGACACGCAGGAAATAGATAACGATATTTCAAACGGAAAATGGTTGGAATCAATCACCAGAAAACTGTGCGATCCTTCTCTAATCACTTCGGTAATGCCCGGCAAAGGATTTAAGGCAAAGCTGAGAAAATATCAAAAAATGGGATTAAACTGGCTCTATTTCCTGCATTCACTTCAGTTCGGAGCCTGTCTGGCAGATGATATGGGTCTTGGCAAAACCATTCAGGTGCTTGCGTTTTTAAATAAAATAAAAAATGATGCTAAGACATCAGGAAAACCTGATAAGGCCAGTCTTTTAATAGTTCCAGCCTCTCTTCTTGCCAATTGGGACAATGAGATTAAACGATTTTCCCCTGAAATTAAATTTCATATTGCGCATTCAGGAGCGGGCATGAAGAGAAACAATGCTCCAAAGGACAAAAAATCATTAGATACATTCGATCTTGTTATAACAACATATGCCTTGATTCAAAGGTATGAATGGCTGCAATCCTATTCTTGGAACTACATTATCCTGGATGAAGCGCAGGCCATTAAAAATCCGGGGACAAAACAGGCTAATGCGATAAAAAATCTTACCTCCTGCAACAGGATCGTAATGACAGGAACTCCTATTGAGAATCGTCTGACAGACCTCTGGTCATTATTTGATTTTTTAAATCCTGGCCTGCTCGGCAATGCCAGGGAGTTCAAGCAATTTTCAAAAAGCCTGAAAGATGACAATTTCGGCTATTCAAGATTGCGCAAACTTATCAGCCCGTATATTTTAAGGCGTTTAAAGTCAGACAAATCAGTTATTTCCGATCTGCCTGAAAAGGTTGAAATGAAAACATATGCCTCTTTAAGTAAAAAACAGGTTTTGTTATATAAAAATATAGTGGAAGAAATAAAGCAAACAATCGCCGAGGCAGAGGGTATCCAGAGAAAGGGGCTGATTCTTTCTTCGCTCATGAAGTTCAAGCAGATCTGCAATCACCCTGATCAATATCTCGGGACAGGAGAATTTGAAGAAAAAGAAAGTGGCAAGTTTTTAAGACTTCGTGAAATCTGCGAAACAATATATGACAAAAGAGAAAAAGTCCTGATTTTTACCCAGTTTAAGGAAATGACAGAGCCGCTTTGCGATTTTCTGAAAAATATCTTTAAGCGAAAGGGGTTGATTTTGCATGGAAGTGTGGCGGTAAGCAAGAGAAAGAAAATTATTGAACAATTCCAGAGTCAAAGCTATATTCCATTTATGGTGTTGTCCTTAAAGGCCGGCGGTGTGGGGTTAAACCTGACAGAAGCAAACCATGTGATTCATTTTGACCGCTGGTGGAATCCTGCTGTGGAAAACCAGGCAACCGACCGTGTGTTCAGAATCGGTCAAAAAAAGAATGTTATTGTACACAAGTTTTTGACCAAAGGCACTGTGGAAGAGAGAATTGACATGATGCTGGAAGAAAAATCAAGATTGTCACAGGACGTTATTGCCGGCACCAGTGGTGGCTGGATAACCGAAATGAAAGATGATGATTTAGTAGATCTCTTTAGATTGACGTTGTAAGGAATAATTATGAGCTCTTGGAGAGAACATTGTTTTAACCTAAATTGAGCGGTTTTTTTACTCGATCTGCGCCGATCTCTTGCGTATAAAGGCTTCGCAAAAATTCTCGACATATCCACGGGTATGCCTGCGGTTTTTGCAAATCCTTATGCATCAAGATCTCAGCACATATCTTAGCAAAAAATCGCTCAACTTAGGTTTAAACCATACTCAGTTCGAGTTTGTGCTTTATTTTTTCCCACTCCGGGATTACGGAATCAAGCAGATTGTAAAACTCAGGGCTATGGTTATGATATTTTAAATGACAAAGCTCATGGGTAACGACATAATCAATACATTCTTTAATACATTCTTTCGGGTATCTTTCGGGTATTTGGGGTCTGACCACGACAAGCAGCTATAATAACAGCAAGAATAGTCTGAAGTAGGCCCCGAAATTGTCTTAAACAACTCTTTTTGACCCTCAAAAGGGCACTTTAAGAAAAATAGTATTTAAAAAAATCCTTAGGGAAGCATTTTACTCTAAATGGTATGCCTAAGACCCCAAAAACAGTCATTTGTAACATACTTATATTTTGTTTACAGATACTTAGCGTGGTCAGACCCCCAATTCGTTCTCAATTCGTTACCCAACCAATTCGTTCCCCAATTCGTTGTTCATGTTGTTCATGCATGATGATACATATGTCGTTGATTGTGCATAGAATGCACCTGTCTGGCTGATGTCCTGCTTTATATCTAATTGAATTTATTTGATTCTTAATCGAATATCAGTGACTTCTGCCAATTTTTCGCTAATTCTTCAATTTCAGCTACATCTTCCGGATGCAATCTCTGATATTCACGCTGTTTTGCCCTGATTTGGACTAAATGTGCTATAATATTTTTAGGAGTCAGCAGTACGCCAAAATCATCCGGTACTATTCGCTCCAGATGATGATAGTCGAAAATCCTGTCCAGAACTAAATCTCCAAGCTCCTTTTTGTAATGAGATGATTCCCAATACCATTTCATTTGAGTTTCCGAATCACCGTCCGGTGGCACATCTTCCGTAGTCAAACTGTTGTATCCGCTGAAATCCCATAAAGGGTAACGGGGTTCACCGGAGCGAGCAGCCTCTTGCTCATTAATTTCCACCAATTTCTGCTTCCATTCCTCAAAAAGAGGCCACAGACCCGCCGCGCGCAATGCCTCCCATTGCCGAACGTGGCTTGGCGATATAAATATACGCAGGTCAATATGGTAGCGATACGCGGTTTTAAGGAGGATTGCGTAGTATTCAAAAGTAGAGCTTTTTGTTTCAGGATCAATGAAGCTGTATTGGTTGTAAGGTTCAGGGAACCATGTATTGCTGATGTAGCTTTTTTCGTTATTGATAAAAGCTTTGTGATGTCCACCTGCTTTTTTAATTCTAACTTTATTGTGGCTCCATTCCCATTGACCATTTAATAGATGAAGATAACTTTTTCCATCGTTTAATTGTTTCTTAATAGTTGTAATACTTGCAAGGCAAGCATCTGCAGATATCAAAGTAGGCAGTAAATCATGAATTCTGTAATCTGAATTTGGCATGCCATCACTTGTAACGCTAAGCCTTGATTCATCAAAGTCCTCACTGTTTTGTTTGTAATGGTTAAACATGTAAAAATCTAGCCCCAATGCTACTTGTTCTAATGGGGACAATTTGTGGGAATGTTGAAAATATCGCATTATTTCATAGATGTTTGCACCATGAATACCCAAATTGTAGCAACAAGAAATAGACTTATTCCAACCGGAGTGTTCAGGATCAATGCCGGCAGACGTACGCGAACTGCCAAGAGCAATTCCATCTGGATGAAATCTATCTATATCTATATCTATAGCCTTAGCCATTCTCATATGTCCTGCAAATTCTGGTTTAATAGCATTGAATCCTTGTATTTTAGGAGACGGATAAATATTGTATGAGTCAACAACAAAATTGAAAATAGGGATAAATAATAATCCAATAATTATCAGGCCGAAGTATAAGCGTAAGTAACTAAAATTAAAAGAAATCCTCATAATATTCTCAAAACTGAAAATACAAAAACTCGCTCACCCTCGTAAGACCAAGTATTGCGAGCAAAGTAACAACCGAGCATACAATTGCCCAGCGCCGTCTTGGCTGCCATTGCATCCATTGCCAACAGGATGATTCGCTCTTTCCTTTATAGATATCAAACGCAGGGCGATAGCGTGCCATAAGTTGTTGAGTATTGGGGGCAAACCAGACGAGCAAAAGCAGAAATCCAAGAGACGCGATCTCTCGTATGCCTTTAAAAAACTCAATACGTTCAAACTGCCATCCCAATTCCGCTAATCTTGTCCCGAGGGAGAAGAGTCTGTTCAAGTAGCCTAAATAGGTCTCAGGCAGGGCAAAACCGTTTAATCCGATCATTGACTGCAAGATGCTCAGTGCTGAATCAAAACTCTCTGCACGAAAAAATACCCATGCAACCACAACTGCCGTGAATGTGAGCGTCATGGAAGCTAATCGTCCCACAAAGGAGCTTTTCTTTATATCCTGTCCCAATAAACGTCTGAAGCCCTGCCAGGCATGGTTGATTAACATGTATACTCCATGCAGGCCGCCCCAGATTACAAATGTCCAGCCCGCGCCGTGCCACAAGCCTCCGAGCAGCATTGTAATCATAAGATTGATACCGCGGCGTAAAGGCCCTTTGCGATTTCCTCCTAATGGAATGTACAGGTAATCGCGGAGAAAACGGGAGAGAGTAATATGCCAGCGCCGCCAGAAGTCGATGATATTGACTGCCTTATAGGGGGAGTGGAAGTTGAGCGGAAGTCGTATTCCGAACATCCGTCCCAGCCCGATAGCCATATCGGAATAGCCGGAAAAATCAAAATAAAGCTGAAAAGTATAAGCCAGGGCTCCGCCCCAGGCTTCAAAAAAAGTAAGAGTAAAACCATTTAGAGCAGCATCAAATACAGGCGATGCATATACTACCACACCATCGGCCAGCACAACCTTTTTAAATAAGCCGATGAAAAAGATGGTTAACCCAACGGCCATATTTTCTGCATTAAAGCGAAGGGACGATTTTTCAGCAAATTGGGGGAGCATTTCTCTATGATGGACAATTGGGCCGGCAATCAGTTGTGGAAAGAATGTTACAAATAAAGAGTAATGAAGGAAATCATATTTATGAGTTTTACCCCGATAGGTATCTATCAGATAGGCAATTTGCTGGAAGGTAAAAAAAGAAATTCCGAGCGGAAGGAATATCTCGCCAAGATGAAAGGTTTTACCTGTCAGAACATTGATGTTTGCTATAAAAAAATTTGCATACTTGAAATATCCGAGCAAAAAAAGATTAACAATTATTCCAAGAGCCAAATACTTTTTTGATTGATTAACTATCAATACGCCCATTGTATAGTTAAATAGAACCGAGCCGATTATCAAAATCATATAGGCGGGGTTCCACCAACCATAGAAAAATAATGACGCGCCTATCAACCAGGCTATAGCAAGGCGACTATATCCCATTCTCCCGATTTTAAAAAAAACAAATAAAGTAATTGGCAGAAACAGGAAAATAAAAACATGAGAATTGAAAAGCATTTTTATGCTCCAATATCAAAAGAATTTAAAAGCCGCCGGAGGTACCTTTATTTTTGCAGTTCTCAGTATAGAGGCCAACATGAAACGTGCTGGACATAGAAGCTCTTTTGTCTTCAGGCTGCCAAGGGACGCCAGCTTTTTTTTGAGGGTAGCTTTGAGAAACAGCTTTTCCTTCAGCCAGACAGGCATCGCTGACAGAAAGGAACGGAAGCCTTTAGGGGCATAAGAGAGATAAGTCTCAAGAAGGCGTTCAAACTTGATCAGTGGTTTATCGTAAAAGACAATATAGTCAATATCCGAAACAGTTATCCGTGGATGTTCAATGCAGTAGCAGATCGCGTTTTCCGGAAAACCCGCATAATGTTTCTTGCGTGTGAACCGTTCTTCTTGGGCAGCGGCAACTATTTTACCGTCAATCAGCAATGCAGCCGCGCTGTCATGGAAGTATGCGGATATGCCGAGTATCTTTGCGCTCATTGTTTTTCTCTTTTATCCTGCCATGCTCAATCATTGTTTGTAAATCGTAGGGTGCGTTTTACGCACCAAAAACATTCCATTTTGCCCACCAAGGCATTTATTCATGCATCCAGAACATATGTACGCCATTGATGGTGCATAGAATGCACCCTACAGGGCTGAGCTTGCATCAATTTTAGATAACAGCCTTAGTTCTAACTTCGACCATTAAATCTCTCACAGAGTCCACAGAGCACACAGAGAAAAACAACAAAACTCTGCGATCTTTGTGGGCTCTGTGAGAGAAAAAAAGTGCAAATTACAGGTACCTCCAAATGGCCGATATTGGAACCAACCCCTACATAACCTTCTTGTCTTTCATCTTGAAGGTTTGGTGTACGTTCAGTATTTGAGCTTGTTTAATTTATAAATTACTACTGCTGAGAAGTATAAGTCAACAAAAAACCTCTCTGAAGGAGTTTATGTCTCTATGAACCGACTGTATATATTTATTATAGGAGGTATCATGGAGGAAGTAAGAAAGTTGTTGGGACAACGGATAAGATACTTGCGGAATCTCCGCGGTATAACCCAGGAACAATTGGGAGATAAAGCAGATGTAAATTATAAATATTTAGGAGCCGTTGAAAGAGGCGAGAAAAATCCTTCTACCGATAATCTTACTAAAATTGCTGTTGCGTTGGGTGTTAAACTCAATGAACTTTTTGTTTTTGAACATGAAATCGAGAACATTCAATTACTCAAGAAAAAGATTGATGATTTATTGAAAGATGCTAGCAGAAAAGAATTTAAAACGATTTATAGAGTAATAAAGGCGATACTCATGTAATCTGAGCGATACAATTGCAACAGGTAAAATATTTTTGTTCTTGTTTTGAGGCTCTGCCTTCTGTTTGATGAGGCAGAGCCTCTACTATAAAAAATGGTTCCTTATACAGAGCCTGGAAACTAAGTAAAGCTTATTAACTGGAAATTCGGCAAATGAGGATACAGTTAACAGATAAACTCGCGAGTGGTTGAGATAATTTCAGTCAGCGTGAAAGTTTCGACATCCGCTGAACAATCCTGTCAAGATCAAAGCAGAAAATTTGGATATTTATGTCACTTGACACGTTACGGGTTGCATGTTATGGTATTTCAACAAATTGAGGAAGAATAATAAATGATTAGATTTTTCAAACACAAAGGCTTGAAAAAAATTTTTCATAATAATGATAGAAGCGGTATTAATCCAAAACATGCCTCCAAACTTAGCAGGATTTTAGACAGGTTAGATGCATCTGTAAGACCCGGGGATATGAATTTACCTGGCTATAAATTGCACGAGCTTTCTGGAAAAGAAAAAGGCACATGGTCAGTTTGGGTTAGCGGAAATTGGCGAGTCACTTTTCAGTTTGACGGCGCTGACGCCATTGTCGTTGATTATCGTGATTATCACTGAATTTTAAGGAGGATCTAAAATGATAGGTCACAGAAAACCTACTCATCCCGGAGAAATTTTGCGAGAAGATGTTATTATTCCTCTTGGCCTAACTGTAACGGAAGCTGCAAAACGCTTAGGAGTTACTCGCAAGACCTTGTCTGCATTAATAAATTGTAAAGCATCATTGAGTCCGGAAATGGCAGTTAGGGTTGGCAAGGCGACAAAAACCTCACCTGAAAGCTGGTTATACATGCAGGCTAAATTAGACCTATGGCTTGCAGAGCAAAAACCTCCCGAAGTTGAAGACTTTGGAGAAGTTATTGCAGCTTGATATGGAAAAAATAAGTAGGCGAAAAATTTCGACCTGTGCGGATAGGTTTTCCCGATCAATTAATCATTTGAGTGTAACCAAAATAGAACATTTATCCGTTCAATTTGCAACTTCTCAATAAATGGAGGCTTCAGGTGATGAAATTTGAAAATGGCTGATTGTCCGAACGCTTAGCGAGTCTTAAGAAAAAACATCGCATCACCCGTCACGTTATTTAATGGTAAGCATAACATATTTGATTCATAGCTATTTTAAACTTTGGATCTGTTTTTTCTTTAGAGTCGCTTTGGCGTGAGTTTCAGCTATTTTCAAATTTCATCACTTGAAGCCGGAATGACGATGGAGCCAAATTGTTACGTTTTGTTTTTTCAATTATCAATATTCTATTTTGGTTACACTCTAATCATTTGCCAAGATAAATTAACAGAATCTCGCTGTCAACATCGACATAACAAGAAAATTTCATACGATATAAAAATGTACAAGACAAAAATCTTCATTTATGAAAGGATTTAATTCCGAATTATCACTCATAAAAGGAGATCAAAATGGCTAAGTATAAAATAAAGGTAAATGTCGACTTGGTTGAATGTGATGAATCTATTAATAGTGAGCCAATGAAGCATGACAACGGAAATTTTACGATGACAATCAGCGAAGAAGATGCGATAAGCATTGATAAATGTGAAAGTTCCATTTTGCGAACCGCCTATCCCACAATACGTGATGCAATATCAAAACATTTAATCGAGATCTCAAAAAAAAAGCCGAAGAAAGAAGCAATAAAGAAGAAGTAATAGCAAATCCCCATTCATACCAGGTAGACGGGGAGGTTGGGCGATTTACTTTTACAACCCATAGCGTTTTGCACGATGGCCAAAACCAATACAACACTGGCCGTGAAGTATTTGCAGAGTTGAAAGGCCGAGAGTTCTATAGAACTACAGGGTTCAAGGAAATCGCTATAATATATGGCGATACGGAGAAATCATATCGAAAAACAACACAACTTATCAATCGTATTCGACACCAGGAAGAGGAGGGAACACCATCCAGGACACTTCATGAAAGTACAGAAAGAGAAGGAACAGACTTACTTGATCATATTGAAGAAAAATCAAAATGTATCCTTGAGGAAAACGGCTTTTCTAAAGATGGCATATGTCAAGAGAGAAAACGGAATACGCCAATGATCTCTTCTAATTCGTTTAAAAAAGTTGTGTATTGTTTAATTAATAACCACAACATGTTGTGGTTAACGCAATATAGCAGTATAAATCAAGCAAATGACAGGGGAAACTCTTAAAGAAACACGAAGAAATCGTAATCTTGTGATTGAATTTAAAAAAAATTCACACTTTGCAGGTATCGGCAAGAGCCTCATGATAATTAAATTTTTTGCAATAAAGAGGCAATATTATGTAACCGTTTAAAATACCACACAGTTCCTTGAAATTCAAAATTAAACTTTTACCCATTTTTTTAAGCGAATGATGAGTTATTAAACAAGCTAAAGCGATAAAAAATCTCACATACTGTAACAGGATTATAATGTCAGGGCTTCCATCAAAAAAAGAATGTTATTGTACACAAGTTTTTGACCAAAGGTACTGTGGAAGAAAGAATTGACATGATGCTGGAAGAAAAATCAAAATTGTCACAGGACGTTATTGCCGGCACCGGTGGTGGCTGGATAACCGAAATGAAAGATAATGAATTAATAGATCTCTTTAGATTAACGTTGTAAGAACTGGAGATAGTTATGGGCTATTGGGGAGGATATTATCCGCCTTATGTATCTGTTGCAGAAAAAAAAGCAAAAGCAGCCAAAAAGCTGAAGCAGCTTAAAAAGAAAAATCCCGGCATTAAACCGGTTATTATTAATGGAAGCGCTATTGCCTTATCGTGGTGGGGCAAATCATGGAACCAAAACCTTGAACGGTATGCAGACTACAGCAATCGAATCGGCAGGGGGCGGAGTTATGTGCGTCATGGAGCAGTGCTGGATCTTCAGATAGATTCAGGAAAGGTCGAAGCCCTGGTTCAGGGGACAAGAGCAAAGCCATATTCTGTGATTGTTGAGATAAAGGCGATTGATGAAAAAATCTGGCAGGAGATCAAGACCGCATGTGGAGGCAAACTGGATTCTCTGCAGGAGCTTTTGGATGGAAAATTTCCTAAAGCATTAAGTGATATCTTTATGGAACAGGGCACGGGCATGTTTCCGTCGCCAAAAGAGATAGAATTTTCCTGCAGTTGTCCTGACTGGGCATCTATGTGCAAACATGTGGCTGCCACTCTGTATGGCATAGGCGCAAGGCTTGATGAAGACCCGAGTCTGTTTTTCAAGCTCAGAAAAGTCAGAATGAAGGATCTGATAACCGAGGCCGTGGAAGACAAGACTCGCAAGCTGCTCGAAAAGGCCAAAAAGAAAACAAAAAGAGTCATTGCAGAATCAGACCTGGCGGATGTGTTTGGCATTGACATGGAAAAACCTGTTGTTCCCATTAAAAAGAGCGCTAAAGTTACAAAAAAATCAATGAAGAAGAAAAAGCCGTTGAGCCGTGCGCCTGAAAAAACTAAAGCCAAATCCGCAACCGGCAAATCAGGGAAGAAAACCGCTGCAAAACGGACCGCCCCCGGGAAAAAAGCTGAATCTTCATTTGACATAGTTGTCGGAATTGTCAGAAAGAGCAAAAAAGGTGTTACTGTCGCGCTTATTAGAGAAAAGACAGGGTTTGATGACAAACAGATACGAAATTGTATTTTTAGAGCTAAGAAACAGGGCAAGATCAAGAGCCTGAAAAGAGGGGTTTATGTGTCTTCTTAGGACTCGGAAAAAAATATTGGAACAAACCAGGTAATATTCCAATTCATTTATGTCCCAGATCCGGTACCCTATAGTATTTTTGTAATCACGGCTTATGATTTGTCCGGAAAATCACTTAAACCTAAGTTGAGCGATTTTTGGGGAAGAAATGTGCTGATATCTTGATGCATAAGGGTTTACAAAAACCGCAGGCATACCAGTGGATATGTTGAGGATTTTCGTGAATCCTTGATGCGCAAGAGATCAGCGCAGATCGAGCCAAAAATCGCTCAATTTAGGTTTAAGCATATAAACGCCGTATAAGGAGAAAATTAAAATGACAAGACAAAGCAAATTTCCAACAGGATGGGATGAGAAGCGTGTGAAACGCGTACTCGAACATTATGAAACCCAATCAGAGGATGAAGCTGTTGCAGAGGATGAAGCAGCTTACGAAGATACTAATCAAACTTTTATGGAAATCCCCAATGAATTGATACCTATTGTTCGTGAACTTATAGCGAAAAAGACTGAGTTGACTCCAAATGTTTGAGCAGAACAAGCGGCTACCAGATACAAAAGGCCTGGGCTTTTATAGAGATCTTGGTTTAGCAACCTCTTAAAGAAGAAAAAGTTGTTTTGTTTACAAAAAACGGGGAAAAACCAGTCTGGTCAATGCCATCTTCGGAAAGACTTTTTCTCATCTTCGGTTCTGAAACAAAAGAGCTACCCCAATCAATCCTGTCCATGTATAAAGACGCCACCCGCCATATTCCGATATCAGACGAAATAAGAAGCCTCAACCTTTCTACCGCAGTTGGAATAGCGCTGTATGAAAGTCTATAGATTAAAAATTCCCTGTCGACCTTATCCGCATTCATTAAATATTCTTCATACACATTTATATCTAAATTGAGCAATTTTTTACTCAACCTGCACCAATCTCTTGCGCATCAAGGACTTGCGAAAAGTCTCGATATTTTTGTAGCTTAAACTATCAATGTTAACGTTTTTTGTTATTATTCTGTAATTATTGTTTGATAAGGCCATCTTTAAAAAAATATAACTATTGGTTATTAAAACAATTATTAATTAGTCGTCAATTCTGGCATAATTATTGCCTATTAGATATTTAAAGCATAAAGCGTTCTGGAATGCTATTTGGGGCATTAATTAATTTCAAATACCCCGGATGAAAGGAGGCGAAAAGCCATGTTATCTAAAAACCTGAGCGAAAATCAGCTCATAAACGCGGTCAGCATAATTGCAAGCAACTACGGTTGCCGGATTGTGGATATTGACTTTGCGAATCATACTATTAATCTTGAAGGCTCCCCGGAATCAGAAATAAGTTGCGCTGTTGAGATCGAGAAAGTGCTGGGAGAATACTTGGAAGACGCACAGCCGGCAGGAAATGAGTATGGAGAAAATGGTCATTATGGTAATCACAGCCTTGTTGCTTAACCCGCTCCAGGCAGGAAAACATATAGATTTCCTGCCTGGGTTAAACGGGAGTTAACCTTCCTGTTTCAATCCTTTTGGTTCTCATCTTCTGGTTTTCCAATAAAGTAAGTCAGCTCTATAAATATATTCCATTGAAAAGATAATTTATCCTAAGTTGAGTGATTTTTTGCGAAGAAATGTGCCAAGATCTTGATGCAGCAAGGTTTGCGAAAAACGCAGGCATACCAATGGATATGTCGAGACTTTTCGCAAGTCCTTGATGCGCAAGAGATTGGTGCAGATCAAGTAAAAATCGCTCAATTTAGGTTTATACGATTTGGGCAAAAGAATCTTCGATTGATCTGTATTTTTGCCAAACAAAAGATTATGATTCATTGTTGAGTTTTATCGAGGAATCATATAGAAAAATCTATTATTCACTATCATTAGAGAAAAGATGTGAAAGGCATAAAAAATGACGCCAATTAATGCAAATATGCTGGTGATGATTTTGTTCGGCGTGCTGGTTGGAATCGGCGCTTCTTTTTCCGGACTTGGCGGAGGTTTTCTTATGGTTCCTCTGTTGATATTTCTGGGATATTCAGCACAAAAAGCTGTAGGCACCTCATTTTTAGCAATACTGGTTATCTCCATTTCTGCTCTTGTTGCGCACAACAAACTGGCTAATGTTGACTATAAAATAGGAATTCTTTTAGGTATTGGCGGCATTATCGGCGCTCAGATCGGTTCGCGCCTTGTTGAACATGTCTCAACAGCAAACTTCAAAAAAATCTTTGCCGTAATTCTTATCTGCCTGGCTGCTTATATTTTTTTTA